>Ga0182030_10009834_pt1 | contig 19527 bp, 18 predicted proteins | sample 812S3MmetaG_FD_121299 | JGI IMG/M metagenome (GOLD analysis project Ga0182030, IMG submission 121299) | Permafrost microbial communities from Stordalen Mire, Sweden - 812S3M metaG (Illumina Assembly) | ecosystem: Environmental > Terrestrial > Soil > Wetlands > Permafrost | place: Sweden... | reverse complement strand
TTCCGGGCACTTGCGAGCACCGCCGCCTCGGCACGCGACCTGCTCTAGCTCCTCCCGACCGCAGCAACCCCCCCAGGAGGTTCCCCGTGCTTTCCACCAAGACCATCCTCTCCGCCCTCGCCCTCACCACCTTCACCACCGTCGTCGCCGGATGCGCCGCTCGCAACGAGGCCCAGCTGGCCAGCGACAGCTCGGGCGCCGAGGACGTCAACGGCACCGAGTCCGACATCGAGTCGCTCGGCACCTCGTTCGTGGGCAGCGACGGGCAGTCCGTGGCCACGCAGTCGCTCGTCGGCGGCGGCGACCTGAAGGTGATGAGCGGCCCGACGACCGTGGGCATCCCCGGCTTCACGTTCCTGCCGGCCGGTTGCCTCGTCGTCACCGAGGACACGGCGAAGTCGTCCGCGACCTACGCGTTCAACGGCTGCACCGGCCCGCTCGGCCTCGTCTCGCTGACGGGCACCGTGACCGTCGGCTGGCAGCTGGCGCCCTCGCAGGTGACGCTCCACTTCGCCGCGACGGGCTTCCAGATCAACCGCGCGACCATCGACAGCTGGCAGGCGACCGCCATCATCACGTCGAACGGCAGCCAGCGCAGCATGGCCTGGAACGCGATGCTCAGCGGGACGACGGGCAGCGGTCGTCCGTTCAACCGGACCAACCAGAAGAGCGTGCAGTGGACCGTCGGCGTGGCCTGCCTCTCGGCCAGCGGTCAGTCGAGCGGTGACATCCTCGGCGCCAACCTGCAGACGACCGTCGTCCGCTGGCAGCGCTGCGCCGACTCGTGCCCGCAGGCCGGGAGCGAGATCACCGTGAAGAACCTCGACAAGGGCGACTCCATCGACATCCAGTACGACGGCGGTCCGACCGCCGAGCTGACGCTGGACGGCAGCAAGGAAGTCGAGATCCGCCTCGCCTGCGGGGACTGAGACCAGAAACGCGTGGACTCGGAGGGGCGGCGGCGCGAGCATCCGCGGAATGCGAGCTCGGCCACTCACGCCCGCTGCCGCCCTGTGCGGAGCCGCCGCCATCCTCCTCACCTACGCCGCCGGCGTCCCTCGAGCCGAGGCCAAGCCCCCCGCGGCCGACGCCCCGCGCGCCATTCCCCTCCCGGCCGACGCCATCAAGCGCCTCCGCAGCGCCGATCCGGCCGAGGTGAAGGGCGCCCTCGACCAGGCGCGCACGTCGGCCCGGGCAGGAGCATCCGCCGCCCCCGTCATCGCCGAGCTGCTGGAGCAGGGGCTCACGCCGTCGCTCGCGCAGGCGGCGATCGACACGCTGGGCGATACCGAGAGCGAGACGGGGAGCGTGGCCCTCGGGTGGTACGCCCAGCATCGTAACGTCGAGCTCCGCCGCTCGGCCGTCCAGGCGCTGTCGCGGACGCGGGGGCCCGTCGCCGTCAAGGCGCTGCGCCAGGCGCTGTCCGATCCCGATCCCAACGTGCGCGGCCTGGCAGCGACGGGGCTCGGCAGCATGAAGGCGAAGGAGACCGTGGGGGATCTCTTCGTCGCGCTCGACCACAAGGTGGCCGAGGCGGCGGCCTCCATCGGGCAGCTCTGCGCCGGAAACGAGTGCGACCGCCTCGCCGGCAAGCTCGGGAGCGTTCCCTTCGACGTGGTGACGAGCGGCCTCGATCAGGTCCTCTTCCGTCCCCCGAGCGACGTGAGCGACGACATCAAGGTGAAGATCGTGGGGCGCGTGCGCGAGCTCGGCACGGGAGAGGCCAATCGCTTCCTCCGCTCCGTCCAGGGCAAGTGGCCCAAGACCTGGTCGCAGCGCGTGAAGCAATCCATCGACCAGGCGGTCATCGCGACCAGCGGCTCGCCCGGGACTTCGGGGGGGGACACCCAGTGAGGCGCGTCTGGATCGTGGGGACGCTCACGGCGCTCGCCGCGTGCGGGGGCGGACAGACCCGGTCGAGCCTCTTCTCGACGAACTGGGAAGACGACGGCGGCGTGTCGATCGCCCGCGTGTGGCAGCGCGTCGGCAGCGTGCCCATCCCGGAGTCGGCGGACGTCGTCGTCGGCGTCACGGGCAACAACGACAAGCTCATCGGAGCTCCCATCGGGGGCGGCTCGAAGTGGACCTTCGCGCACCCGCTCGACTCGCGCCCGGTCGTGACGGGCAACGTCGTCGTGGGGTCGGGCGGCAACGAGGCGTTCGCCCTCGACGCGAAGAGCGGGTCGGTCCTCTGGCGCCGCCCGACGGGGGGCATCCCCCTGCTCGGCGCGGGCGACGACGGGACCGTGACCGTCGTGACGTTCCGCAAGGCGGGCGCCGTCGGCAACGTGCTCCTCGCCGTGGCGCACGACGGAGAGGTGGTGCGGCAGATCGAGACGGACAAGCCCCTCGGGGTGCCGGCGGTGCTCGGACGCCTCGCGTTCGTCCCATGGGCCGATCAGTACGTGTCGGTGATCGACCTCGCCAACGGCGACGAGGCCGCGCGCGTCACCCTTCGCGAGCAGACGAGCCGCGCGTGGACGCAAGGGGGCTCGCTGTGGTTCGGGGAGGCCGGGTACATCCGCTTCGACGAGCACATCAAGGACGCCTCCAAGGGGAAGGCCACCACGGTGACCGTCCCTGCCCGCGAGCTGCCCGGCTCGCCCAAGCTGATGCCGTCGGGGGACAGGGCGCTCTCCCCGGTGGCCGACGCGACCGACAAGGTTCACATCTACGCGCGCCCGCACGGGACCGACTCAGGCGCCGCCATCGAGGACGACCGCTGGTACGCGACGTACTTCCGCGTGGCGATGGGGTTCGGCGCGGGCAAGGGCAAGCTCGCCTGGGCGCACCTGGGCCGCGCGGACTACCTGGGCGGGGCGGCGGCCTCGGGCGGCGTGGTGCTCTGCGACGAGCAGGGCAAGGTGATCGAGCTGGACGCGAAGACCGGCGGCACCGTGGGCGAGATGGACCTCGGGGAGCCGGTGAAGGCGTGCATCGTGAACGTCGACGCGCGGCGCGTGAACGGCACGCCGACCGACGCCATGCCGCTCGCGCAGCAGCTCGCGGCCGTGGTGCGGACCGACGACCCTCAGCTCGTCGTCGCGCAGAAGCTGCTCCTTCGCGAGCTGGCGACGGCGGAGGACGACCTGGCGACCAAGACCCTCGTCGACCTGGCGAGCGACACGCGCACGAGCCCCGATCTCCTCGTGGATGCGCGGACGGCGCTCGGCAACCGGCGTAACGGCACGACGTACATGGAAGCCGCGCTGGCGAGACACTACGACTTCCTGAAGGACGTGCTCCGCGCGCCCCCCGTGGGACCCATCGCGCAGGCGCTCGGCGCGATGAAGGAGAAGGGGGCGGCGTCGCTGCTGGCGTCGCATCTGCTCGATCCCGCCGACACCGATGACGACGTGCGGCAGGCGGCGGCGGCGATGGCCGTAGTCGCGGGGGCGCCGGAGCTCCCGACGCTGAGGCAGTTCTTCGGGATGTACCGCGCGAGCGCACCCGACGACGACATCTCCGCGGCCCTCGTCAGCGTCGGTCAGGCGCTCATCCAGCTGGGGGATCCCGGCGTCGTCGTGGCGGCGTCGAAGGACCCGAGCACCGTTCCCTACGCGCGCGAGCGGCTCGAGGCGCTCGTGGCGTCCCTTCCGCCACCGGGCGCGCCGGCGCCCACCGAGCCGGGGGGCAAGAAGAAGAAGTGACCGCGAAGCGCGGGGAGCACACGAAGAAGATCCGCTTCCAGCCGGCGGCGCAGACGTCGGGGGCGGTCGTCACCCGCGGGCAGCGCGTGACCTTCTTCGAGGACGTCTACCACAAGGTCCTCTCCATGCCGTGGTGGGTCTTCTTCGTGTACGTCGCGGCGGCCTGGGTGGGGATCAACGTGCTCTTCGCGTTCCTCTATGCCGCCGCGCCGGGGTGCGTCGCGGGCGCCAGGCCGGGGGACCTCGAAGACGCCTTCTACTTCAGCGTGCAGACGTTCGCGACCATCGGCTACGGCGCGATGTCCCCGGCGACGCGGTTCGGGCACGCGGTCGTGGTCGTCGAGGCGCTCGTCGGCACGCTCGGCGTCGCGCTCGTCACGGGCGTCACCTTCGCCAAGTTCGCCCGCCCGACGGCGCGTGTCCTCTTCAGCGCCAAGGCGGTGGTCACCCTGCGCGACGGCGTCCCCCACCTGGTCTTTCGCCTCGCGAACTGGCGCGGCAACATGGTCGTCGAGGGGCAGCTGCGCGCGTTCGTCCTTCTCCTCAGCGAGACGCGCGAAGGCGATGCCGTCCGCCTCCCCGTCGAGCTTCCGCTCGTGCGCGATCGCACCGCCCTCTTCGCGCTGACGTGGATCCCCATGCATCGCATCGACCCCGCGAGCCCGTTCTGGGGAGGCCCGGCGGCGATGGAGAAGCTCCGCGCGCAGCGTGCCGAGGTCTACCTGTCGTTCAGCGGCTTCGACGAGACGAGCGGCCAGCAGATCCACGCGCGTCACAGGTACAAACTCGACGACATTGTCTACAACGCCCGCTACGTCGACGTCCTCAGCATCGCCGACGACGGCACGCGCACCGTCGACTACGGCGCGTTCCACGACGTCGAGATGCTCGGAACGCCCGAGGAGATCCCCTGGGAGGGATAGCCCCGGGCCGCCCTCTCGCTCAAGCCGCCGCTTCTCGCTGAAGGAGGTCCCGCAGCTCGCCGTCCTGGCCGAAGAGACGCTCGCGCCAGGTCTCGAGGAGCGACCTCGTGTCGCGGTCGTCCGGATGAAACCCCGGACGGAAGTAGTCGAGGTACGCGGGGACGAGCTTGCGGAAGAGCCCCGGCCGGATCCAGAAGTAGCTCATCGTGCCGAGCCACCCGCGCACGTTCCAGAGCTCTCCCTCGGCGCGGAGGAAGCGGACGTGCACGCTGGCCGCCTCGCCGAAGAAGAACGCCGTCGCGATCAGCATGACGATGACGCGCCGCGCGTAGGTGCCGCCGACCGCCTCGTAGACGTCGAAGGCCACGGCCTTGTGCTCGCTCTCCTCGAGCGCGTGCCAGGTCCAGAGCGGCTGCACGGACGGGTGCCCGGCGGAGCGGTGGTCCTCTCGCTCGAGGAGCTGCTCGGCGAGGATGGCCGTGAAGTGCTCCAGCGCGCAGGTGATCGCGAGCTGCCCCTTCGGCGTGAGGGTTCTGCGCGCGAAGGCGAGCAGGCGACGGAGCCCCGCCTCGGCCTCGGCCGACACGGCGAGATCGCGCTCGCGCACCATCTCGTTGAACGCCCGGTGGGCGCGGCCGTGCATCGCCTCCTGCCCGATGAAGGCGTCGATCTCGGCCCGCTGCGCCGGGTCCTCGATGCGATCGCGGAAGCGTCGCACCGACTCGACGAAGAAGCGCTCGCCCTCCGGGAAGAGGAGGGACAGCGCGTTCCAGAACGTCGTCAGGTGGGCGTCGCCGCGGTACCAGTTGCGCGGCACGGTGCCCGGGTCGAAGTCGAAGTCGACCCGCCGTTTCCGGAGCGGCGCGGAGGTCCGTTTCATACCCCGGCAATGTGGGTTGGTCGGGCGATGAGGGCCAGGTTAGCTTGTGCCGACGTCTTGTCATTTCGGGCCAACCTCGCCGACGAAGCCGAGCTCCCCGGCGCCTACGCCTACGAGCTCGTCTCGCTCTGCACGCGCTGGGGGGTGAGCACCGAGGTGCTCCTCGAGGGCACCGGGCTCACGCTGGCCGCCCTCAAGGATCCGGCGACGCGACTTCCCCTCGCTCTCTGCGCGACGGTGGTCGAGCGCGCGCGGCAGCTCACGAACGAGCCGGCGCTGGCCTTCGCGATGGGACTCCACATGCGGCTGTCGTGGCACGGCTTTCTCGGCTTCGCGGCGATGACGGCGGGGACCGTGCGCGAGGCCCTCGAGCTCGCCCAGCGCTTCATCCGGACACGCACCTCCGCCTTCGAGCTGTCGACCTACGTGGAGGGCGATTCGGCGTCGCTGGTCCTCGAGGAGCGCGTGCCGCTCGGACCGCTGCGCGAGTTCACGGTGATCATGCTGCTCGTCGGCATCGGGCAGATCGCCAAGGACTTCACCGGAGGGCGCCCGCTGACCGGCGTCGCCGAGTGCGCCTTCCCCCAGCCGGCCTACGCGGCCAAGCTCCTCGCGCGCGCCGAGGACCTCGGCGCGGGCACCATGCGCTTCGACCGCCCCGCCCACCGGCTCCTCTTCGACGCGTCGATCCTGGATCTCCCCGTGGTGACCTCGGATCCCGCGGCGATGGAGCTCGCCCGGGCGCAGTGCGACCGCGAGCTGGCGACGCAGGCGGAAGCAGGGACGGAGGGCTGGACCTTCCTCGCGCGCGTGCGTGGGGCCATCGCTCTCCGCTCGGGGGACGGCTTCCGTGGGCTCGACGAGGTCGCGCGCAAGCTGCACCTGTCGACGCGGACGCTGAAGCGGCGGCTCGCCGAGCAAGGGGCGTCGTTCTCGCAGGTGCTCGACGAGGTGCGCCGGCAGCGCGCGCTGCTGCTGCTCGAGGACAGGCGGCTGGCGATCGACGAGGTGGCGGGGCGGCTCGGGTACTCCGACGCAGCGAACTTCACGCGCGCGTTCCGGCGCTGGACGGGGCAGACGCCGGCGGCGTTCCGCTCACCCCGGGAGTAGCCGTCAGCTCGCGAGGCCGTCGACGATCTCCATCTCTTCCTCGCGCGCCGACAGGCAGCACTCGCTGCCGACCGGGAACGTGCTGCACGCGTCGGGGCGGATGGGGTAGATGCCGCACTTGTTGTCGTCCGCGAGGTGCTTGCACCGCTTGTCCTTGCGGAGGACGAGCACGATGCTCCCGTCGTCCCGCCGGGCATACGGAGGCCGCGCGAGGTCGCCGCGTCCGGCCGTGTCGAAGCGCTCGATGTCGACGTCGTCGAGCACGACGCGGTTGTCCTTGCAGCACGCGCCGCACTCGAGGCAATCGAGCTCCATCGCGCGGGTGGCCTCCGGGTGGATGGAGTCGCGGACGATGCGAAAGCGAACGATCGCGTAGCAGTCGTGCGGCACGGGGATGTACGCCATGCCCTCGAAGGGACCGCGCTTGACGAGGCGATGGTCGCTGAGGCCCATGTCGAGGACCGACCAGCGACCGAGGTCGTTGTCGTCCCCTGCGCGCGGGCGGGTGAAGACCAGGCGCGCCTTGCGGGGCGAGATCCACACGACGGCATGGCCGCCGGCGCGCACCCACGAGGCGGCCTCTTCGAGGTGGGGCCACCGGTAGCTGCGAACGACGGGACGGACGACGCGCATCGAGGTCGCCGCTTATAGCGCTACTCTCGCGCCCATGCGCGCCATCGTGATCCGTGAGCCGGGAGGTCCCGAGGTCCTCGAGCTGAAGGAGGTGCCCACGCCCGAGCCGTCGCGCGGCGAAGCGCGCGTTCGCGTGCGGGCCACGGCCGTGAACCGCGCGGACGTCCTGCAGCGCATGGGGCTCTACCCGGCCCCGGCAGGGGCACCCGCCGACATCCCGGGCCTCGAGCTGGCCGGGGAAGTGGACGCCGTCGGCGAGGGGGTGACGGAGCTCGCGCCCGGGGATCGCGTCTTCGGCCTCGTCGGCGGGGGCGCCTACGCGGAGCACGTCGTCGCGCACGCGCGGACGCTGACGCGCATGCCCGAGGGCATGTCCTTCACCGACGCCGCCGCGGTGCCGGAGGCGTTCCTGACGGCGTGGGATGCGATGGTCGCGCAGGCGCGCCTGGCGTCGGGCGAAGTGGTGCTGGTGCACGCGGCGGGGAGCGGCGTCGGGACGGCGGGGTTCCAGATCGCGCTCGCGATCGGCGCGCGCCCCATCGGGACCGCCCGCACGGCCGACAAGCTGACACGGGCGCGCGAGCTGGGGCTGAAGGACGGCATCGTCGTCGAGCGAGGCGCGTTCGCGAAGGAGGTCTTGGCGCGCACGGCCGGGCGCGGGGTCGACGTGGTGCTGGACCTCGTCGGGGGCGGCTACGTTCCGGAGGACCTCGCGTGCCTCGCGCATCGCGGTCGCATCGTCGTGGTGGGGACGATGGGGGGAAACAGCGCGGAGGTCGATCTGCATCTCCTCATGCGAAAGCGCGCGGAGGTCCGGGGGACGATGCTCCGGTCGCGACCGCTCGAGGAGAAGATCGTCGCCGCGAAGGCCCTCGAGCGCCACCTCGTCCCGCTCTTCGAGTCGGGCGCGCTCCGGCCGGTCGTCGACCGGGTGCTCCCGCTGGCGAAGGCGGCCGACGCGCACCGGGCGATGCAGGACAACGAGACGTTCGGGAAGCTCGTCCTCGAGGTCTGACGGACGTCAGGCCGTGTGAATCACACGGCACAGACTCCCGGAGGTCGTCTAGTGATTGCGCGCGTGCTCCAGGCACAGCGCCCGCTGCTGCCCGCCGCACTTCTCGCAGGAGCACACGCGGATGTCCGTCCCGTCGGACTCGCTCTTGCCGCAGATGGCGCACACCCGCTGCCCGAACACGGGGATGCCCGAGTCGAACTCCGTGCGGCGCGCCTTCTGGCGGACCTGGACGGTGCGTGACCGCCAGACGCCCAGCCAGTAGCCGCCGAAGAAGAGCGAGTAGTTCCCCATCGCCGCGACGATCGACGCGCGTGCCCCCCAGTCGCCCATCGCGAGCGCGGCGGCGATCCCGAGCGCGGCGACGATGCCGAGCCACTTCACGCGGATGGGGAGGATGAAGAAGAGGAGTATCTGCACGTCCGGGAACATCGTGGCGAACGCGAGGAAGAGCGACGCGTCGAGCCAGAAGTTCGACTGCGGACCGGCGAGGAGCGCGGCGACGACGGTCCCGAGCGCGCCCACGAAGTAGAACGCGTTGAACTTGAAGGCGCCCCAGTGCTGCTCGAGGCTCGAGCCGACCCACCACGCGAAGTAGAGGTTGAGGATGATCCAGAGCGGCGAGCTGCCGATGGGGATGAAGAGGAACGTGACCAGCCGCCACACCTCGCCGCGGCGGACCGCATCCATGTCGAGCACGATCCGCCCGAGGATCTCCGGACGCGTCATCGAGAGCACCCAGACGAGCGCCATCCCCCCGACGATGAACATCATCAGGTGCGGGATCGCGTAGCGGCCGATCTTCCGCTCGAGGCGCGCGAGGAGGCGGTCCATGGTGAGTCTGGGCGAGCGAGTAGCATGGGTCGCCCACCGATGCTTCTCCCGCGCGGTCGCGCGGCCCTCCGACGGGGCCCTCCTCTACCGCTTCAGTTGTTCGGCGCGCCGCAAGCCAGCCACGTGGTGATGTCGGTGCGGGCCGTCGCGTTCAGCTGTCCCGGCGCCGTGGGCATCTGCGCCAGACCGCACAAGGGCGTGGTGATGCCGATGTTGCACTCGATCGACGAATCGGCCGGGGTGGTGTTGCCGGTGGCGATGTAGTGGAGACCGTTGATCGAGTACGTGGTCAGGTTCGTGAACGTCGTGGCCGGGTTGCCGTCGACGATGGTCGGCGCGTTGGTGCCGCCGTGACAGGCCTGCAGGCCACACGTTCCGGAGCCCGTGCTCTCGAAGTACGGGAAGATGGTCCCGGACCAGCTGACGGAGCAGTTCGGGTTGATACCGCCGCTGCTGCTACCGCTTCCACCCTCGCCTCCGCCCCCGTCGCCCCCACCGCTTCCCCCACCGTCACCACCGCCGCTGCTCGCGGTGCCGCTGCTGCTACCGCTGCTGCTGCTGCCGCTACTGCCTCCGCTGCTGCTGCCGCTCGTGGGTCCCGGGGTGGGAGCGCTCCGACCGACCAGACCATTCGGCGGCCCGAACGTCGTATCCGTCTCCCCGCCGCACGCCGCGGCAACCGCCCCGCCTCCGATGGCCAGACCCAACGCCAGCAGGTGAACGCGCATGCCCCATCCTAGAAGCAGGACTCGCGCCGCGAATACCCCCGCCAGAACGACGCATGAAAGCCGTTCCGGGACCCTCCCGGCCGGTCCGGTGCGGCCTGTCGTCCGGATCGTCCGCGATCCAGCGAGCCGCGCGGACCCTCCATGTGGGATGCCCGCCCGGGACGCGATTTCGGCGTCGATCCGGGGTGCGGGCCGCGCCGGGCCCCCGTCGCCCCACTGGCGCGACCGATGCACTCACAGCGGCTGGAACCGAGGAGGAGAGTCAAGCCATGAAGAGCGCACGTATCGGCGGGGACATCGTTCGGGCGGTGCTGGGCATCGTCGCGGCGGCGGTGCTTTCGACGACCTGGGGATGCGCCCACGTGGCGCCCTACGAGCGCGGCACCCTCGCCCACCCGACCATGAGCGCGGAGGACCCGTTCACCACGCCCCTCGCGAACCACGTGCAGGACGTGTCCGAAGGGGCCACCGGTGGCCTGAGCGGCGGCGGCGGCGGGTGCGGCTGCAACTGAGCGTGGCGCGCTGCACGAGGAAAAGCGCGGAACCTTCGGCCTCTGATACTGTACGGCAGGTGCGGACCCGCTGGCGCGCGCTCCCGGTCGCAGTGCTCGGGCTGTCTCTCCTCCTCGTGGCTCCCCGGATGGCGCGAGCCGCGGGGGAAGACGCGGCGGCCATCAAGACGGCGCAGGAGGTCCTCGAAGGGGAGTACGCGTCGGGCAACTTCGTCGAGGCCAAGCGAAAGCTCGAGACCGCTCTGGCGAAGTGCGGGAAGTGCAGCCCCCCGTCGCAGGCCCCGCTCCACATCCTGCTGGGGATGGTGGCGTCGCAGACCGGCCAGAAGCCCGAAGCGAAGGCGCAGTTCCAGATGGCGCAGCAGGCGGACCCGACCGCCCAGCTGCCCCCGCGCACCACGCCCGACATCCGCGCCCAGTGGGACGACGCAAAGGGCTCGACGGCCACGCCGGCCGACGGGGCCGGCGATCAGACCCCTGCCGAGCCGACCCCCGGCCCGCAGGGCGCCACCCCTCCCGGCCACATCCCCGGCTGGAACAACGTCGATGCCTTCCAGGAGGCGAGCGCCGGGCTGGCCGCGGACATGGCGGGCAAGCTGCCGGAGTGCATCGAGCACGACAAGAAGTCGCTCGAGCTCGAGGAACAAGCGAGGACGCGTCTGCACCTGTCGTCGTGCGAGGCGCGCGCGGCGCACCTCCTCGATGGCCTCGGCGACGCCCAGAAGGCGCTCGAGGACGGCCTGCGAAGGCGCGACCAGGCGGTGATGAAGGTCGCCCGCGAGCGGGTGGAGCAGCTCCTCCGCCGCATCCCGCACGTGACCTTCCAGCCCGCGCCGGGCATGGAGGACATCCAGGTCACGTTCGACGAGCGAGCCGTCCCCTTCAAGGCCCTCACCAAGCGCTTCTCCATCGATCCCGGCGATCACCACGTGCACGCCGAGGGCACGCAGAACGGCATCCCGCTGTCACTCGACGCCAAGTACGAGGTCGGCGAAGGGCAGCTGCTGACGGTGCCGCTCGTGCTCAAGTCGCAGGCGCCCGAGTACCTCACGCCGGGGCAGCTGAAGTGCATGCTGAGCGCGAAGGGGCAGGACGACGTCATCAAGTGCCTGCCCCAGAAGACGAAGCCGCTGGTCGTCAAGGCGGGGACGCAGCTCTCCGGGTACTCGGACACGACGAACGTGGAGGTGTGGAGCCCCGAGGTCGACGCGAACGTGTCGTCGCCGACGCAGGGGTGGAACGTGGGCGGGCACTTCCTCGTCGACGTCGTGACCGCGGCGTCGCCCGACATCGTCAGCGAAGCGTCGCCTCCGTTCCACGAGCAGCGCTACTCGGGCGGCCTCGACGGCGGATACAAGCTGGGAGTCTACGGGGCGCAGGCGCAGGTCAACTACAGCTCGGAGCCCGACTACATCTCGCGCGGCGGCGGCCTCGCGGTGACGATGGACCTCAACGACAAGCTCATCACGCCGCGCATCGCGGCGAACTACAACCACGACAGCGTGGGCCGCGGCCCCGACAACTTCATCGGAACGCTCGACACGACCGAGATCGAGGGCGGCGTCACCTTCGTCCTGTCGCCGACGTCGCTCCTTCTCCTCAGCATGACGGCCCAGTTCGAGGCCGGCGACGAGAGCAAACCGTACCGCTACGTGCCCATGTTCGACCCGGTGAACGTCGCTCCGTTCATCGTGCCCGGGCAGAGCATCTCCGTCGTGAACCAGGAGCGGCTCCCGTTCCGGCCTGTCGAGCAGCTGCCGACCATCCGTGACCGTTACGCGGTGGGGGGTCGCTACGCGCGTCGCTTCAACGGGGCGACGCTCCGCCTCGAGCAGCGCTTCTACACCGACTCGTGGGCGCTCAAGGCGACGACGACCGACGGGCGCTACGTGGTCGACCTGGGGCGGCACCTGGAGGTGTGGCCCCACGTGCGATTCAACGCGCAGACGGGGACGAACTTCTACCAGCTCGCGTACTCGGCGACGGTCGACTCCATCACGGGCCAGCTCGTCGTCCCGGTCTACCGCACGACGGACCGCGAGCTCTCGCCGCTCCTGTCGCTGACGGGCGGCGGCGGGGGCCATTTCATCCTCAGCCCGAACGACGCCAAGACGCAGTACGGGCTCGGGGTGCAGGCGGATGTCATGTTCACCAAGTACTTCAACGCGCTCTTCATCACGCAGCGCACGGCGCTCTACGGCACCGTGGGCTTCGACGCGGAGTTCGAATGATGGGCCGCTCCCTCACGAGGTCGCCGCTGGGGCTCGGGCTGCTGCTGATGCTGCCGGTGGCCGCCGTCGCCGCGGCGTGCGACGCGGATCCGGTGCACACGGCGGCGGTGAAGGTGCTGGGACCCGAGGTGCAGGGCATCCCGAAGGGGGAGTATCACCGCGCCGGGCAGCCGTGCGTGACGTGCCATGGAGGGGAGGGGCCGGCGAGCACCGAGTTCACGATCGCGGGCACGGTGTTCTACGGCCCGGCGAACACCGCGGCGCCGATCGGTGTGGGCAATGCCACCGTGGTCCTGGAGGACGACTCGCAGTCGCAGTTCCAGACGGTGACCGACTGCGTCGGCAACTTCTTCATCAAGCCAGGCGACTGGCCGGGGCACCCGGAGTTCCCGGTGCTCGTGACCGTGCAGGGGCAGCCCGAGAGCATGAACCTCCAGGTCTCGATGCAGAGTCACATCGGACGCGACGGCTCGTGCGCGGACTGCCACCAGTACCCGACGCAGCTCAACTATTACCAGACGCCCGGGCTCATCCACCTCTCGCCCGCGGACGATCCCAACTTCCAGGGCACCGATCCGAACTGCCCGGTCGACCCTGTGCCCCCGGGATTCGGAGGTGGCCCGTGATGCCCAGCGTCGCGCGCCGGACGTGGCTCGTCGCGGCGAGGTTAGTCGCCGTCGTGGCGCTGGTGTGTGCGGTGACGTTCGCCGCCGGACCGGCCTGCGATACGCCGGACCCGTCGGAGATCACGGAGATCGACGCTCCGAGCTACGACACATTCGTCGGGCAGAACCTGTCCGCGACGCAGGCGGGCGTGAGCCGGCTGCTCGAGCTGCGCTGCGGGTCGCTCGACTGCCACGGGCAGGTGGGGCGCGCGCTGCGCATCTACGGCGAGTTCGGTCTGCGGTTCGTGGACGGCGACGCGGACAATCAGCCCGGCACCGGCGCGACCACCGCCACCGAGTACGAGGCGAACTACCAGTCGGTCATCGGTCTCCAGCCCGAGTTCATGACGGAGGTCTATGAGGGGTACTACCCGCCGGAAGTGTTGCTCCTCATCCGGAAGCCGCTCCAGCTGGAGCGACACAAGGGAGGCGCCGTGTTCGTCTCGGGCGACGACGCGTACACGTGCATCACGTCGTGGCTCGAGTCGGGAGGCGATGCGGGCGGGTCGGTGGATTACGACGCGTGCGGGCGGGCGGCGCTGCAGTAGGACGGGGTGGGCGCTGGTTGTCCGACCGTCGGCGTCAGCTCCCACCGTCACACCCGCAATCGCAGCCGCCTTCCGCTGGCTCGACGATATCGCTCGGGGTAGGCACAGCGATCTCCGTCGCATCGAATCCCAGGCCGATGGAGATCGCATTGCAAGGAAGACCCGACGGGTTCGATACGGTTCCCCCGTCTCCGAGCACGATGTCCGAAGCCTGCCCGATCTGCTGGGAGACGGACTGCAGCGCGCTGCCGTAGCAGAGCGAGGACGAGTACCCGCCGACGGATTGGAGGCTGTCCACGAACTCGGCCGTATTCAGAGCTCCGGCAATCGTTCCCTGAGTGACCATCCCCGGCCTCAGCGGCCGGAAGCTGATGGCTGTCGCCTCGATATTCAGGGCGATCGGTTGACCGCCAACCGACAGGCTGAGCGAGATCAACGCCGGCGTCCCCGTCACGAACTCTCCCGTGACCTGGAACGCGCGCGGGAACCTCGCTGTGGCCGCGGCAATGGGATCGGTACCGGCGGGGCACGCCGTGTTCGCGCAGTCGAGCGACGTCGACAGAATCGGCCAGGATGTGGCGGCACTCCAGGTCGGCGCCGCCCCTCGAACCGCGAGGTAGTCGCCGCCACCCAGCATGACGCCTGTGAGGCCCGCAGCCGTGGTCGTGTTGTCGGCGGAGTCATCGAAGCCCAGCACGTAGGCCATGAGGGTGAACCGGCCCCCGTCGATCGACGCATTGGTCGACTGACTGAAGCTGCTGTCGATGTGCGCGAAGATAGGCACAATGTTCTCACCGAACGAGTTGTCGATCCCGCCCGCCCCGTCCTCTTGCACGGATGCAGCCGCCGCCGATGCGAGCGTGCAGGCGTTCGACGACGTGGACGTGGTGACTAGCCCGTCGAGGTTGTAGCCGAAGGACTGCCACGCGAGGGGCGACGGGACGCCGGAGCGGTCCGTGTCACCGAGGTAAAGCGAGCGAATGGCGTAATTGTGAGGCGCGCTGATCGTGGTAGCTGGCGCGCCGGATGGCACCGAGGGTGCTTGGGTGCAGGCCGTCGCGGGTAGGCTCGAGCATGTGCCGCTGCTTGACGTTGCTTCGGCGGCGCCGTCAGCCGTGGGCGTGGCGTCGCCCGTGACACCAGTCCGACCGCCGCATACGACCAGACTCCCGCTCGCGCACGCGAGCGCCAACCCCAAGCTGAGCACCTTCCCGATTCTACTCACGTACCAGCTCCTACGCCCGTCTCGTGGGGACGATTCGTAGCAGTCGTTCTGGTTGCAGCCCAACGAGCAGCAGTTGGAGCCCTCACGGCGGTCATGAGTGTGGATCTCGCCCTCAAGGGCGGAGACGTGGCCGGGCTGCCCAAGGGGCCCAACGGGCATCGCAGCTACCGGATCATGTGAAGGGAAGTGCACGATGTATGGCGGCCAAGGTGTTCAACGTCGCTTCTCGATGGGGGAGGACCTCATCGATCAACTAGAGAACCGCGAACGAGCATCATCTGTCCTGCGAGCGGGGCGCACTCCGCTACTACCGCAACCGCGGCAGGCTTCGCGCTGTGGGATTCCCCCTCATTGCGGCTGCGAAGAGCGCCAATCGGCGAGAGGAGCGGTGGCGCGACACGCTACGCCTGCGAGAACGGGCATGCACGTCTACGGTGACCCCATTGATCACCTGGAGCGAAGTCATCGTCACAAGGTAGACACCGGTTCCGACGACGATGATGGCGGGCCGCTCGACGGTGGTGGGGGCGTGACACCCTCTCCCCCGCCTGGGGACGAGGGCGGAGACAAGGGTGGAGATGACAGCGGCGCAGGAGGCGGCGGGGGAGGAGACGGAAGCGGTGCCGGCGGCGGAAGCGCAGGCGCAGGCGGAGGAGGCGGAAGCGGCGGCGGAGGCGCAGGCGGAGGAGACGGAAGCGGTGCCGGCGGCGGGGGCGCGGGGGGAGGGGACGGAAGCGGTACGGGCGCAGGGGACGGAAGCGGGGAGGATGGCGCAGGGGCGGACGGCACGGGTCAAGGGTACGGTGGGAGTGCGGGAATGCCCTCACCGGGGGAAGACAGCGGGTACGTCACCTACACTGGGGATGCGTGGGATAACCTGTTCGGGGCGCCCGGACCGCCGCTGCCCCCAGCACCCGCGCCACCCTCTCCGCCTCCCCAAGAGTGCTACAACGACTGCGACACGACGGTGGAGGAGGCGTTCAACGCCTGCCTCAACGCGGGAGGAACTGTTGACGACTGCTTGAAGGATGCGGCCCTGACGAGAGCGCGCTGTTATACCGTATGTGATGAAGAAACGCTTTAGTCTTGCTGTGATGCGGTGAGGACACGATGACAACAACCGATGGTCCGAGTCCGCGCCTTCAGCGTGGCCGAAGGTCTATGTCCCTCACGCGCGCCTTGCCAGCGAGATTGGCGTCCCTGCTCTTGATGGCGTGTTCCTCGGCGGGCGTCGGGGCCGGGGCGCCCGCCTCGGCACAGGCCGGTGAGGAGATGTTTGACGAGATGTGGCGTGCCTACTCAGGCGTGCAGACATTCGAGCAGCACGGGAGAGTGACGAGCGTCAGCGTGCGCGGACCCAAGCGGGACGTCAGCAGCACGACGTTCTCAGTTAGCTTCGAACGGCCTGAACGAATCCGATTTGAATTTCTCGTACGAGCCGACCATGGCAGTGTGCATGGCCTTCTATGGTCGCAAGAGTCCAGCGCTGAAATATTGCTCTTCGATCACCGCAAGACAACTCCATCCATTGCCGACGGTGCGGCTGAGTTGGCTGGCGTCTCGGAGAGTTCCTCGTGGATAGCCTCGGCGCTCGCGGCGCGACGCCCGGATTCTGCCGCGGCCACAACACACTTTCAGTTCCTGCGCGATGAGACCGTTGAGGGATCCATGTGTCACGTACTCGTGCGAAGGGAATCGCGGAGTAGCAATACGCTCTGGATTGATCAACGCACACACTGGCTGCGCCGGAGACTCCTCGAGTCGGACATCCAGCCCAAGGATGGCGACACTACACCGCTTAGAATCAAGATCACAACCGCGTTCGACGAACCGACTGTCAATATGCCGATCGACCCGTCGCATCTCAGGGGCGAACTCTAAAGTATCTCGTTCGGCCAAGAGTGAGCTGCGTGCGACGCAGCCTCAGAATCGGGGGCCGGCCGTCTGCGTGGCCGCGCGCCCGAGAGACGCGCACGGGCCCGGCGGGCGTGTCCCTGGTCCCTGGTGCTCGCGCCCCAGAAACTTCACCCACCGGGCGTCTGCCCTTTCAGCCTCTCTCCTAGTGGCCAGCCACCCCAGGCGAGGGCGCAACCGCACCCCCGGCGGCCACCTCCGCCGCCCCGCTCGCGACCGGCGCCACCTGCGGAGCCGCGACCGGCGCGACCGGCTGTGCCGCCGCAGCAGGCACCGCGGGCTGCGAGCTACCCGTGCCGGGCGTCACTACGATCGCCACGTTCACGTTGCCCTTGATGTCCTTCTTCTGGACCGATCCGAGCGTGTGACGCTCGGTCCTCGTCGCCTTGGACTTGACCACCGCGACCGCCTTGGACGCGGCAGTCTTGTTGGCCACCACCGGTAGAGCGAACCCGAACTGCAGGTTCTGTGCGCCGCCCTTGCCGAAGCGCGCCTGGGTGATGCCGCGCACGCCCGAGCGAAGCTCGCGCACGTGTAGCTCGAGGGAGCGCTCGGTCTGGATGGCCGCGCGCCACTGCTGGTTGGTCGCCTTGGTCGTCTGAGCCGCGGTGACGAAGCTCTGGAACTCCGCGATGAGCTCATCGCGGGTGAACGTCCCCGCCGCCATCTGGAAGATGTCGGTGGGCTGATAGAACGCGAGCAGGCCATTGACGATGGCCTGGTAGACGGCCTGAAGGTCGACCTTCGTGCCGTGGTTGCTGCCGTTCGCCGTCGCTGTGATCGACGCCGGGGTCGGCGGAGTCGGCGTTGCCGGAGCCGCCGGGGTCGCAGGTGCTGCCTGCACCGCCGGGGGAGTGACCGCCGGCGTCTGCGCCGACGGCTTGATGCTGGTGGGATTCTTCGCAGTCACGATGCTTCTCCTTGTTCGGCCGCGTCGTGCGGTCCGGACAACCCCCATCGCAATGGTTGGGCCAGGGCTCAGCGCGCAGGGAATCTTCGCAAGTGCGCGAAACGTCGTCGGCGCGCCTGCGGAGCGACGTGCGTTCGCACGGAAATGTGCGCTTCGCACGTGCGACCGCACATCCCGCACATCTGGAGGCGCGTCACTCGACGGGAGGCCAGACGATGCCGAGCTTCTTCATCCGCCGATCGAGCTCGAAGCGGTCCTTCATGCCGAGCGCCTTCGCCGTGGGCGCCCTGCGCCCGTTGTTTCGTGTCAGCTCGTCGAGGATGCGCTCGGCGGATGGTCCGGGCGCCCCCCGCACGCCGCCGAGGAGAGCCTCGACCGACGGGGTGCTGGGGGCTGGCAACGGCGGCGGGTGCATCCAGGGGGTCATGTCCCGCGGCGGCAGCATCGGAGGATCGCGCTTGTCGTTCATCGCGCGGAGGAGGAGGTTCCGGAGATCGCGCACGTTGCCGCTGTACCAGGCGCGGAGAACCGTCTGGATGAGCGCGGGCGCGAAGTCGACCTCGAGTCGTCCGCCGACCCCCGGGCGCACGAACGGGCCCGCGAGCCCCGGGTTGGTACGGGCCTCCTCGAGCACCAGCAGCCTCGCGAGCAGGGGGATGTCCTCCAGCCGCTCGGCGAGCGACGGCGTCCGCACGACGAACGCGAACCGCATCTGGAGATCGTGCTTCACGCGCCCGAGCTCCCGGTTGGTCGCGCCCACGAGGAGGACGTCGATCTTCCGCGCCCTCGAATCCCCGAGGCGAGTCGATTCGCCCTCGAGCGCGCGGAGGAAGCGCGCCTGCGCGTCGATGGGGAGCTCGCCGATCTCGTCGAGAAAGAGCGTGCCCCCCTCCGCCTGCCCGAACAGGCCCGGGCGCTCGGGGACGCCGGGGTTGGGGTAGTTGGCGACGTTCCCGAAGAGGATCGAGTCGGCCAGGGTGGGCGTGAGCGTCGCCGCGTTGAACGCCACCAGCATCCCGCGCCGGCCCGATCGCCGGTGGATGGCCTGCGCCACGAGCTCCTTCCCGGTGCCGCTCTGACCGTTCACGAGCGCATGCCTGGCGGTGCGCAAGGCCGCGGTGACATCGCTCCGCAGCTTCCAGATGGCGGGCGACTCGCCGGCGACGCCGTCGGCGTCGGCCTCGCCGAACTCGTGGAGGGGGAGCGCGTCGGGGTCGAGAGGCGGGAGTGTCAATGGGCGCTCTATAAGGAGGAAGACCGAATGCCCGGGCAGAAGGAGGATGGCTCCGGCTCGGACGGGGCACGTCTTTCCCTTCTCGACGCGCTCTCCGTCGACGAGGAGCACGGCGTTGCCGATGTTCACGACCTCCCAGCCGCCGCGGGTCCGGCGGAAGACGAGCTGGCGGTGGGAGATCTCCTTGCCGATGAGGGGTCCACCGTCCGTGAAACCGCCCGGACGGTGACGGCCGAAGCGCAGGCTCGATGGGGGGTCGTCCGCAGCCAGTGGGGCGCGAACCATGACCCACTCGGAGTGCGTCGCGTCGTCGAGGAAGGCGATCTCCCCGACACGCTCCGGCTGGGTGGCGCTCCAGGCGAGGACCAGGGCCAGAACCAGACGGGCTTCCGAGTGGAGATATGCCCGGGAGTTGTGGATCGGCCCACGGCGTGAGCTGAGAAAGGCGGCGTACCCTTCCGCGTGATCGAACGCGAACTCCGACCCTGGCAGGTCGGGGAAAGGTACGCCGATGAGGA
>Ga0182030_10009833_pt1 | contig 19528 bp, 16 predicted proteins | sample 812S3MmetaG_FD_121299 | JGI IMG/M metagenome (GOLD analysis project Ga0182030, IMG submission 121299) | Permafrost microbial communities from Stordalen Mire, Sweden - 812S3M metaG (Illumina Assembly) | ecosystem: Environmental > Terrestrial > Soil > Wetlands > Permafrost | place: Sweden... | reverse complement strand
AGCTTCGCCAACCAACTGCTGATCGCGATGCAGTGCCCAGAAGCGACGCGGGTCGCGGGCTTTCGCGCGTGGTTGAAGCTCGGCTACTGCGTCCGCAAGGGTGAGCGCGCGATTCGAATCTGGGTGCCGGCGCCGCCCTCGAGGGGACGACTCGCACGCTGGAGGGAGCACGGAGCAAACCCACTCGAAGAGCCTGAAGTGCGGTTCCGCCTTGGTCCGGTATTCGACCGCTCCCAGGTCGAGCCGCTACCACCACCGGCGACGGCGCTCCCTCTCGACCCGCCGATCACCCCCGTGGAGGGCGACGAGCTGGTCGGAGCGCTCGACCCGCTCACCTCGCTCGCGGGCGACATCGGCTGTCCCATCGCTTTCGAGCCGATGAGCGGAGGGCGTGCCGGTAGCTTCGACGCCCACGCGGGCCGAATCGCAATCAGCACCAGCCTCTCCCCCAACGGTCAAGTGAAGACGCTCGTTCACGAGCTGGCCCACGCCCTCGCGCGGATCGATCGCGCAGACGGCGATCCGCCCCTCGGCTACGCGGAGGAGGAGCTGGTCGCTGAGTCAGTGGCGTTCACGGTCTGTGCGTCGCTCGGCCTCGACACGGCCGGGTACTCGATCCCCTATCTCGCATCGTGGGCTGAGGCTGCGGAACCCGGCATGCTCGAGCGCCCCGCAGCGATGATCGATCGGCTCGCACGACGAATTGAGGCAGCGATCGATGCAGTCGAGCCCGCGTGGACCATGCGCGACCCAACAGGAGGCGAGCGCGGCTGACGATACTGCCGATCTCCAGACGGCTCGATTCACGCAACGCGGGTGCGCAAATCACTAGAGTCGATGCCGTAAGGGGAACAGATTGCCCGACACGATCTTTAAGAACGTCCAGTATCAGCTGAGCAATCTCGTTGACGACATCGAGCTTGGCGAGATCGGTCTGCCGGACATCCAGCGGCGATTCGTCTGGGAGGACGTGAAGGTCCGTGACCTCTTCGACTCGATGTACCGTGGCTATCCAGTCGGCCAACTTCTGTTTTGGGCGAGCGGGGCCGAACCCGGCGCACGGCAGATAGGCGCCACGACGAAGCAGCTGGCGCCGGGTCTGCTGATCGTCGACGGCCAACAGCGGCTCACCTCACTTTTCGCGGTGATGAAAAGCCGCGAGGTGATTGGCAAGGACTACGCGAAGCGACGCATCCGGATCGCGTTTCGGCCTCGTGATGAAACGTTCTCAGTTGCCGACGCAACCACGGCCAGAGATCCGTCCTTTCTCCAGGACGTTGGTGAGATGTGGGCGCAGCCGGCATACACCTTGATCAAGTCGTTCCTCGAGCGGCTGCGAGCAGCCGGCCCACTCGACGCGGAAGACGAGACCCGGATACCCGAGGCGCTCGAGCGTCTTGACAGCCTCAAGTCCTATCCATTTACCGCTCTTGTGCTTGGCGCCGAGGTCGAGGAGGAGAAGGTCGCCGAGGTCTTCGTCCGCATCAACTCGAAGGGCAAGAACCTCAACCAGGCGGACTTCATCCTCACCTTGATGAGCGTGTTCTGGGACGAGGGGCGTAAGGACCTGGAGAGCTGGTCGCGCGACACGCGAACTCCTGGTAACCCAGGGTGGAACTATTTCCTGTCGCCGGAGCCTGACCAATTGCTGCGCGTATCGATCGCCCTCGGTTTCCGACGTGGGCGCCTGGAAGACGCTTACACAATGCTGCGAGGGCGCGACTCGAAGAGCGGGAAGGTGTCAGCGGAGCTCCGCGAGCTCCAGCTGAATCGTCTCGCCGAGGCGCAGGCTCACGTACTCGACTCCACAGCGTGGAAGGAGTTCCTTCAGTCGCTGCTTCGCGCTGGCCACCGCTCCTCGGCGACCATCAGCTCGAACCTCGCCATCGTTTACACGTACGCCCTGTACCTGATTGGTAAGCACGACTACAGCGTCCCGCGCAAGCAGCTTCGAGACGTGATCGCTCGGTGGTTCTTCATGAGCACGCTGACGGGTCGCTACTCGTTCAGCCCTGAAACGACGGTGGCAGCGGACTTGGCGGCGCTGCCCAGCACAAAGGAGGCCGAGGCCTTCGTCAAGCATCTCGACACCGCCGGCTCGCAGCGTCTCACCAACGACTATTGGGAAATCACGTTGCCCGGCGATCTAGCAACATCCGCGGCCAACTCCCCGACCTTATTCGCGTACCTAGCCGCCCTCGACATCCTGAGAGCGCCCGTGTTGTTTTCGAAGATGCGGTGCAGCGAACTAGTGGACCCCGTAATGGCTGGCGGGAAGGCGAAGGTGCAGAGGCACCATCTCTGGCCGCGAAAATATCTCGAGGGCCTTGACATCGTCGAGGTCAAGCAGGCAAACCAGATCGCAAACCTGACGCCTCTTGAATGGCATGACAACCTTGCAATCTCCGCCGACGACCCATCCGAGTACTGGCCTGCGTACCTAGAAGCAATGCGGAAGCCGCCTAACGGCGCAGCGCCGTTCAGTGAAGGCGAAATCGAGGCCATGCTGCATTACCACGCGCTTCCCGCTGACTGGCCGTCGCTGAGCTATGACGAGTTCCTGGACACGCGTCGAAGAGGGATGGCAGCAGTGATCCGCGAGGCGTTTGAGGTCCTGGTGCGAGGCGAGCGCGAGGTCGACGCTGATAGCTGGCCACCATCTGCTGCCGCGATTGAGCACCTGCTGAGCGAAGGCGAGAGCGGGTCAACCGAAGTGAAAGCCTCCTTCCGCGCGGACACGCTCGACCGGGGCATACCACCGAAGGTGCTCGAGAAGGTGGTGGCGCGGACTGTCGCAGCCTTCATGAATAGCCAAGGCGGCTTGCTGCTAATCGGCGCGGACGACCAGGGAACCGCAATCGGCCTCGACGCCGACATCGCAACGCTCCCGCGGAAGGATCTCGATGGCTTTCAGCAGGCGCTCGTGCAGGTGATCGTGAACTACCTCGGCGCCGACGTTGCGGCGCGGGTGCGGATCCACGTGGGCAAGGTCGGCCACGAGCAAACGGACGTGGCGCTCGTCGACTGCCCGGCCTACAGCGCCCCGGTGTTTCTGAAGGACGGCGACACCAAGGAATTCCACGTTCGCGCCGCCAACACCACCCGCCTCATGGACGTGCAAGAGGCAGCCAACTACATCGCCAACCATTGGAAGCACAACGCAACCGCAGGCTGACGCCGCGGAGCATCGCTTCACGCCGCGAGCTCGTACGCCGAGCGCCCGTTGTCCCAGTAGGAGTCGAAGACGTGCTGGTAGACGACGTCGCATTTCTGGGCGTAGATCTGGCGCGTGAACGCTTCGGGTAGCCGGTCGAGCGTTTCCTCGACGGTGACGCGCACAGCAGCGCGCGTCGCTTGTTGTTTGCGCCAGTCGAGCACGAGCTTGTCTCGCTTGAGGATCGCCAGCAGCTCATCGGCGACCTTCTTGACCTGGACCGTCTCGGCCTCCGAGAGCTCCGGCGCGGGTCGCATCAGGAGGTCGAACACCGCGAGGTGTTCCTCGTCGAGGCCTTCGGACAGGGAGCGGGCTTCCTCCTCGGTGAGTGTCTTCTTGAACGCGAGTAGCTCTTGGAAGAACGCTTCGGTGTTCATGCTGCCGGCGTTGTAGTCGGCGACGAGCTTCTCGAACCGCTCGACCAAGTCGACACGCGTCGGGTTCAGCCGGACGAGCGCCGTGATCTGGGCTGAGAGCAGCGACCGGAGGCGTTGGGCGGCGGTTCTTGGCCGTCCCTCCTTGAACGCTTCCTCGAGCCCGTCCCAGTCGACTGCTCCGAGGTCGAAGAGCGAGTCGGCGTCGCCGTCTGGGATCAGGTATTCGTTGGCGGCGACCGACTCGTCGAGCAGCTGCTCGACGCGCCCCATCACGCCGGAGATGTCAGGCCGCTCGGTGTAGGCGCTGATCGTGTCAGCGAGGTGCTTGGTCACAGCGCGCAGGCGGCTGAAGTCGTTGGCGCGCTTGTCGGGCAGGATCGCTTTGTACAGGCGGTTGACGAGCGACGCGCGGGCGAGGAACGCTGTCGTCTCGTCGTCGTCGGCCATCAGCATCTCGACCGTGCGCTTGCCGGCGCCGACGAGCTCGAAGCCTTTAAGGCGGGCGAGTTGGTCGAGATCGACGTCGCGCGCAGCACAGAACGCGCGGATCTCATCGACCGCGGCCTGCAGCGCGTCCACGAGCGCTCCCTTCTCTTCAACGGGGACCTCGCCGCCTTTGCCACCGACCGCGTAGATCGCGAGTGCCTTCTGCAGGTTTCGAAACACGTCGACGTAGGCGACGATCAGTCCGTTGTTCTTCTCGGGGAACACGCGGTTCGCACGGGTGATCGTCTGCATCAGCGTGTGGTTACGCAACGGCTTGTCGAGATACACGGTCGACAGCGACGGGACGTCAAACCCGGTGGTCCACATTGAGCAGACGAATGCGAGCCGGAACGGGTCCTGGTCGTCCTTGAAGCGGTCTTCGAGCTTCTCCGTGACCATGCGTTTGCGGTGCGGCTTGATGTCGATGCCGCGCTCGGCCATCTCAGCGATCTCGTTCTGTGACTGCGAGATCACCACCGTCATGTCCGTTGATCGCATGAACGCGATCTCCTGGGACACGAGATCGCGGTCGCTCTCGCTGAGATCCTCGCTGGCGAGCCGCGCCTCGTTCGCGGCGATCCGCTCGGTCCAGGAGCGTTGGACCTTCTCAAAGGTGCGTACCGCGGTGAGCTTGTCGATCGACACGACAAGGCCCTTGCCGGCGAAGCCGCGGCCGAGGAAGTGCTCGACGATGTCTTTCGCGACGGCATCGAGTCGGTCGTCGCGGGTGATCAGCTCATACTGCTGACCGAGCGCTCGTGCGAGCTGGCGCTCCTCGACCTCGTCGAGGTCGGCCTCCTCGACGATCGCCATCAGGTCATCGCCGAACGTGGGGTTGGCGATCTCGACCTGCGGTATGCGGTTCTCGTAATAGAGGGGGACCGTCGCGTGGTCGGCGGTCGACGCCGCGAAGTTGTAGACCGACACGTAATCGCCGAACACCTCGCGCGTCCGCTCCTCCCCGGCGATCAGCGGCGTCCCCGTGAAGCCGAGGAAGCCCGCGTTGGGGAGCGCGTTGCGCATGTTCAGCGCGAGCACGTCGTACTGGGTGCGGTGCGCCTCGTCGGTGATCACTATCACGTCATCACGCTCAGAGACCACCGGATGGGCCTCGCCCTTCTCGGTGCGGAACTTCTGGATCAACGTGAAGACGTAGCGGTGGTCCTCGGCGAGCAGCTCGCGAAGGTGCGCTGAGCTGGTCGCGCGAACGTGCTCCTCGGTCACGACGCCAGCGCGAAGGAACTCCCGGTGGGTCTGCTCGTCGAGGTCGTCGCGGTCGGTGACGATCACGAACGACCAGTTGCCCGGCATCTTGCGCAGCACCTTCTGCGAGAAGAACAGCATCGAGAGCGTCTTCCCGGAGCCCTGCGTGTGCCAGAACACGCCGAGCTTGCCGCGCTCCTCAGGCGGCGCGTGCCGCAGCTCCTCCATCCGGGCGAGCGCGTTGTTGACGCCGAGGTACTGGTGGTTGCGCGCGAGCAGCTTCACGAACCCGCCGGGCCGGTCCTGGAACGCGACGAAGTTCTCGATCAGGTCAAGCAACCGATCCTTCGTGCACATCCCGCGGATCACCGTCTCGAGCGAAACCGCGCCTTCCTCGCCCTCGCTGTTGATCTTCTTCCATTCCGAGAAGAACTCCCAGCCCGACGTGATCGTCCCGACCTTCGTCGCAGCACCGTTCGACAGGACGATGAACCCGTTGGGCGCGAACAGGTGCGGGATCGCGTCCCGGTAGTCGCACAGGTTGTCGTCGTAGGCGTGCTTGAGGCTCCGATGCGACGCCTTCAGCTCGATGAACACGAGCGGGATCCCGTTGACGAATCCGATCAGGTCGGCCCGGCGCTTGTACAGATCCGAATGCACGCGCAGCTGCGACACGAGCAGGAAGTCATTGTTCTCCGGCTCCTCCCAATCGATCACCGCCAGCCGGTCGGGCAGCGTGGTCCCGTCCGCCTGGCGAACCGATACCTCGACGCGATCGCGCAGCAGCGCATGGATCTCCGCGTTCGCGCGCGCGAAATGGAGCGCGGGGCGCGGCCTCGTGATCTCCTCGACTGCCTGGTCAACCGCCTCGGGCGGCGCGCCTGGGTTCAGGCGCTCGATCGCCGCCCGCACGCGCCCCGTAAGAAACACCTCGGCCTGGTTGTCGCGCGCCAGCGTGCCGTTCGGGCCGAGCGTCTCGTGAAACGCGTCGACCGTTTCCCACCCGAGCTTCTCGAACAACCGGATGGCCGGCTGCTCGACGAGCTGATCCTCGCTGAACTGTCCGGGTGTCACGCGGCGAGCTCCGGCGCGTCGATGTCGAGATCGGTCACGTCGATCTCGCCGGACACAAGGCGGGGGAGAAGCAGATCACGAGCCTCGCGGAGAACGAACGAACACTCACGCAATTGCTGCGCCAAGGTAAGGATCGCTCCAACCCGACGCTCAAACAGACGAGCGAGGTCGTTGCCTGCGTCAAGTACGCGAAGCGCCAGAAGCTCGCCGGGCCTGACTCTCTGATGGCTTGTCGACGTACCTCCGGCCATCCCTGCGACCCGGTCCCCGAATTGCTCGCTGCGCAGCAGGCAGTAGATCAGCGGCAGGTTCCAGCCCCCTCTGTCGCTAAGGACGAGCAGCTCCGTCGATGCCACGGCTCGACCGCTGGCCCTGGGGGCAGCCATCCAGACTCTCGGAATTCGCGGGTTGAGCTTCGAGTACAGAACGCACGGACCGTTGACCAGGAACTTGCTGCTCTTGATTTCGTCGCCGGCTTCGAGCCGCGGTCGGCGGCCTTCATCGAACGACGGAATGCTGTAGTGCTCGAAAGTCTCACCCGGAAAGCGGCTGGGGTTAACCGAAGCGCGACTCTGCGCGACAACCTCGCCCAAGGGTCGAAGTGACCAGTCCGATGGAGCCGGACCGAGCTCGGAGCCCGTCAGCGGCACGGTTTCGTGACCCGGGTACCGGAAGTCGACGAACCACTCGCGGTAGATCCGCTGTGCCATCGCCTCCAAAAGCTTGATTCGGCGGTTGTTGTTCTGGATCAGGTCGTCGTAAGCGGAAAGGATCGCCGCGATGTTTCGCTGCGTTGCAATAGGCGGAAGCAAAATCCTGACATTCTCGACGCGCGACGGTGCAGTGTGCCGTACCTTCGAGCCCGTGGCCGTGGCTTGAATCTGCTCCCTGACACCAGGGGTATTGAAGAGGTAGTACAAGAAGCGGAGATGGGCCTGACCGGACGTTGGCTGTATCAGGCCGATGCGCTGGTTGTGAAGGTAAACGCCGTCGGCAGGAATCAATGCCGAACTCCCGAGCAATCCCTGCGCTTGCTCAGTCATCGCGATCACGAGGTCACCACGCCGAAGCACGTAATCTGGCGGCGGGTCTGCCGTGAAGTACTTCTCGGCGCCGGACTTGGGCTTGAAGCCGCCGGCTTCGATGAAATTGCCAGGGGTCAGTACCACGTACTCGCCGCTGTCGCTGAAGTACTCGCCTTGGAACGCAAAGCCATGCTTGACGCGAAGGTGATCGCCAAGGCGTGTGCTAGGCCAGGTGTTCAATCGAGAAGCTCCGCGACGTTGGCCGCAATCCGCGCGTGCAGCTCCGCTGCCTGGGCGTTGAGCGTCTCTAGCTCCTCCTGCAGCTCCGCTATCCGCGTCTTGAAGTCGATCCCGTCGTCCGCAGCGGCGGCGACACCGACGTAACGGCCCGGGTTCAGGCTCCAGTCCTGGATCTCGATGTCCTCCAGCGTTGCCACGGCGCACAGCCCGGGCACGTCGACGTAGCCACCATCCGGAAACGAGGCCGACGTGACGTCTGCCGACCCTTGGGCGGTCTCGACCTCCTCGTCGCGGTAAAGCCGGGCGATATTGGCCAAGTACTCGATCTCTCCTGGTAGCCAGTCGCGATGCGCTCGGTCGATCTGGTGGAAGATCTTGCGCGCGTCGATGAAAAGGACGGTGTCCTCGCGATCGGTGCCGCGCTTCCCGCGATCGAGGAACCAGAGCGTCACCGGCAACGTCACCGTGTAGAAGAAGTTAGGGGCCACAGCCACGATGACGTCGACTGCCCTGTCTGCGATCAGTTTCTTGCGGATGTCGAGCTCTGAGCTGCCGACGTCGGCGGCGGAGTTCGCCATCACGAAGCCGGCTCGGCCCTTCGCGTTGAGCGCTGAGTAGAACGCCTGAATCCAGATGTAGTTGGCGTTATCGGCCTTGGGCAGCCCGAACGGGAACCGCGCGTCCCCTTCGAGTTTCGCCTTGTCGACCTTGTTGACGTTGAACGGCGGGTTCGCCATCACGTAGTCGAACTGGCCGGTGGCCTTGAACGGGTCCTCGTAGTACGTGTTCGACTGGCTGACTTGGCCTTCGAGGCCGTGGACGGCCAGGTTCATCTTGCACAGCCGCAGCGTCTCTTCGACACGCTCCTGCCCGTAGATCGATAGGCGCCCGTTCTTGCCGTTGCGGTGCTCCTCGACGAACCGTGCGCTCTGGACGAACATGCCGCCCGATCCGCACGCGGGGTCGAGGATCTTGCCGTTGAACGGTTCGATGATCTGGACGATCAGCCGGACGATCGAGGTCGGCGTGAAGTACTCGCCGCCCTTCGCGCCCTCGGCGATCGCGAACTTGCCGAGGAAGTACTCGTAGACCTTGCCGAAGGCGTCGCCCTCGATATCGCCGAGCATCGCGTTGACCGACCGGAGCAGACTAACCAGCGTGTCGTTGCTGAGCGACTGGTAGGTCCGCGGGAGCACACCCCTGAGCGACGGGTTCTCCTCCTCGATCGCGGCCATCGCGTCGTTGATCGCTTTGCCGAGGTTGTCGCCCTCCTTCAGCAGCAGCAGATTCGCGAAGCGGGACTGCTCGGGAAGGTAGAGCACCCCTCTCGCCTGGTAGTCGGCCTTTCCGATCTCGCGCCGGCCAGTGCCCTTTCCGGCGAGCGCCTGCTCCGCCTGTGCAAACCGGCTGTCGGCGAACTTCAGGAAGATCAGGCCAAGAACCGGAATCGAGTACTCGGCCGCCTTGAGATGCGAGTTGGCCCGAAGTTCATCCGCCGTCTCCCACAGGCGGTTGGCGATGTCCTGGATGTCGATCTTCGCTGATGCCGGCTCGGCCATTGGTGGGCAGGCTACCCCTAGGGATCTCGGTGGTGGAGCTTGCTCGTAGTCGAGGAGCCACACGCCGGTTCAAGCCACGCGGCGTCTCTCCTTATGACCGCAGGCCGCGGGTCCCGCGGCTCTAGCGCGGGATGCTTATCTGCAGACAGTCGTCGTGGCATGGCCGCGCGGTTTCGCGCTGCCGAGCTCGGCCCCGGCGGGTAGTTCGCTCCGAGTTAAAACGACGTCGTGATACCGAGGTTGATGAGCCGGTACTCCATCGCTTTCTCGCTCACTTCGAAAAGAGTTGCGAGTTCGCGCGCAAGCTTTCGGGGGCTAATCGATCCACCTGCCGGGACGACAGATCCGATCTCGCGGAGTACGAGCGTGCGCGGCATCAGCAGCTCGGCCGCGAATGCATTCGCTTCGATCTCCTGTGTATCGAGCCCGAACGAAGAGACGTGATCGCGCCGCCGGACCAACCCGTCCACGAACAGCGCCTTTGAGTGCATCTTGAGGTGAGCGATCTCGTGGGCGATCGTGAAACGTTGACGCGACTCGGCGTGGGTGGCGTTGACGCCAATGATCACGTGTCCGTCGTCTGCGCGGTGGAGTAGGCCCGATAGCGACCCGTCGAGCGGCTCGAAGCGGATTTCTGCCTTGAGATCCTGCGCGAGGCGTTCCACCGGGACGGGCAGTTGATTACTTAATCCGTGCTCCTCGAGCAGGCTGATTGCGACCTGCTCGGCCTTGCTTGGTCGCCGCACGATGTTGTTTCTCCCTTGGCTCTGTGGTTGGTGTGGCAGGACCCGTGACCTTCATCACCCAGTCGAGCTCTGTCTCGGGCAGAGTGCCCGCGCCGGCTAGGATCGCCGGTTTTCTGACCGGCGCTGCCGGAATGAGTTCGGCCGGCTCGACAGCGAGCGCGCCGGCTAACTCGATGAGCGTATGCAGGTGCACGCGCTGCGTGCCCTTCTCGATGTTTACGATCGACGTCCGGCCGAGCCCGCCCGCCCTGTCGGCGAGGTCCGCCTGCGTGAGGCCTTTGGACTTTCGCACGCGCCGCAGCTGCCGTCCGAAGCGCTCGTACACCGGCTCCATGCTGGGGACAACATAGCGCAGAGGTACGGAAAAGTCAATGTGGGCCACAGTCAGTCTTGCTGACGTTGGAAGAAAGTTCGCGGCGTGCCTGTCGGCTTGCTAGCCTTGTCCTGAACGAAAAGGGGCGGGACCCCGAATCGGAGTCCCGCCCGCACATCCGGAGCGCCGCCCTCGAGCGTGGAACTCGGCGAGCGCCCAAGACACGAGGAGGATAAACGAGATGGTGGAGTCTGCGGCAGTAGACACCGAGCCCGGGGTTGACGCCCCGACCGTCGTTATCAACTACGGCGGGGACGAGAAGCCCTTCGAGTACGACCCGAGGGAGACTGTAGAGCGTCTGATCGCGCGAGCGATCGAGCGCTTTCACCTGACGGCGCAGCCGCACCAGCTCGGGCTGTTCCTCGACGGTGCGGAACTGCCTCGCGATCAGACGCTCGAGCACGCGCACGTGAAGCCTGACGTGCATCTGCTGCTCAAGCAGATCGTCGTCGAGGGCGGTTAGCGGTGGGCCTGCAGGTGGGAGAGCGACTGCTGGAGCAGTCGCTCTCCACGATGCGCCGGTGCGGTGGGGGACGCCGCGAGTGCGTGCTCTTCTGGGCGGCCAGGGCGAGCGACACAAGCCGGGTGATCCTCGTGGAGCACCCAGCCCACACCGCGACCCGCGATGGCTATAGCGTCGACGGTAACTGGCTGACGCAACTCTGGGAGCGAATGGCCACCGACGACACGCGAGTCGTCGCCCAGGTCCACACGCATCCTGGCGTCGCGTTCCATAGCCGCACCGACGACGCATTCCCGGCTCTATCCACGCCTGGATTTGTGAGCGTCGTGATCCCGAGGTACGCAACCGAGGATCTGGACCTTGGCTCGTGGTTCGTCGCCGAGCTCCAGGAGGACGGCAATTGGCAGTCTCAGCCACCGCTCATCGTGATCACGTGATAGACGCGGCTGCGGCGCTCGATCGAACGGTCGCGCTGTTCCAGGCGGACCTGTTCCCAGGCGCCGACGCCGCGACGATCGTGCGCGCGCTCACCTCGACGCGCGTGACCGTCACCGCCGACACGGCGTCGCTCGGCTCACCCACCGGCCGGGCAGCACTGGTGGGCACCGTGTCGACGGTCGCGCGGCTCGGCGCGGCGGTCAGCATTGTGCTCCCGGTGACGGTCGCCAACGACCGCATCCCACCACTGATCGCAGCGCGCGTCACGTTGAAGTCGGCGCTCGACGAGTTGCTCAACTCGTTGATCACGCCGCCGAGCGCCGGCGAAGCCGATGTCGTGATCTCCTTGTCGGTGCCTGTCGACGAGGACACAATCTGCATCGGCGGCGACGGATTTACGGCCAGGCTCGCGATCGGTGAAAGCGCGGGCGGTTGGAGCGGCCGCGAGCCGTACGGCGCCGGACTCGCAGCAGCCGCAGCTGGCGCCGAAGTCGCGCGTCATGCCATGCGTCACCTCGCCAGCGTGGTGGCAATCGCACCGCATTATCGCGACAAGCTCCTACCACGCCCAACCGTGCTTTCGTTGCCGGCGTTCGACACGCCGAGTGGCGGCGTCGACCTCGGAGCGTTGGACATTGTCAGCGCAGGCGCGGTCACCCACGCGGTGCTATTCACGCTCATGCGCGTCGCCGATCTCGCGGCGTACATTCGCGTGATCGACGATGACATCGGCGAAATCCATCATCTCAACCGCTACGAGCTCCTTAAGGTTCAAGGGCTCGACGTCCCCAAGACGATTCTGCTGGAGTCGTTTTCGACACCGCAACTGCACATCCGCGGGATCCAGACTCGATTCACGGACGCATCCGATCTCAGGGATTCGCTCGCGCCTCGCGTGCTCGTCGGCGCGGACAACGTCCAGGCACGCCAAGACGCGCAGTCTTACGCTCCCGGCTGGCTCGGAGTCGGCGCGACGGGCCACCTCGAAATCGCAGTCAGCGAGCACGAACCAGGTGGCCCATGTGCAGCTTGCAAGCACGCAACTGCGGAACATCACCGGCACCAGCGGTTCCCGACGATCTCGTTCGTCAGCAGTCTTTCCGGCACGCTACTCGCATACCTGACCGTGCGCGACGCAGTGTCACCGCCCACCCGTCGGGAGCAGATCTCAGTGCTCGACGCCCTCAACCTCGCCGGTGCGACTCTGCACATCGAGCCGGTGCAGCCCAACCCGCTTTGCCCATTGAGATGCATTGCATCGGCACGTCGGCTCGGCGCCATCGCGCACCACTCCGCCTAAGATCTCCACTAGCGCGGACCGCCGGCCCGCCGACGCTACGAGCGAATTGAGTTCAGGACCAGCAACCAGGCCCAGGCTCTATTCAGGGTCAGTTGCCGTCGGGACGATGTGTTTCGGAACGGCTCCGACCGTTGAGCGCAGCCTCGCCTGCCACCCGTCCGTGATCCGTTTCGCAATCGAATCCGCCCACGTTGTGATGCAGCGGTTGGTGTGTGTCCCGGGTCGGTAGTCGGCCTCGCCGAACTCCATCACGCGTCCCTGCTCCCGGAGAACCCTCACCTGCCGGAATGCAGTGTCCACCTCCTTCTCGGGCCCATCCGGCGGATACACCGCGTAGGTCTTGCCGCCGTTCTGGTTGAGCACAGAGAACACCGGGACGTCGCTAGGGCCGTCGGCGATGTAGATCATGTTCTCAAAGGGCACGCGCCGCGCCTCGGGTTCCATCTTGGCGTTGACATCGATCTCGGGATGTCTATTCACGCCTTTGTTGATCTCGAAGATCGCGCGCGTCTTCGTGGTGTTGTCGATCGCGTAGGCGATGGAGATCAGCGGCGCGTCTTCTGCCGGAGTGGCGGCGGTGTCGCTCTGAAGGCCGGGAGGCGCGTTGATCCCGAGCAGCTCGCACGCCCAAACGTCCTCAACGTGAGGCGCGATCGCGCTGCCCAGGATCATCTGGCGCAGCCCCGTTGACACGACGTAGTGCTCAAGCGTGATATCGCACTTGCGGTACTCCGGATTGTCTTCGATGTTCCTCTTCATTTCGCCAAAGAAGTCTGGGAGGCCTGGGAAGAACTCAATCTTCTGGCCGAGTTCGCGGAGTCCGCTGTTGCTGAGACCGTCGAAGATGCCCTCGCGGATGTAGGTAAGCACGTGACTTAGGTAGCCAATGTCGTTCGGGAACAGCGGGTGGCCGTGCTCCTTGTAGAACGCAGGAAGGGCGTTTACCTCCTTCCAGAACGTCGGGCCATCAACGTCGTAGCGCTCGAAGATCGGGACCTGCATATATCCGGGTATCAACGTCTTGTCGAAGTCCCAGATGACCGCGATGACGTTCTGCAGAAACACCAATCCGTCTGAGGAGGACATCGTGGGCAGAGCTTAGGCGGTTGCTGAGCAAAGTCCTGCAAATTGCGCCGTCAATGGGCGTTGTCGTCCGAACTAACGTCTAATTTTGGGGGCGACCATGGATTTGTACGTTGATGCGCGTCTCTTCGGTGGTCACGGCGATGGAATGGTGATTCGTGTTCAGGAGTTGCTCCCCACGATCACCGTCTTTCGAAACGGAGGCCCACCGTTCTCGGTGCCTGGCAAGGTTGAGGCGAGCGCTGAACCCGATGCGATTTGCTTCGGCGCGTACGACCTCGTAGGTCGGCAGGGTCCGGACGTACCCACTTACGTGGCTACGCGCACACTCTAGGTATTGCCGGGTTGGAGGATGCGGCGCCTGCGTTTCACGCGCCCATGTTGCACGGCTTGCCCGGGTCCGTCGGTACGGCCGATCAGCCTGGAGAGCCGGCCGGCGACCTGCCGCGTCCCTGCCCCGCCATATGCTGCCGCACGCCAGCCGCGGCCTCGATCGCGAAGACCTCTGAGAGCAGAGCGGCGTCCTCGGCTTGGCTGCGGTAGCGCAGGTAGATCTGCGTGGTCTTGATGTCGGCGTGGCCGAGCCAGTTCTGGACTTGGAGGATCGAGGCGCGTTGGATCGCGAGCGTGCCGAAGGTGTGGCGGAGCTCGTGGAAGCGCATCGCGGGGAGCCCGGCGGCGGTGAGCGCCGCGGCGTAGCGCTTGCGCAGTCGGTTGGAGTCGAGGTGTCCGCCGAGTGGTCCGGCGAAGACGAGGTCACCCGGGCCGGTGAAGTGCTCCCGTCTGCCGTAGCTCGCGAGCGCCTGCGCGACGTCGGTGACCATCGGCACGGTGCGTGCGGAGCCACTCTTGGGGGTTGACTCGAGGTCCTTGGCGAAGCTTGCGCGGACGTGGATCGCCTCGCGCGGGAAGTCGATGTCGCGCCAGTGCAGCGCGAGGAGCTCGCCCATGCGCAGGCCGGTGAACGCCGCGGTCAGGAAGATCGTCGCGTCTTCGGTGCTCGCGGCGGCGGCGGTGAGCAGACGGACTTCGGCGGCGCTGAGGACGGTGATCTCGTTAGTGCGGCGTAGCCGTGGGCGCTCCATCAACGAGGCGGGGTTATTGGGGAGGCCGTGGACGCGCATCGCGCGCTTGAAGATCCCGCCCAGCGCGATCGTGTACTTGAGCAGCGTGCGGTTGGCGGGGTGGCGCTCTTTGGTGTAGCCGTCGCGCCAGCGTTCGAGCGTGTCGACGGTGATGTCCTCGAGGCGGAGGTGGCCGAGGCCGCGGTTGAGGACGCGGACCATGTTGTTGTAGTCGTCGAGGGTTGAGGGTTTGACGTCGCGCTCGTGCTCGGCGTAGCGGAGCCACTCGGCGGCGGCCTGCTCGAAGGTGACGCCGGTGCGGACCATGCCGGGCAGGACGCCGCGCTGGGCGTCGGTGAGGATGCGTCGCAGCTCGGCCTCGGCGAGGCGCTTGGTCCAGTGGCCGGCGGCCGGTCGCCCGCTTTGCGTCCAGGCTGGGCCGAGCAGGCGCTGGACCTGGCGTCCGTCGGGCAGCCGGTACTTGACGTACCATCGCGGACCGCGGGTCCGCTCGATGCGGAACACGTGACCGGTCGCCGTTCCTGTGCGTGTGAGGTGCATCGTCATCGGTTAGAAGAGAGCCTCCTCGCGAGCACGATACCCGGCGCTTGGGATCGCGCCAAGAAATCGAAAGCGTGTCCCGAACCGTGTCCCGAACTAGCGAAAAGAAGGGTCAACTCGGGACATGTAGAAACAAGAAAAGCCCTGCACAACCGACAGTTTCCCTGCGTCGGGCCGCAACTTTTAATCCGGCGGGCTGGGTTCGAGTCCCAGGCCGCGCATCGGGAACTGGCCGAGCTCAAAGAGCGTCGCCGCGCTGCGCAGAGGTCGTGTCGGCGGCTAGCGTGCGCTGGGACTCCGTGCGTATAGTCACCTGACGATGCGGTCACAGCCGTGGTTCGTCCGCCGCCGCCACGGCGTGGGCTATCGGCCTCTGGCCTGGCAGGGATGGGTGATCGCCGGCGTGCTGGTCGCCGCAGCGGTCGTTGTGGCGGCGGTGGTACACGCCTCGACCGCGCGGATCGTAATCGCGCTCGTCTTGCTCGTCGTGTATTCCGCGGTCGACTGGCGTCTGTCCGGCGAGCGCCAGGACATGGCCGACGCGATCGACGAGGACGCACCCGCGATCGCGCGAGAACCGGCGGAGCGCTCGCCGGAACAGGTGGCAGCTATCGCCCGGTTGCGGGCCGGGGCGTCAACGGTGCCGCTCCGGCGCGACGCGGACGGGGACGACGCGATCACGGTAGAAGGATTGACTAAGCGTTTTGGCGAGCGCACCGCTTTGGGTGACGTCTCGTTTAGCGTCGGTTGGGGTGAGGTGTTCGGTTTCCTCGGGCCGAACGGCGCCGGCAAGACCACGACGGTGCGAACGCTCGGGACGCTGATCGCGCCGTCCGCGGGTTCAGCGGTCGTGGCCGGCATCTCGCTGAGCCCCGAGAACGCCGTCGCGATACGCAGCCGCATCGCGATCATGCCGGAGGCTCCAGGCCTTTACCCGCGCCTCACGGTAGCCGAGAACCTCGAGTTCTTCGCCGGTCTATATGGCCTCGCCGACATCCGGACGCGGATCGAGCAGGCTCTCGCCACCGTCAACCTCCTCGAGCGAGCAGGTGACCCCTGCGCCAGCCTGTCGAAGGGCCTCAAGCAACGCGTCGCGATCGCGCGGGCGCTGCTGAGCGATCCGCGGGTTCTGTTCCTCGACGAGCCAACCTCGGGCCTGGACCCGGTCGCCTCGCGCGAGGTGCACGAACTGATAGCCGCGCTGCGCGAGCGTGGCGTGACGATCTTCCTGACAACCCACCGCCTCGAGGAGGCCGAGCGGATGTGCGACCGCGTCGCGATCCTCAACACGACACTGCGGACCGTTGGCCGGCCCGATGAGCTGCGCGAGCGCCTGTTCGCACAATCTCTGGCGGTCACAACGGTCGCTCCGCTGGATGACCCCGAGCGCGTGTTCGCAGCCGTCCCCGGGGTTGACAGCTGGCACCCGGACGGCACGAGCGGCTACGAGCTGACGGTCTCGGATGCCCGCCTAGCCGCGCCCGCAGTAACCAGGGCGCTTGTTAGCGCAGGCGCTGACGTACTCTCGATCGGCGAGCGGCGACACTCGCTCGAAGACGTCTACCTGGAGCTGATCGACGAGGACGTGGAGGCGAGGCGCCCGTGAACATCGATCCCGGGCGAGTGCGGGCCGTCTTCCGCAAGGAGGCGCGCCAGTTACGGCGAAACCGCGCGATCGTCGTGACGATGGCGATCCTGCCGGTGCTGTTCCTAACCGGCCCGATGATCAACATCTTCTCGCTGACCGCCTCCACGAGCAGCTCAACTGCGCGCGCCGTAGTGGACTCAGTTCTCCTGCTGATGCTGATCGTGCCAGTGATCCTGCCCGCCGCCATCTCGTCGTACTCCGTAGTTGGCGAACGTGTCGAAGGGACCCTCGAACCGCTCCTGACTACCCCCGTCCGCCGGGGCGAGGTGATGCTCGGCAAAGGACTGGCAGCCGTGCTGCCCGCTCTCGCCGTCACATACGTGCTGTACGTGCTCTTCGTCGTCGCCGTGCGTCTGTGGGCGGCACACGTCGTGTTCACCGATGTCTGGCAGGGCCCGCCGATCCTTGTCGAGGTGCTCTTCGCGCCGCTGCTCGCCACCTGGTCGGTCTGCGTCAGCATGGCGATCTCCGTACGCGCGACCGACGTACGCGTGGCGCAGCAACTCTCGACGCTGGCGAGCCTACCGCCGCTCGGGCTGGCCGTCCTGATCACGCTTCGAGTGATTGCTCCGACTGTGCTGTCGGCCGTCGCCATCGGCCTCGCCATCGTCGTGCTCGACTGCCTCGCCGGTTGGGGCGCCGCGACAATGCTCGACCGCGAGCGCCTCATCGTCGGTCGGCGCGCGCCACGCCGCGACAGAAGCCGGGCCGCCTGACCGAGCGGCACGACCGCCGCGCGTGCGACTTCGCCGCGCGCCGTAACCATCATCGACGACACCGTCGCAGCCGATGCGTTGCGCGCGATGAGCAGCTGCGGCGGGCCTAAATAGAATCGAGCCGTGGACAGCTACGTGGTCGCGCGTTACGACCGTGCTCAACACCCTCGGGTGGGGCGTGTTGTAGGTAGGTCGAGCCATCGCTTCGCGATGCACGCACGCCCGACTGAACTTGCGACTGTCGAGTGGGCTCCCGGGCCGGGCGCGGCATCGAGCATCCAGCAGGTCGACGTGCGCTCGCTGCGCCAGGCGACAGCCGAAGAGGCCGCCGCCGCCGGCCTGCTGTAGTTCGCCACCCGCCAGACTGCCGCAAAACGGACGAGACCAGCCGTCAACCTCGACCTGCCGCGCGTTCGTGCAAAGCGCGAAAGGGGGCCGCGGGCCGGGATGATCCCCTAGAGCGGTGGGACTTGTGCGACTACCTGGGGACCGTGATAGAGGTGATCCTGGTCGGCGCAGCCGGCGTCAAAGAAGAACTGCATGCTGTCGCTGCGGACCCCGTTGTAGCTCGCGTACATGGTTATGTGTCCGCGCGTCCCGACCTTGCACGCGGGATCCGTGCTCGCGGTGACCTCCAAGGACGTCTTGATGAGGTTCCCCTCGTAGCCCCACATCACCGCGTAGTGGGATTGATAGCTGATGTTCGGCCCGATCTTGATCGCGATCGTGCTCGCGGGAGCGTGAGTGTCTTGGCAGATCCTGCCGGAGATCCAGCTCGTGCTCAGATTGACGTCGCCCCAGCCCCACGCGAAGCCGCTCCCCCCTCCGGGGAACGACTGCGAAGCATGGAATCCCCACGGCGGGATGCCGCTGCCCGGCGGGATGCCACTGCCCGTGTAGTTCCTGTAGTGGCCGCAGTCCGGGAGCGGAGCTCCGTCGGCCGAAGCGACCGCAGTAGCCAAGCCCAGCCCGAGAGCGAGGCAGGCGATAACAATCACGCCCATCGGCCGAAATGTCATTACCGCTCCTTCGGTCGAGGGGTTGGCCTGCCATCCGCTAGCGAACGCTCGACCGGTTGTTTATGTATCGGTCGCGGTCGGGCTCGACGTGAGTTGGCGCGCCGCTGTTGGACGGTCGGGCAGCAGCAGACCGCGCCAGCCGCTCGCATACCGCGTCGCTGTCGCTCGATCTCGGAGCGGCAGTCTGCCCCGGCCGGTCGTGCTCTCGCTCAGCCTCGAGGCTGTCGCAAAACCCGAGAGCGACGACGCGGCTCGCCCCCGGCTTCGCAGCTGTGTTGCGCGAACAGCGGCCCTACGAGGTCCGCTGCTAACCCGGTCGAGGCGTCACCGCCGAGAGTACGCTGCCGCCGTACGCGATAACCGAACCCGGAGGAATACGTGAGTACCGAACCGACCGCGGAGCGCTACCGCGACGCAACAGGCGGCTCGTTCTGGCGGATCGTCTGTGGCGATGTGGTTGTCAAGGATGGGATCGAATCCGACCGTGTCGCGGCAGAGACTCTTGCGGTGTACCGAAACGACCGCACGGACATCCTGGCTACTTTGCAGGCACGACCGGCGGCCCGTCGTCGGCGAATCGCGGCGTGGTTCCTCGTACCTGCCAACATCACGCTCACCGTCCAGTTGGTGGGTAGCCTGCTGCTGGCCGGCGTGGTCCTGGCGGCGGTGCTTCTCGGTAGCCACGGCTGAGCTGCGCCGGATCGCTCCAGACGATCCAGCCTTTCACTTGACGATCAGTTAGGGTCAACAACAGCGCCGCCCCTCGCGCGTCGGCTACGGCGCGAGCCACCGCTGCGCTGCCCCTCTGCGCGAAACGGAGCAGCTCGGCGTCATCGCCAATGCCGGCCAGCCGCCGCGGTGGGTCAGGGCGCGCTGGCGGTGGTTGGGGGCGCTGCGATTGTCCGGTCGAGCAAGGCGAAAAGCTCTCTGAAGTGCCGT
>Ga0182030_10009832_pt1 | contig 19528 bp, 16 predicted proteins | sample 812S3MmetaG_FD_121299 | JGI IMG/M metagenome (GOLD analysis project Ga0182030, IMG submission 121299) | Permafrost microbial communities from Stordalen Mire, Sweden - 812S3M metaG (Illumina Assembly) | ecosystem: Environmental > Terrestrial > Soil > Wetlands > Permafrost | place: Sweden... | reverse complement strand
TCCGGGGGTGTCGCTTCGCGCAACCCCCGGCTACCGTCTGCCACCCCCTCCGGGGGTGAGGGCGCCGGCCAGGCATCCGCCGCTCCGGATTCGCCACCGGCCTGGCGCGCGGGGTATCTGCCCCTCTGAAAGCCCCGGTGAGACAGGCGGGGCGGTGCCCCGAGGCAACGTGTGGCCGTCGGCATCCGACGAAGGCCCAGGGGACCCCGAAAACACCGGATTCACTCACCGATGGAGGTTCAGCAACCCCATCAAAATAGCGCCAAAATGTGAGTTCTATGCGGCAGGCAGAGTCATGACGAAGCGGGTGACGGAAGATGAGGCGGCGCCCGACGAAGTCCATCGGCGCGGACGGGGACAGGCATGCGCCTTCGGATCCACGACCCGCACCCCCAAGCCGGGGAGAAACGGGGCTCGGTTGCTTGGACCCTGGGTTGGCACGGGATTCCCGCGCTCGCGACCGGCCCGACAGGCAGGATTGCGGAGGATTGCCCGCGGCTGGCTGCCCGACGGCCTTGCCTACACCTGCCCGCGAAACCAGGCCACCGTCGCGGCCAACCCCTCGTCCAGACTGCCGCGCGGCCGGAAACCGGTCGCCTGCAGCTTTTCCACCGCGGCGAGCGAGTGCTTCACGTCGCCCGCGCGCTCCGGGGTGTGGCGGACTTCCGAGCGCGACCCCGTCAGCCGGCAGATCGTCCCCGCCAGATCGTTGATCGTGATGCGGCGGCCGTAGGCCACGTTATAAACACCAGTGGCGTCCGACTCGACGCCGAACCACGCGTTCGCGGCGGCGATGTCCTTCACATAGATGAAGTCGCGGGTCTGCTCGCCGTCCCCATGGATGAGGATCGGTTCGTGCCGCAGGGCGCGGTGGAGGAAGATCGGCACCGCAGCGGCATACTGGCTCTTCGGATCCTGGCGCGGACCGAAGACGTTGAAGTAGCGCAGGCAGGCGGTTTGCACCCGCCCTTCCGCGGCGAACATCCGGCAGTAATACTCGCCGTCGAGCTTGGTTATCGCGTAGGGGCTCTTCGGCTCGGGCACCATCGTCTCGAGCTTGGGCGTGACCGGGTTGTCGCCGTAGATCGCGGCGGAACTGCTGAGCACCACTTTCTTCACCCGCGCGCGCGCGGCCTCTTCGAGGATGACCAGCGTCCCGACAGTGTTCAGTTCGTTGCACTCGACCGGCTTCTCCATCGACTCGGGCACGCTGATCATGGCCGCCAGGTGGAACACGCAGTCAACCCCGGCCACCGCGGCGCGAACGGCCGCGCGGTCGAGGATCGACCCGGCGATGAACTCGCAGGCGAGGCCGTCGAGGTTATGGCGGAACCCGCTGCGCAGGTTGTCGAGGACGCGCACCTCCGCACGCCCTTGGAAATGTTCGACGATGTGGCTGCCGATAAACCCGGCGCCGCCGGTGACGAGGATTCTCATGACCAATCAGATGCTCTCCACCAGCCGGTTCATCGCCTCCTCCTGCCGCTCGATGGAGGCGGCCAGCCGGAACTGCATCCGGCAGCGGTCGAGGTTATGCCCCTCGCGGTGGGTCTTGAAATAGACATCACCCGCGAGGTAGTCGGTGAGGAAGCGGATCCCGATCTCGAAGGTGATGAGCTTGCCGGCGAACGCCAGGTATTTCCGCTCGGCCGCGGTGAGGAAGTCGGCGGCCGAGGACAGGTAGCCGCGGAGGATCGCCTCGAACAACGGAAACTGCATCTGGACCTGGTCCAAGTCGCGCACGTCTTCCTTCACCGTGCAGGTCGCCGTCCGGACCATGTCGCCGAAATCGTAGAGGGCGAGGCCGGGCATGACGGTGTCGAGGTCGATGACGCAGATCCCCGCGCCGGTCGCGTCATCGAGCATGACGTTGTTGAGCTTGGTGTCGTTGTGGGTGACGCGCTCGGGCAGGCCGGCATTGACCAGCGTGCCGACGATCGGCTTGCGCTGGAGGGCGAACTCAATTTCCCCCGCGGCGGAGGCGGCGCGTTGGCGGACATCGGCCGCCAGGGCCGCCTCGAACTGTTCGAACCGGCGCGGCGTGTGGTGGAAATCAGGAATGGTGTCGTGCAGGCGCGGAGCCGGGAGGTCGGCCAGCAGACCCTGGAAACGCCCAAAAGCCCGCGCCGCCTGGAACGCCTGGTCCGGCGATTGCACGGTGTCCCAGGTGCGGGCCTGCTCGACGAAGAGATAGGTCCGCCAGTAACTCCCCTCCCCGTCCCGCACCCACCAGGCGCCGTCGCGGGCGGGCACGAGGGTCAGCACACTGCGGCTGGCATCGGGCTCCCCGGCGAGCTTCCCCGCCAGATGGGAGGTCACCCGGCGGACGTTGTCCATCAGCGCCGGTGGATCCTTGAAGACATTCTGGTTGATCCGCTGGAGGATGTAGCGGACAGGGGTCCCCGCCTGATCAAAGCGGGCACAATAGGTGTCGTTGATGTGGCCGCTGCCGTAGGGCTTGGCCTCAATGAAACCCCCCAGGATTTGAAACTGCCGCGCCACCGCGGCCACGTCGTGCCGGCCGGTCATGACCAGAGCCTTTCCGGGTAGTCCCCCTGCCGGACCAGGCGTCCGACGGCCTCCACCACGCGCGGGCGGTCCTCGCGGTAGGTGATGCCGAACCAGGAATCCGGCGTGCGCAGCACCCGGACGCGCTCCGTGCCGGCGTTGACCAGATCGTTCACCACGGAAGGGATGAAAAACTCCGCCTTCTCCTCCCCGCCCCGCGCGCGCAGGAAGTCGGTGAAGGCGCTCTGGAGGTAGGCGAAGAGGGAGGGCTGGAAGCCCCACATGTTCATCGAGACGATCTCATCGCCGCTGAGCGCCAGCGGTCCGCCGGACGCGTCGAGCGAGCAGGCACCGGGGCTGCGGGCCTCGATCTTGGTATGCTCGGTGACCGTCTCCAAATACCCGCCCGGCGAGGCCTGGCAAAGCCCGCGGGCCACGGTGCCAAATTCCGACAGGGTGTTGCGCAGCACGAACCCGACCAGCGCGTAATCCGGCGAGGGCGCGGAGAGTTGGCGGGCGAGCACCTCGAACGAGCCGCGGCCGTAAAAGTCATCGCCGTTGATCACGCCAAACGGCTCAGTGATCGCCCCGGCCCCCATCAGGATCGCGTGGCCGGTGCCCCACGGTTTCTTGCGGCCGGGCGGCACGGTGAACCCGGGCGGCACCCGGTCGGGCTCCTGGAAGACATACGTCACCGGCACCCGCGACTCGAAGCGGGCGCCGATGGTCTCCTTGAAGGCGGCTTCGATGTCGCGGCGGATCACGAACACCACCCGCCCGAACCCGGCGCGCAGCGCGTCGTAAATCGAGTAATCAATGATGGTCTCGCCGCCGGGGCCGACGGGGTCGATTTGTTTCAAGCCGCCGTAACGGCTGCCGATGCCGGCGGCGAGGACAAGCAGGGCGGGTTTGGTCATAGACAGTCGCAGGGAACACGGTTGCGCGGCGGGCCGGAGCTCACCGGCTCTCCAACACGATCACCTCGAACGGCTTCAGGTGGAAGACAAAAGGATGGCCGGCGGCCAGGGTCACGGCGGGCGTGTGCCGGTCCCGCTTCCACGGGCTCCGCAGGTCGAAGCGGCGGGCGGCCCCCGGGGGGAGTTCAAACGCCACGGTCGGATCGATCACGATCTCCCCGGGCTGGTCGTTGGGGTTCCGCAGGACAAGGATCCCCTTGCGCGGGCTCCAGGAAGCCCAGCCGTACACCTCGTCGCGCCCTGGATCTCCACCTACCCAGTGCGTGTCCACCAGCACGTCCGCGTTGGCCCGGGACCACTTGGCGGCCTCGGCGAGATCGTCCCAGTTCGTGCGGTTGAGCAGCCGCGGGCTGAGGTAAAGCTCCTGCAACTGCGTGCCGCAGCCAAAATAATCATGCACCTCGTCGGCGAACTCCTGATCATCCGCGGTCTGCAAATGGACCGCGTTCGTGGCGAAGAGCACGCCGTGCACCATGAGCGAGTTCAGCGGATAGAGCGGGCCGAGGCTGACCACCCGGCGGTAGGTCTCGCGGTCGCGGTAGGTGATCCACTTCTGCCGCCACGGCCCCTTCCCGGCGAAATCGTGATCCTCCCCCCCGCGCCAGGTCGCATCGACCGACAGCAACCAGAAGGGCGAGGGCCAGGTGCCGGTGGTCTGGTTGATGAAAATGTCCGGCCGGGCCTGGCGCAGTTCGCCGACCAGCCGGAGCATGGCGTCGCCGTCGCGCGTGAGGCCGTTGGCCGCCGCCTTGCCGCCTGCGGCGAGGCCGTCGAACTTGAACTGGTTCACCCCGTACTTCGTCACCATCTCCAGGCAGATGTCGTGGAACCGCTCATAGTATTTCGGCCCAGCGAGCGAAAAACCGCTGCGGTTGGTTTCGAAGCCAAGCGGGGCGGCGGCGGCGAGGCGCTGCTCACGGGCCGTGGCGTAACCGCCGAACGGCGAAAGCCAGACACCGATGCCGGTGTGCCAGCGGGCGGCCGCCTCGCGCAACGACGTGAAGCCATTCGGAAAGCCCGCATGGAACTGCCAAAGGGTCCGGTTGTCGTCCCAGCCGTCGTCAAACAGGAACGAATCGAGTTTGACATGCCGGCGGCGGACCAGTTCCCCGCCAAAGAGATTGATGGCGGCGAGACTCTCCTCCTCGTTGAATTTGCGGTCGTCCCAGGCGATGTCGTACCACGAGTTATAGTGGAGGAACGGCCGGTACGGGTGCGCCCGCTCGCGCTCGACATAGGCGAGAAAACCGCGGCGCAACTGGCCGCGCGGCGTGACCCCGATCACGCAACTCTGCGCCAGCGCCTCCCCGTCCTTGAGGACCGCGTTGCGCAGGAAATGGCAGATGACGTGTTCCCCCTCCCCCACCTCGTTCTTCGCCATCGGATGCTCGTAGCCGAGGAAGAACGTGCCCGCCACCACCGGCGACCCGTCCACGGTGCCGACCGTGCGCGCCCCAGCGGCGGCTTGGTCGAACAGGATGATCTCCCGGACGAGGACATCCGCCCCCAGGGCGCGGAGGACCAGTTCCTCGCGGACATACGTGGAGTGATCCCGCAGCGTGACGCTCCATTCCGCGGCGAGATGGCGGCCGGGGGCGGTGTAGTGGGCGACGAACATCCCGCCCGATTCCAGTGACGCGGCGGTGGTCGTGGGGCGCCCGGCGGACACCCGGTGCTGGGTGGGGGCCGACTCGATTTGGAAGTCAGACGCGGCGAGCCGGGTGCCGTCACCCAGCACCACCGTGAATGGCTCGCCGGCCAGCGCGAGCCGCTCCCGGTTCAGGCGATCCTCGACCTCGCCCGCGCCCGGACGCCCCGCGGGCGTGGCCATCCGCCAGGCGATGCTCCGGTTCGCCAGTTCCCAATACTCCGGCCCGGACGCGGCTGCCGCCACCCGGGCAAACCCGAGTGCCGCGGCCAGCACGCCCCAGCCCAGCCACCGCCACGCAACCGGCCTCATCGGATCAGGAGATGATCGGCAGCGGCTCGGTATGCGCCCAGACGCCCCGCGTGAAATCGGGCACATCCACCGAGTTGCTGCGGTTGGCCACCGACTTGCAGCTCAGCGGGAAGACGGAGCTCCACGCGGCGGCATCATACACGCTCTGGTCCAGCGGCTCGCCGCTGCGGAGGCAGCTCATCAGGCGCCAGTCCATCACGAAATCCATGCCGCCGTGGCCGCCGACCTTCTTGGCCATCTCCCCGACCTTCGCCCAGAGCGGGTGGCGGTACTTCTCAAAATACGGCTTGAGGGCGTCGCCCTGGGTCCAATCCTCGGAGCTGCCCTCGAGGGCGAGCCGCGCGGGGTAGTCGCAAAACACGCCCTTGGTCCCCTGGATGTGGTTGATACGGCTGTAGGGGCGCGGGTTCGAGGTGTCGTGCTGCACCATGATGGTGCGGCCCTTGGCCGTGCGGATGAGGGTGGTGTTCATGTCGCCCAGCCGGTAGGTGTCGGTGGCGAAATGGCTGGTGGGGCCGAACTTGTCGCGGGCGAACAGCGTGATGCCGCGCTCGTTGCTGCTGGCGGAGGTGAGGTAGTCAAAACGGTCGCCGCGGTTGATCCCCATGTACTGGCAGACCGGGCCGAGGCCGTGCGTCGGATAGGGGTTGCCGTTGAACTTCTTCGAGTACTCCAGCCGCCACATGTTCTGGTAGCCGTTGACCTCGTCGAGCTTCAGGCTGCGCAGGTCGTGGAGGTAGGCGGCTTCGCCGTGGAGCAGCTCACCGAGCATGCCGAGCCGGCAGAGGTTCAGCGCGAGCAGCTCGTTTTCGCCGTAGCAGCAATTCTCCAGCATCATGCAGTGCCGCTGGGTCTTCTCGGCGGTGTTCACCAGGTCCCAGCATTCCTCGAGGCTGGTGGCGGCCGGGACTTCGGTGACGGCATGCTTGCCGGCTTTCATCGCGTACACCGAGATGGGGGTGTGCAGGAACCAAGGCGTGCAGTTGTAGATCAGGTCGATCCCGGGCAGGTCGCACATCCGCTTCCAATCCTCCGTGGTGGCGCCGAACTCCTTCGCGGCCGGGCGGCCCTTGGCGGCGAGCTGTTTTTGCGCGCCCGCGACCTGCTTCGGGCGGATGTCGCAAAGCGCGACCACCTCGACGCCATCGAGCAGGAGGTGGCGACCCACCGCCCCGCTGCCGCGCATGCCGAGACCGACGATGCCGATGCGGACTTTCTCGAGGGGGGGCGCTTTCAGGCCCATGACGGTCTTGGCATGGCTCGAGAAAAGCCCGGCCTTGGCGGGGGTCTCCAGCAGGCTGGCGGCGGCGCCCGCCATCACGGCCGTCTTCAAGAACTTCCGGCGGTCCACCGACATCGAGGTTTCGCTCATTTCATTCTCCGTTGCTTTGACTGGGTTGCGGACACTTGTACTCGGGTCTTGGTGTACCAGCTTGCCGGACAAAAGGGAATCCCCTCTTTGTGGTAGGAGACCAGGCACGGCGGAGCCGGAGGGGGCGGTGTCTGGGCGGGCTGGTCGCACCCATGCAGGGTACCCGGGGGCAGGCCTTGGCTGCGTATCGGGGGGGCGGGAGCGGATCCATCCCGAAGGGGTCCAATCACTCAGCCCAGCGTCGGCACGGAGCGCCTGCGCTGGGCAGGCCGTCACATCGACCAGTCCATCAACCCTGAAAGAGCTGAATCGAATCGCGCCCTTCCGCGATCGCCGATCCGGCCGCAATCCTGATCGCGCCGGTTGGAAATCGCCTTCGACGGGGGGCTTGATGCCACTCCTTCAGAGCTGCGGAAATGCGTGGCGCTGACCCAGCGTCGCCGCGCTGCGCGACAACGTTGGGCTGGGCGACGGGATTCCGCCCGGGTGCCGCGGGCACCGGGGGTTCGCTGCGCTCCATCCCGGGCCGGAGGATTCCTGGCCCCCTGGCGCGGATGGCGTCCGGGGTCGCGAAGCGCTTGGAGTGCGCGGCATCCCCGCGCTTTCCGCCGTGGCCCCGGCGCTCAAATCGACTTTGTCCCCCCTGGGTCCCGCCCCATGCCACCACGCCCTTTCCTTTACAACCCCTTCACTGAATGTTACAACGGAGCCCGTGCTGCGCGACGCATCCCTTTGGAAATTGTTGAACCGGCCGCGGCGTCCCGTCCTGATCGCCGGGCCGTGCGTCATCGAGAGCGAGACCCTCTGCCTCACGGTGGCGGAAAGCCTCGCCAAGACCTGCCGCCGCCTCGGCTACACCTTCATCTTCAAGGCCAGCTTCGACAAGGCCAACCGCACCTCCGCCAAGTCCTTCCGCGGCCCAGGGATCCAGGAAGGCCTCGCCGTGCTCGCCCGAGTGCGGAGCAAGGTGGGCGTACCCGTCCTCACCGATGTCCACACCGAGGAGCAGGTCGCGGCGGCGGCGGCGGTGGTTGACGTCCTCCAGATCCCCGCCTTCCTCTGCCGCCAGACCGACCTGATCACCGCCGCCGTCCAGTCCGGCCGGATCGTCAATTTGAAGAAGGGCCAGTTTCTGTCCCCGGCCGAAATGGGGCCGGTGGTGGCCAAGGCGGTTGAGGCCGGCGGAAACCGCCTGCTCCTGACCGAGCGGGGCTCCACTTTCGGTTACAACAACCTCGTCGCCGACATGCGCTCGATCCCGATCATGCGCCAACTCGGCTTCCCCGTCATCTTCGACGCCACCCATTCGGTCCAGCTCCCCGGTGGTGGCGGCGACAAGTCCTCCGGACAGCGCGAATTCGCGCCGGTGCTCGCCCGCGCGGCGGTCGCCGCGGGGGCCGACGGCCTCTTCTTCGAGACCCACCCCGATCCCGCCCGCGCCCTGAGCGACGGGCCGAACATGGTGCCCCTCGCGGAAATGCCCGCCGTGCTCAAGAGCCTGCTGCGGGTCTGGCAGGCGGTCCACTGACCCGTGAAGACCGCGGCCCCCAAAATGATCTCATTCCGCCGCGCGGCCGTCTGCCTGCTCGCGCTGGCCTCGGCCGCGCTCGCGCCGGCGGCCACCAGCCCCGTGCAGCCACCCGGCAACCAGACTAGGATCGAGGGGGCGGGGAACAAATACGCGCGCTACTACCCGGCTCCCCACCAGTCGCAGATGCAGGCGCTGATCGAGGGCGGCAAGACCCAACCGCAACCGGACGGGCGAATCCTCATCACTGACGCCCGGATGCAGACCTTCACCACCCTGGGCAAACGCGAGCTCGAGGTCCGCGCCCCCCAATGCTCCTATTCCCCCCGCGAGGGGACGATGAGCGACCCCGGGGCCTTCGCCGGCTCCTTCTCCGAAGGTGGTTTCACCCTCGAAGGCCGGGGGTTCTCCCTCCTCATCACCAACCTGAGCCTGACGGTTTCCAACCAGGTCCACAGCCACATCCGCGGCGAACTGCTGAGCCAGGCGGCCCCCGCCGCCGCCACCGCTGAGTCCGCCCCCGCCCGCGACCTCGACGTCTATTCGGACCACTTTAACTACGCCACCAACACCGGCCTCGGCACCTACCTGGACCATGTCCGCGCCAGCGGCACCAACCTCTCCCTCGCCAGCAAACTGCTCGAGGTGTTCGTGCCGGTCCACGAAGGCCACATGGAACGGGTGTCCGCCCGGGGCGCGGTGAAGGTCGATACCTCCGGCCTGCAGGCCGCGGGCGACGAGGCCGTTTACACCATCTCCAACGACGTCGTGCGGCTCACCGGCGACCCCTCCTGGCACGCCGCCGAACGGGAGGGTCGCGGGGATGAACTGATCCTCGAGCGCACCAATGGCGTGCTCCATGCAAACGGCAACGCGGAGCTGTTCACCCTCGCCAACGGCGCCGGCGGCTTCCATTTCATGCAGCCCGCCCCGGGCGCCGCCGCCCGGACCAACCGTGAGATCGAAGCGATCGAGATCCATTCCGCCCAGTACCTGCTCCGCACCAATTACGCCTGGTTCAGCGGGAACGTCCGCGCCGCCGAGTGCGCCGGCACGAACATCGGCGGCACCCTGACCTGCGGCGAGCTCACCATGTCGGGGGCGGGAAGCAACACCACGGCCACCGCCGTGCAGAACGTCGACTTCCGCCAGACCGATCCGGCCACCGGCGAGCACCGCCATTTCGCCGGGGACAAGGCGGTTTACCACGGCACCACGGGCGAGATGGAGCTGACCGGCACCCCGATCTGGTCCTCCGGCGACAGCTCCGGCAACGGCGACCTCATTCAAGTGACCTCCCGCCCCGAGGGAATGATCGTCCGTGGCAAGGCCTTCCTGCGCGTCCCCGCCGACCAGCTTGCGGCCCCGCCTTCGATGGGTTCCGCGGCGGCGGCCCCGGCTCCCGCCACCCCCAGGGCGCCGGCGGCCCCGGTGAACTTCGCCGAGGTCTATTCCACTGAATACCGCCTGGCCCCGGGCGGCGCCGATTTCGCGGGCCCGGTCCGGCTGCACCACCCCGAGATGATTTGGAAAACGGGCAGAATGATCGTCGAGAGCCCCAAGAACAGCCGCTCGCGTCGTCTGATCGGGGAGGATGGGGTCGAGTTTGATTTTCTGGACAACAAGGGAGCGACCCACCACGGCACCGGCGCCACCGCAGACATGATCTCCGGGATGGAGATCGAGCCGGCCTGGACCAACGGGGCCGCCAGCGCCTTCCTAACCCCCGGAGCCACCAACCAAATCCTCGTCCTCACCGGTGACCCCGCGCTCCTCACCGACGACACCGGGAACGTCCGCAACCGGCTGATCATCATGGACGGCATCCGCCATCGCATCACCACGCCCGGCCGCTACTTCATGTGGGGCAAAGGGCCGCCGATGGGCACCAACCGGTTCGACCTCCCCACCGGCCAGCCGCGAAAGAAAGGAGCCGGGCCTGCCAGCCCGGCCCGATGACCGCCGCGACCCTGCCATCCACGGGCGGCCCGGCTCCCACGCCTTCGGCGCCGGACGCCCTCCTCACCACCGACCAACTGGTGAAGGAGTACCGGCACCGCCGCGTTGTGAACCGCGTCTCGATCCACGTTTCCCCGGGCGAGGTGGTCGGGCTGCTCGGGCCGAACGGGGCCGGAAAAACCACCACTTTCAACATGGTCGTCGGTGTGGTCCGCCCGGACGGGGGGGCCGTCCGGTTCCTGGACCATGACATCACCTACCTGGCGATGCACCGCCGCGCCCGGCTCGGCATCGGTTACCTCACCCAGGAGCCCTCCATCTTCCGCAAGCTGACCGTCGAGCAGAACATCCTCGCCATCCTCGAAACCTGCCAGCTCAGCCGGGCCGAGCGCACGGTGCGCCTCAAATACCTGCTCGACGAACTGGACCTCGGCCGCCTCGCCAAGAGCAAGGCCTACACCCTGAGCGGCGGGGAGAAGCGCCGTCTTGAAATCACCCGCGCCCTGGTCACCAGCCCCAAACTCCTCCTGCTCGACGAACCGCTCGCCGGCATTGACCCCATCGCCAAACACGAGGTCGGCAAGATCGTCCGCCGCCTCAAGGCCCGCGGGCTGGGCATCCTCATGACCGACCATGACGTCCGCGAGACCTTGAAGCTGGTCGACCGCGCCTACCTCATCCACAAAGGCGAGGTCATTTACGAGGGCGCCGCGGAGCAGTTGGTCAACGACCCGCGTGCCCGGGAGATCTATCTCGGCCCCGACTTCAACCTCTAACCCGCCCCCAGTCCCATGCCAGCCAAGCAAGACGTGGTCACCGTTCAGAAACTCTACCAAAACCACGCGACACCCCTCGGGCTCAAAATGGTCGCCGGGCAGGCCGGCCTCGATCGGGTCATTCGCGAGCCGACCGTGAACCGCCCCGGGCTGGTGCTCGCCGGGTTCGGACGGTTTTTCGCGCACAAGCGGGTCCAGGTCATCGGCAACGCCGAGGTCCATTTCCTCAAGTCCCTCCCCGAGGGGGAACGGTCCCAACGCTACGCCTGGTTCTTCGGCCACCGCATCCCCTGCATGGTCTTCGCCCGCAACCTCCATCCCGACCACCTGCTGCTGGCCGCCGCGGAAAAGGCGGGCGTCCCCATCTTCCGCAGCTCCCTGGTCACGATGAGATTCATCAACCTCGCCACCCTGGCCCTCGAGATGATGTTCGCCCCGCGCGACACGGAAATGGGCAGCATGGTGGACATCCTCGGCGTCGGCGTCCTCATCCGCGGCGAGAGCGGCATCGGCAAGAGCGAGTGCGTCCTCGCCCTCATCGAGCGCGGTTACAGCCTCGTCGCCGACGACATCACCAAAGTCACCCTCGTGGATGGCCGCGAGGTCATCGGCACCAGCTCGGACGTCACCCGCAACCACATGGAGGTCCGCGGCATCGGCATCATCAACGTCGCCGCCATGTTCGGCGTCCGCAGCATCTCCCTGAACAAGCGCATCGATCTCGTCATCAGCCTCAAGGCTTGGAACGACGTCCCCGACGTGGATCGCGTCGGCATCGAACAGGAGCTGACCCCCATCCTCGGCATCAACATCCCCCACATCATCATCCCGGTCCGCCCTGGACGCGATTTGGCCCGCCTGGTCGAAGTGGCGGCTTTCCAGACGAAACTGAAACTGGGAGGTTACAATCCGGCGCAGAACCTCAACGACCAGCTCATCCATCGCATGCAGGCCAGCGTTCAGCCGGAGAAATCAGTGGCCAAACCCCACGGAACCGGTTATAATGCGCCGTAGTTCGGCATGAGCGCGAAGAACAACTCCTCCACCTCTGCCACGAATCTCTCCAAAGATTTCCACGTGGCCAACCGGCTGGGCATCCACGCCCGGCCGGCCGCGATGTTCGTCAAGACCGCCACCCGGTTCTCCTGCGAAATCGTGGTGGAAAAGGACGGCGAGCGCGTCAACGGCAAGAGCATCATGGGCTTGATGATGCTGGCCGCCGGGCCCGGCAGCAAACTGACCGTCTCCGCGGACGGCAAGGACGCCTCCGAGGCCATCGACACCCTCGGGGCGCTCATCCGGCGCAAGTTCGACGAGGAATAACCCCCCACCCGTCCCCCATGCCTGCGGTTGAAATTGACGTCAAGTATGTCGCGCGCCTCGCGCGCATCGAGTTGTCGGCGGAGGAGGAGCGGACCATCGCCGACCAACTGGGCGGCATCCTCGGCTACATTGAGAAGCTCAAGGAAGTCGATGTCACCGGAGTCGAACCCACCGCCCACCCCTTCCCACTCGTGAACGTGACCCGGCCGGACGAAATCCGGGAGTCACTCCCCACCGAGGACGCCCTGCGCAACGCCCCCGCCAAGGCCAACGGGCTCTTCATCGTCCCGAAGATCGTGGAATAGCAAGACGCGGGGCTCGCGCTGAGACGACAAGAATGCCTGCGCCACCTCGGAGAACCGCGGCTGCCGCTCATGGCGCGGACATTCCTGTCCACCCTATCGCGGACTTTCCAGCCCGCTGGCGTCGGAACTCCTCCCCCGCAAGGTTCAGCCAAGGACCCGTCGCGGTCCAGAGCCCCCTTGGCCGGGTCGCCCGCGGCGGCCGCCCGCACGGACCGCTGACCGACACGTTGAATCGCACCCCAGCTCCGCCGCAGGATTGACTCCCAGGGGGCCGGGATGTTACAAACAGGGCCGCATTCGTCACAAACCGCGACCCGACCCGACCCGACCCGACCCGACCTGAAGGAACCGTGCCATGAGCGATCCCGTCAAGCCCAAGTATCTGCGTGTGCTCCTCAAACTCAGCGGCGAGGCCATGGGTGGCCCGGCGGGCCTGGGCATCAATGCCGAAGCCGTCCGTGACATGGCGATGCAGATCCTCGAGGTCCGGGAAATGGGCGTCCAGGTGGTCGTCGTGGTCGGCGGCGGCAACATCTTCCGCGGCCTGAGCGGGAGCGAACACGGCATCGAACGGGCCACCGGCGACTACATGGGCATGCTGGCCACCATCATCAACGCCCTCGCCCTTCAGGACGCCCTCGAAAAACTCGACGTCCCCACCCGCGTCCAGAGCGCCATTTCCATGTCGCAGGTCGCCGAGCCCTTCATCCGCCGCCGCGCCGAACGCCACCTCGAAAAGGGCCGCGTCGTCATCTTCGGCGGCGGCACCGGCAACCCCTTCTTCTCCACCGATACGGCAGCCGCCCTCCGGGCCAACGAAATCGGGGCCGAGGTAATCCTCAAGGCCACCAAGGTGGATGGCATCTACGACAGCGACCCCAAGAAGAACCCCGCCGCCAAGCGCTTCGACCAGATCCGCTATATCGATGCCCTCCAACGCGAGCTCAAGGTGATGGACTCCACCGCCTTCTCGCTCTGCATGGACAACAAGATGCCGATCATCGTGTTCGAACTGTCCGTCCCCCACAACCTCAAGCGCGTGGTCTTGGGCGAGCCGGTCGGCACGCTGGTCACGGCGTGACCCGGCGGCCCGCGCCAGCCGCCGCACTTTTCGGGGGCAACCCCCTTGCACCCACCCCCCGCAGTCGTTACATTGCCGCCCCGTGACGAACAGCGTGACCTCCTCCACTCCCGGCCCGGGCTCCGCCGCGCCGTCCACCCCGCCCCCCCAAGGAACAACCGCCGCCCTCGGATTGCGCCGCTACCTCTTCCTCACGGCCGCCGTCTGCGGTGCCGCGGTGATGATCGTCGAAATCCTCGGCGCCAAGATGCTCTCGCCGTTCTTCGGCCTCTCGCATTTCGTCTGGACCGCCCAGATCGCTGTCACCCTCGTCTCCCTCGCGGTCGGCTATTACGTCGGCGGGCGGCTCGGTGACTCTTCCCGCCATCCCGTGGTGCTCTACTGGTCCATCCTCGCCGCCGCCCTCTACCTCGGGATGACTGTCATCATCTGCGAACCGGTGGCCTATTGGTGCTTGGACCTCAGCAACCTCGCCATTGCCTCCCTCCTAACCTCGGCCATCCTCTTCTTTGTCCCCCTGGCCATCCTGGCGATGACCAGCCCCTTCCTCGTCCGCTTCATCACCGCCTCCCTCGATGGCGTCGGGTCGAACGTCGGCCGGCTTTCCTCGGTCAGCACCCTCGGCAGTTTCTTCGGCACGCTGCTGATCGGCTACCTCATGGTCCCGTATCTGCCCAACTCGATCACGATGTACGCCACGGCCGGCGCCCTGGCCTTGGTTTCCCTCGGCTTCTTCCTGGTGGTGAAGCCGAAGTCGGCCCTCGCCGTGGCCATCATCGCCATCGGCGCCGGCAGCGGTTTCGGCTACCAGACCGCCCAAACCTGGATCCCCCATTACGGCGGCGTCCAGCAGGTCTTCCGGGGCAACTCCCACTTCGGCCAGCTCCAGGTCCTGGACCGGAAGGATGGCTCCGAGCGGTTCTACATGAACGATTACCTCGTTCAGAACAACTACGACCCCCAGGCCAAGCAGAGCATGGCCCAGTTCACCTACCTGCTCTCCGGCCTCGCCCGCGCGAACGTCACCAACATCCACGACGTCCTCTGCATCGGGATGGGCGTCGGCATCGTGCCCATGGAATTCGCCCGGGCCGGCGTGAATGTCGACGTCGTGGAGATCAACCCCGCGGTCGTCCCGGTCGCCCAGAAGTTCTTCAACTTTGACCCCAGCCTGATCCACCTCTTCATCGATGACGGCCGGCACTTCCTGAACCGCTGCCGCAAACAGTACGACGCCGTCATCCTGGACGCCTTCCTCGGAGATTCCTCCCCCTCCCACCTGATGACCAAGGAGGCCTTCACCGCCATGCACAAGGTGCTCCGGCCCGGCGGTGTGCTCAGTATCAACAGCTTCGGCGACCTCCGCCCCGGCCGCGATTTCTTCACCACCTCCCTCAACAAAACCCTCAAGTCGGTCTTCAGGACCGTCCGCATGCACGGCAACGGCGACGGTGCCTACTTCTTTGCCGCCATGGACCGCACCGAGCCGGGCTTCGTCCACCAACCCGACTACGAGAGCATCCATCCCCACGCCCGCAACGAGGCCCGCACCACCTTCAACAACATCATCGAGGTGACCAGCAACGATGGCATCGTGCTCACCGACAACTACAACCCGACCGACTTCTTCGACGCCGCCAACCGCGAGGACATCCGCCGCCGCCTCGCCCTCGGCTCCCGGCCGGATTGACCTCCAACCCGTGGCGGCGTCTTGTAACAGCGCCGCACTATTTCCTTCCAAGCCCTCGAACCTCGTTCCACCCAAGCCGGAGCTGCGTCAGGTCGCGCACCGCCACTTCAGGGCGTGACTCCCAGCGCCGGTTTGTCGAACTTCACACCTTTCCGGGTCGCGTGGTCCATCATTTCCGCCACGTAGCGGCGGCGCTCCGCCAGCGGCAGCAAGTTCACCCGGGCCATTTCCTCCCCGAAGGCGCTGACTTGGAAATCGTAGGACAGCTTGCGCAGCTCTTCCGCAACCTCCGGCGTGAGCCATTCCGGCTTTTCCTTCCCGTCCGTCATTGTCCCAGAAGGCTAGACCCCGCGCGGGGATGTGGCAACCACCCCAAAAAGGCCGCCCGCGCCATGGGACGGCCCCCCGGCCGCTTTCCATTTGCCAAAACCCCGCCAATGCGCTAGTTTCCCTCCCATGGCTCTCGGTAACCGGACTCCGACTACGAACTAGCGTTCACCCAAATCCAGGGTGGACGCCATCGCCTCGACACGTACGTTCGAGGCGTTTTTGTTTCCGGGTACCAGCCCCCTCCTTATGCAAGAACAACCAGCGGACTCTCCCGAGCGTAAAACACTCGACCAGCGCAACCAGATGACCGATCTCCAGCGTCTGCGCCACTCGTGCGCGCACGTGATGGCCACCGCGATCCTGCGGCTCTGGCCGGACGCCCAGTTCGCCGCCGGGCCGCCGGTCGAGAACGGCTTCTACTACGACGTGGAACTCACCCACCGGATCACCCCCGAGGACTTCCCCGCCATCGAGGCGGAGATGCGCAAGGAACTCAAGGCCAACCACACCTTCGAACGCATCATCGTCACCCGCGAACAGGCCCTCGCCGACGCCAACGCCGGACGCCTCGGCGCGCTTACCGAGCGGCCCGTCCCCAGCCGCTACAAAATCGGCAACCTGGCCGATATCCCCGAAGGCGAGCCGATCACCTATTTCAAGAACGGCGATTTTCTCGACCTCTGCGCCGGCCCCCACGTCATGCGCACCGGCAACATCGGCGCCTACCGGCTCACGAGCGTCGCCAGCGCCTATTACAAGGGGGACGAGCGTAACCCCCAGCTCCAGCGCATCTACGGCACCGCGTTCAAGAACAGGACCGAACTCGACGCGTATTTCACGATGATCGAGGAGGCCAAGCGCCGCGACCATCGCAAGATCGGCGCGGAGATGGGCCTGTACGCCATCGACACCGAGTTCGTCGGCCCCGGCCTGCCGCTGTGGCTCCCCAAGGGGGGCGCCATCGTCGAGGCCCTCGAGGATCTCGCCAAGGAAACCGAGTTCGAGGCCGGCTATGTCCGCGTCCTGACCCCGCACATTGCCCGCGAGAAGATGTATCAGACCAGCGGCCACATCCCGCTCTACCTCGACTCCATGTTCCCGCCCTTGGAGATCCATGACGACGCCCGCGCCCATGGCGGCGCCGGGGGCCCGGCCGGCGACTCCCACCCCGAGCGCTACTACCTCAAGGCGATGAACTGCCCGCATCACCATCGCATCTTCGCCGCCGAGCCGCGGAGCTACCGCGACCTCCCGCTCCGGCTGGCCGAGTACGGCTGCTGCTACCGTTACGAGCAGTCCGGCGAACTCTTCGGCCTGATGCGTGTCCGTTCGTTGAACATGAACGACGCCCATATCTACTGCACCCCTGAGCAGTTCGCCGCCGAATTCAACGCCGTCAACGAGATGTACCTCAAGTACTTCAAGATCTTCGGCATCGACAAATACATCATGCGCTTCAGCACCCACGACCCGGCCAAGCTCGGCCAGAAGTTCGTGGATGAGCCGGCGCTCTGGAAGCAGACCGAGGACATGGTCCGCCGCGTCCTCCAGGAGTGCGGGATCAATTACATTGAAGTGCCCAACGAAGCGGCCTTCTACGGGCCGAAGATCGATGTGCAGGTCTGGAGCGTCATCGGCCGCGAGTTCACCCTCGCCACCAACCAGGTCGATTTCGCAGTCCCGGCCCGGTTCGGCCTCACCTACCGCGATCGCGACAACACCGAGAAAACGCCGCTCTGCATCCATCGCGCGCCGCTCGGCACGCACGAGCGTTTCATCGGGTTTCTGATCGAGCATTACGCCGGCAACTTCCCGCTCTGGCTGGCCCCCGAGCAGGTCCGCGTCCTGACCATCGGTGATGACGCGGGCCTGGTCGATCACGCCCGGGCGCTGGTGAAGGAACTCCGCGCCTCGCGCGTCCGCGCCGAGGGGGATTACTCAAACGACAAGATCAACGGCAAAATCCTCCGCGCCGAACAGTCGCGCGTCCACACCATGCTGGTGCTCGGGCCGCGCGACCTCGAGGCCGGCGCCGTCAGCGTCCGCGTCCACGGCAAGGGCAGCCTCGGCGCCCGCCCCCGCGGCGAAGCCGTGGCCGACATCATCGCGAGCATTCGCGAACGGCGGGCCTAATCGCGGATCACCGCCCCGCCCGGCGCCTGCCGGGGCGGGGACGTCTCGTCCCCAGCCAAACCCCAGGCGAGATCACGCCTCGGAGGCGGCAAAACCGTTGTTTCCTTCCTTCGAAGCCTCAGAAGTGAATGTGGGGACGAGACCTCCCCACCCCGCCAGATCGAGCCGCAGTTCCTCCCGGGCGGGGCCTTAGCCCCCCGCCCGGCGCTTGGCCGGTCGGGGCACCCGGCCGGTGCGCAGCAGCGACTGAATCTCCGCGCGCGAGGGCGCGGACGGCTGCGCCCCGGCGCGTGTGACCGAGATCGCCGCCGCCGCGTTGGCGAACCGCACCGCCTCGGCCAGGTCCCGCCCCTCAGCCAGGGCGACCGCCAGCGCGCCGTTGAACACGTCCCCGGCCGCCACCGTATCCACCGCGTCCACGGGAAAGCCGGGCATCAATTGGCGCACGCCGCCATCCGCCACGAAAGCCCCCCGGGCGCCCATGGTGATCACCACCGTCCGCACGCCCCGCGCCAGCAGCTTTTCCGCCGCTCGCGCCGCCGACTGTTCGTCCCCCACAGGAATTCCCGAAAGCAGCGCTGCCTCGGTTTCGTTGGGGGTGAGGATCGACACCTGGCGCAACAACTCATCCGGCAGCGGACAGGCGGGCGCGGGATTCAAAATCACCCGCACCCCGGCCTTGGCGGCCAGCGTCGCCGCGGCTTGCACGGTCTCCAGCGGCGTCTCCAATTGCAACAGCAGGCACCGGGCGGCGCGGATCGCGGGGGCCGCCGCCCGGACGTCGCGCACGGAAAGACGTTGGTTGGCGCCGCCCGCCACCGCGATGCTGTTCTGCCCTTCCGCCCCCACGAAGATGAGCGCCACCCCCGAGGGCGAAGCCGCGTCCCGCACGATGTGACGCGTGTTGATCCCTTCGCGGCGGAACCCCGCCAGCGCCTGCGCCCCCAGGCTGTCGCTGCCGACCCGGGCGATGAAGGTCACCCCGCCCCCGGCGCGCGCCGCCCCCACCGCCTGGTTCGCCCCCTTGCCGCCCGCCACGGTGACAAACTCCCCGCCGAGGATCGTCTCCCCAGGCCCCGGCAGGCGCGCCAGCCGGATCACCATGTCGGTGTTGGAACTCCCGACCACCACAATGCGCGGTTTCGTCATACGCAACCTCAGAGTCTTGAGGCGATCAACAGAGCCAGGCCGATGAGATAAAAGACGAACATCGCCCCCAGCAAGGCCGGGGTACCGCGCGGCGCCCCCTTGAATTCCTTCCAGATAAACACCCCCCAGAGCGCCCCGACCATCGTCGCCCCCTGCCCCAGCCCGTATGACAGCGCCGCCCCCGCCTTGGTGCTGGCGATGATGTTAAACGACATCCCCAGGTTCCAAATCACGCCGCCGAGAATGCCGATCAAGTGCAGCCGCGTGTTTCCCTTCGTGAAATAATCGCCAAACGGCACCGGGCTCCCCGTGAACGGCCGCGCCATCATGATGCTGTTCCAGATGAAATTCGAGGCCAGCAGGCCGGCGGAGAACATCACGATGGCCGAATAGGGGCTTAGCTTCCCCGCCTCGAGGGTGTGGGTGGCGGGATCGAT
>Ga0182030_10009831_pt1 | contig 19529 bp, 19 predicted proteins | sample 812S3MmetaG_FD_121299 | JGI IMG/M metagenome (GOLD analysis project Ga0182030, IMG submission 121299) | Permafrost microbial communities from Stordalen Mire, Sweden - 812S3M metaG (Illumina Assembly) | ecosystem: Environmental > Terrestrial > Soil > Wetlands > Permafrost | place: Sweden... | reverse complement strand
TCGAACACCGCCCAGGGCCGAGAACTGAATGAAGGTCTGGCGCGGCAGAAGGAAGAATTTGGCGGCAGCGCCGTCGCCCACGACTTCTACCGCATCGACTCTCTCTGATCGCCCGGCGGCGGCAGTTTAGAGTGCGGTCTGAACGAAACTAATAGAACGGCAAGACGGCCGTCCACCGTCCGCGCTCCAGTGACGAATCAAACTTCACGCCTTGATCGACCGCGGTGACCCAATGGGGAATGTCGAATCGGAACAGAATCAAATCGCCGATATCGTGGCTTTCCTCGGTTCCGTAACGCCGCCCATCGACCTCGAACCAGGTTCCGCCAGAGGTGAAATCCTGACCGAGCTTTGACAACCCGAGAATAAGGCCGATGCGCTGGGGCTCCAGCGGGTGGGAATGGCGGCCGAACATCCCGCCTCCACTGGGGTAGTGGATGATCTGAGGCCGCTGCTTTCTGCCTTCCTGATCGGGCTCAAAGGCGCCGTTCTGGCCGGTAAGCCGGTTCTGAAACCATGAGAGCCGCTCGAAGAGCGCCAGCAAACCTGGCCTGACGTCTTCATCGACCGATCTTATCCTATTGAAATTGTAGGCGTGGTAGCAATGCGGCGTCTTCTGCCTTGGGCTTATTCCGCTCTCGATCGCATGAAAGTTTTCGTCAATATAGGTTTGCGCCGGCAGCGGCTCGTTCCTGAGACCCCAAGCGTGAACGGCCCCTCGAAGTTCCGTCAGAACGGCAGGTTCGACACACCCGCGGACGAGCGCTGCGCCCTTACTCATCACCAGTTCGAATAGAGGTTGAAGATCGATCTCTTCCACGCTGATTTCGCTTGTATCTTTTCGCGCAACAAACGTCGGGATCATCAGATCCTCCTCAGCGATGCCCCTTGAAACAGCCCCTTTTGGAACTCACGCAGCCTTGGTCTAGCGTAAAGTCAAATAGGTCCGATCGGGCAGGAACCGGGAGCGTTGGACGGTAAAGTCTCGAAGGTTGAGCACCTCCAGGGCCGCCTGCGTCTCGCCCGGGTAGTCTCTGTTGTTCAATTCGTCAAAAGCGATAATGCTGCCCGGCATCAGCCTGGGTCTAATCGCCTCAAGACACTTCTTGGTCGGCTCATACAGGGCCATATCGAAAAACGCCAATGCAACCAAAGCTTCCGGATGTTCGTCGAAATACTCGACTGAGGTTCGAGTCGCGTCCCCCTTTACTAGTTCGAACTTTCGAATGTGCGGAATTACGTTTTCCTGCCTGTGAAATTCCATCAATTCGGCAAGGTAGGCCTCATAGCCCTCCGGGACGCCATAGACCCCCTCGGAGATCGTGCTTGATCTCGTGTCGGCGCCGCTGATTCCCTGGTATCCAGAGAAGGTGTCGAAGCCAATGATCCGACGTGCGTGGTTGTACGGCTCGTAGACCGCCCTCATGTTCTCGAACAACACGAGATTCTGGCCCCACCAGACGCCGAACTCCAGTACGGCGCCCGGAAGATCCACGATCTTCTGATAGATCTCGTTGATGAAAAGCAGCCGAGCCAGCGCGCCGCTGCGCATATAGAGGGCCAGATTGACCATGAGTTCTTCGTCAGAGATCTGACGGGATTTGAATAGTTCGATCAGTTTCTGGCGATTATCGGCTGACGATGGCGACGCAGCCGTTTGGGAAACGGGTCCAGTTTTCACGTGCGCGCCCTGCTGATGTCCTGGAATCCCTAGCCCAACCGGGTCGGGGGAGCAACCTGCGGCTCCGATGGCGCCTCGGCCGGACTCGGCGGGCGCCGATCGGCCTCGCGCGACCGCTCGAACATCTCGCGGAAGGCGGCTTCGATCCGGCGCGTGAATCCAATTCCATCACGCAGCGGTCCGTTGTCGAAGCCAGGCCGCACCTTGGCGCGCAGCTGGTTCAGCGCCTCGGGGTCGGCGGTCAGCGCCACGGCGCGTCGCACATAGTCGTCCCAGCCGTCGCTCGCCAGCTCCGGCAGACCTACGGCCTTGACCATGGCGCTCGTGCAGAGGCCGCGAAGGGTCAGCGGGGCGCCGGCCAAGATCAGCACGGGCACGCCGTTGGAGAGGGCCTCAAGGGTTGTGGTGGCGCCCGGCGCGGGCGCGGTGTCCAGGGCAAGGTCGACTTTGGCGAACGCGGCGAGATATTCGGCGCCTCGGGTGGCGCCTTCGAACAGGATGCGTTCAGGGGCCACGCCGGATGCGGCGAACCGCGCCTGGGTGACACGCTGCAGCACCGGATCGACAAAATAGCTGTATTTGAGGAACAGACGCGAGCTGGGCGCGGCCACCAGGATGCGCGCCCACGCCAGCACGGCCTCGTCGCTGAGTTTGCACGGGTGGTTGAACGAGCCGAACGTGACGAAGCCATTGGCCAAGGCGGGGGTCGGGCTTGGCTCCGGCCGGTCTTCCGCCGGTCGAAAGGTGTTGAACACCGGGCCGATGGTCCAGATGCTCTCGGTGAATTGTCCGTCCAGGTCCGGTTGCAGGTCGGAATCGGCGTGAAGAATGTAGTCGATCTGCTTGAGACCCGTGGTTTGCACGAAGTTGATCCAGGCGACTTGGACCGGGGCCGGTCGCAGGGCGAAGACCGGCAGGCGGCTGCCGGCCGAGTGACCCCAGCAGTCCGCCAGCACATCAATGCGGTCGGCGCGGATCGTCTCGGCCGCGTCGGCGTCGCTCAGGTGGCCGATCGGGTGGATGTTGAGCCAGGCGGGCAGCTCGGTCTCGGTCTCGGCCCTGGTCGGATAGAGGAAGACCTCGACCTCGTCCGGGTCGTGGGCGGCGAAGACCGGCGCCAGGAACTGGCGCACCTGGGTGGTGGCGAAGCTCGGCGCGACATAGCCGATGCGCAGCTTGCGCCCGGCGCTCGGGCTGCTCGCGAAGGGCCGCGGCTGGCCGGCCGGCGCGTAGAGCGACGCCCACTGCCGGGCTTCATCGGCATATCGGCGCGGATCGCTCACCAGAAGGTGCGGGTAAAGCAGGAACTGGTGGACCCAAGACGAGGGAAAGGTCTCGACGGCCGCCCTGAACGCTTGAATGGACTCTTCCACGCGTCCCTGGTGCTGCAACGAAAGTCCGTATCCCAGCAGTCCCGGCTCGGTGACATGGCCGGCGGACAGGGCCATGCCGTAGAACAGGGACGCCATCGCGACGTGGTGTTGCGAATAGAGGGCGTTGGCGACCTGCTCGGCATAGGGTCCGTCGCGGCTGCAACGCGGTACATCGATGTCGATGGAACGCGCGAGCGCCACCGTGTGCCGGGTGCGGGCGTCCTCCAGCGCGAGGGTGGCGCCGGCGGCGTCACCGGCCATCTCGAGCGCGCTGGCCAGCCAATAGCGCGCCTCGTAGTCGTTGGGATCAGCGCTCAGAATCTGTCCCAGGGCGGTGGCCGCGACCATGATGTCGCCGGCCAGGACCGCCTCGCGGACGGCGCCGAGATGGGCTGGCGTTGGTGAGATCATCCGAGTCATCCGGTTTCTGTGGACGGACCATGGGAAGCGGGAGGTAAAAGGGGCGTTGAGGACCTGAGCCGCCATTGTCGCACACACGGTCGGGCGGCGTTCTGGAATTGTGCGGGACATATTCGACCGTGGCGGAGGCCGCGGCGCGGACAAGGCGGGGCAGGCGGATGGGCTGGCGAAAGCTCGGTTGGGTATTCAACACGCCGGGTGACGCGCCCTGGACGTTGACCAACGCCATCTATCCAACCGCGGATGTTCGCGGTCCGAACAGCCTTCGAGTCTACTATACGACACTGGACGCGCAGCAGTTCGGCCAGGGCGGCTATGTCGACCTCGACCCGGCTGACCCGCGCCGCGTGCTGGACGTCAGTCCGGTCCCCGTGCTGACCCTGGGCGAGATAGGCGACTTCGACGATTCAGGGGCGAACCCATCGTGCGTCATCGATTTCGGCGGCCGAAAGATGATGTATTACCTCGGGTGGCAGCGAACCGTGCGCGCGCCTTACCAGACCTTCACCGGCCTCGCGTTCGAGAGGCCCGACGGCGCGTTCGAGAAGTGGCGGCGGGTGCCCGTGCTGGAGCGGACGGACGAGGAGCCGCACATCCGCGGTGCGCCGAGCGTGATCCGCGACGGCGAGCGCCTGCTCATGTGGTACATATCCTCCAGCCGCTGGACCCGGCGCGACGATGGCCTGCACTATCACGTCCTGATCCGCCACGCGGTCTCCACCGACGGGATCCGATGGGCGGTTGACCCGCACATCTGTGTCGCGCCCGCCGAGGGTGAGTACGCCATCGGACGGCCGAGCGTGATCCGCGAGGATGGCCTCTACCGCATGTGGTACTCGATCCGTGCGCACGAGCGCCCTTACGTCATCGGCTATGCCGAGTCTGAAGACGGTGTGCATTGGACGCGCAGGGATGAGGCGGTCGGACTCCACACGTCCGAAGCGGGTTGGGATTCCGAGATGATCTGCTTTCCCAACGTGATCCGCGTCGGCGGTCAGCTGATGATGTTTTATAACGGAAACCGCCACGGCGCGTCAGGTTTCGGCTGCGCCGTGTGGGAGGACTAGCGGCCGGCCGAGGCCGCGAATCAGCGATCACAGAGCCGAACCGATCCGGCTCCTGTTCTCTAGGCCCGCCGGGCGCGGCGCCAGGCGCCAGGGGTGGCGCCGACGGCGGCGGTGAACACTCTGGTGAAGTGGCTCTGGTCGGCGAAGCCGCAGTCATAGGCGATCTGGGCCAGGGCGAGCTGAGAATTGAGCAGCAGGTCTCTCGCCCGCTCCACGCGAAAGGATCGAAGCCAGCGGAACGGAGGCATGCCGGTGGACTGGCGAAACGCGCGCACGAATCGCCCGACCGGCATGCCGCACGCCTTGGCCACCGACGCCAGCGCCGGCTCCCGCGCGAGGTCAGCGGCGAGCGCCTCTTTGGCGAGCCGCTCCTGCCAGGCGGCGAGGCCGCCTGAGCCGCGGGGTCCGGTCGACGGCTGGAACCGGCCATAGCGAGCGGCCAGACGCGCGTGAATGGCGAAGGCCACGTGGTCGAAGAACGGCCGCGGGTCCGGGCCCGACGCCGCAAGCGACGGGAGCAAGGCCCGCCCCAGATGGTGCACGACCGGGTCCGGCGTCCCCGCCTGGTCGGCTAGCGCGCTGATCCGCGGCGCGTGGTAGTCGTCCGCCAGTTCGTCGAACACGATCTGCGGAATATGAATCAGCAGGGCGTCGAAGGGATCCCGCAAGTTGACCGTAGGTTCATCCTCCAGATGGGCGATGATGATCGTTCCGGCGACCAGCGCGGCGGTTGGCGTCTTGCGGCCGGCCTTCCAGAGCTCGTTGCCGGGCGAATCCCGCAGATGAAGCGTCACGATGTAGGCCTTCTCGGGCGGCATCGGCGCGGACATGCCCGCGCCCGCGCGGTCCGTCGACAGGCGGGTGACCGCGAGCTGGGCCGTTCGCAAGGTGGACGTGGCTACGGTCTGGACGGCGTCCAGGTTGAACAGCCGGGCGACCGACTGGCTGTAGGATTCCCGCCCAGGCATGACACCAGCCTCCGCCCGCGACAGCGGCGCCCATCCGCTTGGCTGGACGTCGGTTTCGGGCCCGGATCGGTCCCATCGCGGCGATGCTGAAGCGCCGAAGCCGAAAGCGGCGCCACGAGGTATCGCATCCAGGGTTTGAGCGGAATCGCCGCAAACGAGCGTCACGGTCTTGCTCCTTCGATGGAGGGTGAGAGGAGGTTCGGATTGACGGGCAGGGTCATGATGGCTCCGGCCCCGCTTGGCGCCCCTTCAGCGCGGAGCGGATGCACGTGAGCAGAGCCGCTTCGCTGAAGGGTTTGGCCAGGTAGCAACGCGCACCCGCCTGCAAGGCATGGGCGCGCACGTTTTCGTCATGGCGCGCGGTGATCAGAATGGTGGGGACGACCTGGCCGACCGCGGCGAGCCGGTCCATGAGTTCAAGACCGGTCATCCCCGGCATGTGCATGTCCGCGATGAGGCAGTCGCAGCGCCCGCGATGTTCGGCGTTCAGAAAGCTCTCGCCCGATTCGAACGCGTCGGCGCCGTAGCCATGGGATTGCATCAGGCCCACCAGCGCTTCGCGGACAGATTCATCGTCGTCGACGATCGAAATTTGTATGGTCTGCGGCAATGTCAGGCTCCGACGTTGGCCAGAGACTAGACTTGGTCAGGGTCTTGAACCCATTACGCGCAGGTGCGGCGGACAGATGCTTTGGTAATGGCTTGATGCATGAAAGGTTTGGGCGACTATACCTTGGTATAGCGCAAGAATCTCTGTGGGTCAGTTCGCGCCCTATTGGCGCAAGTTCGCCAACGCGCTCGCGGCGGGCCGGACTCCGTCGACGACGGGCGCCGTGAATCGGAAGATCGCGCCTCTGGGGGCGTTGGCCGCCGTCCACAAGCGGCCGCCGTGAGCCTCGACGATGGTGCGGCTGATGGAAAGTCCGAGGCCCGTGCCCTGGGGTTTGGTCGTGACAAAGGCCTCGAACAATTGCTCCGCGGGCTGAGGCGGCAGCCCGACGCCCGTATCATAGACCGAGACCACGACCTCGCCGTCCGACGAACGGCGGGTCTCCAGGCAAAGCTCGCGGATCCCCTGGATGTCCTTCATGGCTTCCACCCCGTTCATGACGAGATTCACCACCACCTGTTGCAGCTGAACCGGGTCGGCCCAGACCGGGGGAATGTCGCCGGCCAGGTCCGCCCGGACGGAAATCGCGTGGCGCGCGGCTTCGTTGCCCAGAAGGTCCAGCGTTTCCTGCGCCAACTGGTTCAGATTCACCGGCCGGCGCTCGGACGCGCCCTTGGCGAAGACCTGGCGGATCCGGGTGATGATCTCCGCCGCGCGTGTTCCATCGCGGACGATCCTGGAGGCTGCCGCGCGCGCCTTCTCCAGGTCCGGCGCCTCGACGCTCAGCCATCGCAGGCACGCCCCCGCGTTCGTGACGACCGCGGCGATCGGCTGGTTCACTTCGTGTGCGATCGAGGCCGTCAACTCCCCCATCGTGGTCACCCGGCTGACACGCGCCAGGTCGGCCTGTGCGCGCTGCAGCGCCGCGTTCGCCGACTGGCCTCGCAGGATGAAGTAGGTGGCCAGCTCGATCACCACGATGGTGTCGAACGTGTTGAACGCCCCGATATAGGCGATCTGAGCGCCTCGCCGCTCGAAGTGACGCGCGATGAACTGGGCCAGGACCGTCAAGGCCGAACAGCCGCCCGACACGGCCCAAAGGCCGCGAGCGCGGCAAAATCGTCCGGCCATCACGACGACGAGGACGTAGAATCCGGAAAACACCCAGTCGGCCGGCGTCAGAGCATCCGCGGCGAAGACCCCCAACGCGAGTACGGCCGTCGCCAGGGGAAGCAGCGAAGAGCGAAGAACCGCGGGAGAGGGCGTTGGCGGCGTCATCTCGCGTCCGGCTTCCATTTGCGCGACCTCCAGCATCTGCGCGCCGCCCGCCGATACGCAGCACGAGCCCTATGCGAGCCTGCAAGTCTGATATATTCGCCCCGCAAGGTGAAACATGAAATCTTCGATCGGCCGTCGGACGGAGGCGTTTGCATGCATGGCGATTGCACGGTCGCCTGGCGGCATTCAGCGGCCGGCCCCAACGCCGGTTCGTATGCCTTAACCGCCTTGAAACGAAGCCATGGCCGGCTTCGGCTTCGCTTGCGTGGACTGACGCCATGACCGACGCCGCCGAGACGGTCATTGTCGTGGATGACGATCCGAGCGTCCGCGAGGCGTTGGAAAGTCTCCTGGAGTCGGTCGGCCTGCGGGTCAGGCTCTACGGGTCCGCAGCGGAATTCCTCAAGGCTGGGCCTCCGGAACGGCCAACCTGTCTGGTCCTCGACGTACGGCTTCCCGGGCAGGGCGGGCTGGAATTCCAACGGGTGCTGGCCGCCTCCGGGATCGATCTGCCGATCATCTTCATCACCGGGCATGGCGACATTCCAATGTCGGTGAGCGCCATGAAGGGCGGCGCCATCGAATTCCTGACCAAGCCGTTTCGCGATCAGGACTTGCTGGACGCCATCCAGTCCGGGCTCGAGCGCGACCGCGTGCGCCGCGCCAGGGAGCAGGCGGTGACCAGCCTCCGGGATCGCTTCAACAGCCTGACGCCGCGCGAGCGCGAGGTCATGGAGCGGGTGGTGAGCGGCCAACTCAACAAGCAGATCGCCGGATCGATCGGTCTGAGCGAAGTCACCGTGAAGGTGCACCGCGGCAGCATGATGCGAAAGATGGAGGCGAAGTCCCTGGCCGACCTGGTCCTGATGGCGGAAGCGCTGCGGGCCTCGCCGGATGCAACCTAGCCGCCTGCCGCCAGTCCTTGGCGCCTCGGACTAACCCTCGCCCCGGGGAGGCGCTTGCGCCTCAGGGCGCCGATGATCGATCGGACGATGCGCCGTGCGAGAAATGATCAGGTCCATGATCGCGAGCAACACCCCGGAACCCACGAAGGCGAGCATGATGACGACCTGCCAGTACAGCATCGACTCATCGGGAGGATGATCGCCGATCTCCAGGTAGGTCCTCAACAGGGCGATCGCCGAGATCGCGACGATCGAGGCGATCAACTTCATCTTCAAACCCGAGAAATCGACCGTGCCCATCCAGGCTGGCCGGTGGGTGCATTCCGACGTCTCGATCCTGGAGATGAAATTCTCGTAGCCGGACAGGATGACGATGATCACGAGATTGCCCGCCAGCGACAGGTCAATCAACGAAAGGACCATGAGTATTCCGGCCTCCGGCAGTTTCGCCGGCGGCGTGTGGACCAGATGGATCAACTCCCGCCCGAGCGCGAACACGAACACGATCAAAAGTGTGAGCAGGGAGATGGCCAGACCGACATAGAAGGGGGCGAGAATCCACCGCGATGCGAACAGACCCGCCTCCAGCCACACCGCGATCCGGGACTTGTTCATGCCAATGCTCCTGCGCTGCGCCCGGCCTGACCGCGGGGCGTGAGGTAAGGTCGCCCCTTCTTTGCGCGCCGGATGGGGCGGACGGCTGGACCGTCCGCCCCGGAGGGTTGATGGATCAGGGCCGCGGTCCGGCGCCGGGGCGCGGATGTCCTCCGCCGGCGGGGGGAGCGCCGCCGGGCGGCTTGCCAGGGCCATGATGATGATGGCCGCCGTGATGGTGGTGTCCGGGGCGGCCGCCATGCCAGCCGCGCCAGTGGTAGCCGCCGCCCCAGCCGAAGCCGCCGCGCCAAGCGTAGCCGCACCAGTACCAGCCCGGGCCGCGCCAGGCGCTGTCATACCAGCAATAGCGATGGCCTTGGTAGAAGACCGACTGTTCGCTATCGACGATGCTCATTCCATTGGGATGAACCACCGGTTCGGCCTGGGCTCCGCCGGCCGGAACGGCGGCGTAGGCGACGAACGCGGTCAGGATGGCGATGGCGGAAATCTTCGCCCTCGAAGCCGGGCAGGCCGCGGGTGGCTGTGCAGTATAGAGATTGGACGTCGTCCGAACCTCACATTTATTTTGTTGTTGTGACATGATCGTTCCTTCGGATTGGAGCCGGATGAACTTTCATCCGTGGTGGAATCTTAGAATAGAGCCGAACGATCGGATTGAACTTGCGATCTATTGGTTGAACGCAATTTCAGATACTTGACCGGACCAATGAAAACGGCCCCGCCGAGGAGCGGGGCCTTCGCCGCCTGGGTCGACCGTCTCAGCCCACGTGTTTGAGGCTGATCGCCCCGATGCCGGCGGCCAGGTTCAGGCCGGTCTCGCCCGCGATGCTGATCGGCTGCAGCGCGATCGACCGGTTGAAGCCGCCAACCAGAACATGGGCTCCGCCGCCGACGCCGATCGAAGCGCTGGCCGTGCCGCCGGCGTAGCCGCCCTGCAAGGCGCCCTCTTTCGCGGAGAGGGTCGGCGAGACGACGTCCCAGATGATCACGCCGCCACGCGTATAGCCGATGTCGATGCCGAACTTGGAGACGGTGCCGGCATAGTGTTCGACCCGGCCCTGGACGGGCGAGAAGGTGCAGCGCAGGTCCTTCGACGAGCCAAGGATGAAGCCCCAGCCGCCGGCGACGTCGCAATTCAAGACGCCGACCTTGACGCCGGCGGCGTTGGCCGGGGCGGCGAGCGAAAGCGCTGAGGCCACAATGGCGGCGGCGGCCACCGCGGGAGAATGCTTGAAGATGGTCATTGTCACTAGACTCCGGGTTGAGCGCCTGTCCGGGCCGGCTGAGAGCATTGAAGCCTTCGGACGGGCGCATGGGTTTGATGGCGTCCGGCCCTGGTGAGCCAGACGCGCATAGATGCGCAGGGGCGGCGCGGGCGATATTGAACCGGAGGGCGAACTTTTGGACGGCGCATCAAAACGCGGGCTGTTGAGCGTCGATGGGCGTCCGTCCCGGCCCGTCATCGCCAGCGATCGGACGCCTGGACCTCTCGCCGCCGCCGGCTTGCCTTGACGCCGATCGTTGACTAAGCGCTTGGTCCCGTGCGGCTTGCCCCGGACTGCGGGTCTGGGGGCCGCCATGCGGACCGGGGCGGCGGCGGCGTGCGGCGTTCGGCCTCAAGCGCGAGCCGTTGCGCGCCCCGGCCACGGCGGTCGGAGGCGATGATGGTGCAGAATTGGAAGCAGATCGGTCCGCAACGCTATCGCGAGACCTTCGGCCGCTACTATGAGGATTTTCAGGTCGGCGACGTCTATGAACATAGGCCCGGCAAGACGGTGACCGAGGCGGACAACCACCTGTTCACGCTCCTGACCCTGAACACCCACCCTCTGCATTTCGACGCGGAATACGGCGCGGCGACCGAGTTCGGCCGCAACCTGGTGGTCAGCACCTATACGCTCGCCCTTCTCATCGGCATGAGCGTCAGCGATTGCAGCCAGAAGACCATCGCCAATCTGGGCATGGACGAGGTCAAGTTCACCGCGCCAGTGTTCGCCGGCGACACCCTCTATGCCGAGAGCGAGGTGCTCTCCAAGCGCGAGTCCCAGTCGCGGCCGGGGCAGGGGATCGTCGAGATCCGCACCACGGGCAAGAACCAGCGCGGCGAGGTGGTTTCGACCTTCAGGCGGACCATGCTGATCCCCAAGCGCGGCCACGCGGTCGAGGACCGGATGGACACCTATTGACGGCGAGGTTCGAGCCGCGGCCGACCAAACAAGAAAGGGCGCTATGTCGAGTTTCTGGCTGACTGAGGAACAGGAAGCGATCCGCGAAGGCGTCACGCGGGTCTGCGCCAACTATGGCGACGACTATTGGCTGAAGACCGACGACACGGGCAAGTTCCCCGAGGACTTCGTGGCCGACATGGCGGCCGGCGGCTGGCTGGGGGTGGCCATGCCGGAAAGCGTCGGCGGCGCGGGCCTCGGCCTGACCGAAGCGGCGGTCGTCATGCAGACGGTGGCGCAGTCCGGCGCGGGCTTCTCGGGGGCCTCCTCGATCCATCTGAACATTTTCGGGCCCATGCCGCTGGTGAAGTTCGGCACGGACGCCCAGCGCGAGAAGCTGCTGCCCCGCATCATCTCGGGCGAGGACAAGATGTGCTTCGCCGTGACCGAGCCCAATTCCGGCCTCGACACCGCAAGCCTGGAGAGCAAGGCCGAGCGCACCAACGACGGCTATCTGATCAATGGCCGGAAGATCTGGACCACCGGCGCCCAGCGCGCCAACAAGATCCTGATCATCGCCCGCACCACGCCCAAGGACCAGGTCGCCAAGCCGCACCAGGGCCTCAGCCTGTTCTATACCGACCTCAACCGCGAGCACATCGACGCCAAGCCGATCCCGAAAATGGGTCGCAGGGCGGTGGAGTGCAACACGCTGTTCATCGACAACCTGCCGGTGCCCCAGGAGGATCTGGTCGGCGAGGAGGGCAAGGGGTTCCAGTATCTGCTGCACGGCCTGAACCCGGAGCGCGTGCTGTTCGGCGCGGAGGCGGTGGGCCTGGGCCGCGCGGCGCTGGCCCGGGCGGCGACCTACGCGAACGAGCGCGTGGTGTTCGGCCGGCCGATCGGCCAGAACCAGGGCGTCCAGCATCCTTTGGCCAAGTCCTGGTGCGAACTCGAGGCCGCCAACCTGATGGCGTTCAAGGCGGCGGCCCTCTACGACGCCGGCAAGGATTGCGGCGCCGAGGCCAACGCCGCCAAGTATCTGGGCGCCGAGGCGGGATTCCGCGCGTGCGAGAGCGCCGTCCTGGCCCACGGCGGCATGGGCTACGCCAAGGAATACTACGTCGAGCGCTATTTCCGCGAAGCCATGATCGCCCGGATCGCCCCGGTCAGCCGCGAGATGATCCTGAACTTCATCGCCGAACGCGTGCTGCTGCTGCCCAAGAGCTACTGACGCGTCTCTACCGGTCGACGCTGAAGCGGATCGGGATGCGCACCTGGCCGCCGTCGACGGGTTGGCCGTCCTCGGTGCGTGGGCTCATCTGGAAGAAGGCCGCCAGCTCGAGAGCCGCCGCGCCGAAGCCGGCGCCGGCCGGGCTCTCGGCCGCGACGCGGCAGTCGTCCAGCTTGCCGCTGGCGGTCACCGTGCAGGCCAGGGTGGCCGAACCAGCCAGTTCATCGTCCAGGGCCCTTCGGGGATAGAAGGCGGCCAGCTGTGCGCCGTCGGGCCGGCTCAGCCAGTTCGGCGCGCCGATCACCTTGGGCGGCGCGGGCGTAAACTTGGTTTCGGCCTGCAGGGTCTGAGCGTGCTCGTCCCGGATGGTCGGCGTCGGGTCGATGCGGACGGGGGTGGCCGCCGCGATCGAATCAGTCAGCGTCGGGACGTGGACGGTGAAGGCGCGCTTCGGAGTTGAGTTCACCGGCGTCGGGGGCGCCGATGGCGGCGGCAGGCGGACCGTGCTGAAGGTCATGGGCGGCGCCTCGTCTGTTTGCGGCGCGGCGGCGCGAACGTGCATGGAATAGAGATAGGCGCCCAGGGCCAGATGGACGGCGATCGAAACGCAGATCGCCGTCAGCGCCGCGGGGGACAGTCCCCGGCGTCCGGTCGTTCCCTCGATGGGCAGGGCGAAGGCGTAGGCGTTGGGATTTTGCCGCAGGGCCATCATGAGCATATCCTCCGTAGCGGGGTTAGTTGACGTAGCGTCAACCTGCCGCGGCGTCCTGTAAATGACGTGGCGTCAAGTGATCCTTGATCAGCGATCAAGTTTGCGCGATGAGGATGCTTGATCCCGCTGGGGGCGCCGAAGTCCGGGCGCGCCTGCGGCCTTCTGGTCAGGGAAGTCGCGACTTAACGACCGGTTAACCATAAATCTTCACCTCTTGATCCATGCCGGTGGAATCGATCAAGGGGGTGGTGGAGGCCGCGATTCAGCGGGCTTCGAGCGCCACGGGAGTGGATTTCGGCTTCCTGATGCGCGCCGCCAAGCGAGAGAGCGGCTATAATCCCGGCGCGAAGGCGCAGACCTCGTCGGCCGCCGGCCTGTTCCAGTTCGTCGACCAGACCTGGATGTCGACGTTAAAGAAGCACGGCGCCAAGTACGGCTATGCGCGCTATGCCGAGCTGATCCAGCAGGGCCCTGACGGGCGGTTTCACGTGAGCGGCAACGAAGCGCGCCAGGCCGTGATGGGCCTGAAGCTGGACCCCCACGCCGCATCCTTGATGGCTGGCGAGCTGACCTCCGAACACGCCTCCTACCTGCGCGGACGGGTCGGGCGCGACCCCACCGCGGGCGAGCTTTACGCCGCGCACTTTTTGGGCCCGCAGGGCTCGGCCAAGCTGATCGAGGCGGTGCGCTCCACGCCGCATGCGGACGCAGCGGACCTGTTTCCCGACGCCGCGGCCTCGAATCGGGGCATCTTCTATCGCGGCGGCAAGCCGGCGACGGTGCTGGAGGTCTACGCCAACCTGACCAACAGCCAGTCCGGCGCGCCGCCGGTCGCGGTCACCGCTCCCGCCGCCGCCGACGGCTTCCTGCAATACGCCTCGGCCCGGCGGCTCGACCGCATGCAGCAGGAGCAGGAGATGGTCGATATGGTGCTGCGCGGCGCTCAGGAACCGGACGGAGGATCCGGATCGTCGCTGGCAGGGTCGATGTTTTCCGCCGACATGCTGCGCATGCTGTCGGACGCCCGCCACGGCAAGGGCCGCGCGGGCTAGGCGGCAGCGCCCGAGGCGATCAGGGCGTCGATCTCCGAGGTCGTATAGCCGAGCGCCTGCAGAACCGACCGCGTGTGCTGGCCGAGGCTCGGCGCGGGCCCTTTCGGACCGTCGTCGGCGCCTGGAAAACGCGCGGGACCCGCGGGGGCTCGAAAGGCGTCGCCGGCCGGATTGGGGATGTCGACAAAACAGCCGGCGGCCTCGGCCTGGGGGTCGGTGATCAACTGAGCGGGAGTCTGCACCGGCGCCCAGACCACGTCGCCGGCGTCCAGGCGCTGGCCGGCCTCGTCCACGGTCATTTCCGCGAAGGCGCGGTCCAGCATCGCCACCAGTTCGGGCCCATTTTCGCGCCGGGCCCGTGCTGTGGAAAAGCGCGGGTCATCCGCGGCGTTAGGCCGTCCCGCCGCGGCGGCGATCGCCGGCCAGTCCGATCCCCCGTCGCGCGGCATGAGACAGAGCCAGCGTCCGTCTCCCGCCTGGAAGAAATTGGCGAGCGGATTGACCACATGGCCCCGCGGCCGGGTCGAGGCGACGCGGCCCAGGCGCATCTGGATGGCCAGGTCGGAACTGATCGCATAGGCGCCCGCCCGCAACAGCGACGATTCCACCAGTCGGCCCGCGCCGGTCCGTGATCGCTCGACGACGGCCGCCAGGATCGCCGAGAGGGTCGCCAGGGCGCAGGTGTGATCGCCCATGCCGGTGCGGATCGGAAACGGCTCCGTCCCCTTGGGCGCGGTCAGCGAGGCCATGCCTGTGCGGGCCCAGAACGAGACCAGGTCGAAGCCGGGCTTGTCCGTGTCGGGGCCCTGAAGCCCGTACCCGGTCACGCTGCAATAGATCAGGCGGGGGTTTTCGGCGTGCAATTGATCCCAGTCCAGTCCGGCGCGCTTCAGAGCGGCGGGTCTGACATTGGTCAGGAAGATGTCGGCCTCGCGCACCAGTCGCAACGCGGCCTCGCGGCCCTCGGGCTTGCCGATGTCGAGGACGATGGCGCGCTTGCCGCGATTGTCGTTCTCGAAGGTGGGGTCGCAATGGTCGCTGTCGGCCAGCCCGGCCAGGAACCGCCGCATCGGATCGCCCGCGGCGGACTCGATCTTGATCACGTCCGCGCCCCAGTCCGCCATGATCCCCGCCGCGGCCGGGGCGGCGATATAGGTGGCCAGTTCGACGACCTTCAGCCCTTCAAGCACGCCAAGTCCTCCGTGGTCGCCGTCATGGTTAAACGGGAACCCGGGAAAGGAAAGGCCCTTGAGCCCATCCGGCGTCCTAAGGGCTCAGCCGGCCTCGCCGACCAGGGTCAAGGCCGGCGCGCCTTGCGCATCCCGCGCATCGCGCATCGCCGTGGCCAGGGTGCGCGCGACGTTGGCGACCGAGACGGGGCGGCGCATCACGGCGTTGGCGCCGGCGTCCAGGCAGGCGCGGGCCTCGTCGGCGTCGCCGTCGATCACCGCGACGATCGCCGCGCGGCCAGCGGCGGATTCGGGCCGGCGAATGGCCTTGATCGTGGCGGGGCCGTCGAGTTCGGACAGGCGACCGTTGAGCATGACTAGGTCGAAATCGCAGACGCGGGCGAGGTCGCACGCGCGCCGGCCGTTCTGCGCGTGCACGACCGAATGGCCGAGCTGTTCCAGCACCGCCCGCAGCATGGCCGCCTGCAGTCCGTCCTGCTCGGCGACCATCACCCGCAGCGATCGGGCGCCGCGTTCGCTGACGGCCTGCTGCGGCGCGCCGGGCGCGGGCTCGCACCGCGCGGCCGGATCGAAGGGCAGATCGAGCCGGAAACAGCTGCCGACGCCCTGCGCGCTCTGCACGGAGACTTCGCCGCCCATCAGTTCGGCCAGGCGGCGAGAGAGCGAAAGGCCCAATCCGGCGCCCGGCACGCCCGCGCCGGTGCGCTCGATCCGGGTGAAGGCCTCGAAGGCCTGGTCCAGCTCCCAATCGGATAGACCAGGGCCCGTGTCGGCGACGGCGAAGCGCAGCCGATCGGGGACCAGCAGTTCGACCCGGACCTCGATGCGGCCGCGCACCGTGTACTTGATGGCGTTGTCGATCAGGTTGGACAGCACCTGGCGCGCCCGCGTCGCGTCGCCGACCACCGCGCCGCTGGAGGGATCGTCCAGCGGCTCGTCCACATGGATGGCGAGTTCAAGGCCTTTGCTGGCCGCCGCCGGCCCGTTCAGCAGCATGAGTTCGCGAGCCAGGCGCGCCGGATCAAAGGGGCGGCGGAATACGGACAGCCGTCCGGCCTCGGCCGTCTCGCTGTCCAGCGTCGCATTCAGGACGGCGATGAGATCCTGCGCCGAGCCCAGGGCGGCCGTCATTTGTTCGCGCGACGGCGCCGTGCGGCCTCCGGCGCCGGTTGCGGCCGCCAGCACGTCGGCCACGCCGGTCAGGCCGTTGCGGATCTCGTTCGAGAGCGTCGCCACGAGGTCGGACTTGGAACGCGCGAGCTTGTGAGCCCGCGCCAGCGAACGGGCTCTCTCGTCGATCAGCTTCTCCCGATCGTCGGCCAGGATGAACAGGCCGCGCAGGAGCCGGTTCAGGATCAGCGACAGGGCCATCACCAGGGCGATCGCCGCCAGCGTCAGCTGGCCCGTGGGCCGGGTCGCCTCGTCGGCGTACAGCGCCAGCAGCGGCGGCGCACAGGCGGTCGGCGCCACGATCAACAGGGTCGGCAGGCAAGGCGCCGAGAAGAAGACGCAGATCGCCGCGGCGCCCGCCGCCAGAAGAAGTACCGGCTCGCGCGCCGGACCCGCTCCTAGTCCCAGCAGCGTGAGCTGGATCACCGCGCCGGCCCACAGAAGGCCTCCCAGAACGTGGATGCGCAGGCGCAGATCGGTGTCGGAACGATAGGTCGGATTGCGCTTCATCCAATCCACCACGCCGTAGAAGGCGGCCCAATTGACCGCGAAGATCACCAGGCTCGCGGTCATCCACATGCGGTCCGGCGCGAACGAGCAGACCCAGACCAGGATCGGCAGGCCCACGGCGAAGGCCGCCAACGCATAGGGCAGGAGGGCCGCCTGCGCCTCCAGCGACTGGGCTGCGGCGGAGCCGGGCCAGACCTTGATGGACTGGCCGGCGGCGAGCGGATCGCGGCTGGCGGCTTGCACTTCACTCACGGTATGGATCTCCGCAGGACGCCCACCCCATCACCGCCGCGACGCTTGCCAGCCTGGCGAAGAAAGTGGTCTAAACTGAATGACTTACGAGTGAACGGCGATTCCGGTGAGCTGGATCGCGCTCCACTCGAGACGATAGGAGATTAGGGTTGTCCCCCCGTGAATCGGCGCGGTTAATCGCCGGTGAACGCACAAGCAATCGTTAAGTCTAGTCGGGCATGATGTCCGACGAGGATCGCGCGTCGTTCGCCGCGCGCCAGGAGGGCCTTTCATGCCGACGACGCGCGCGGCTCTGAGCGACGCCGACATCCGCACCCTGGTGAAGGGGGCGAGCGATGAGGAACGCGCTGGCGTGGCGCATCGGCTGTGCCGTCACATCGGCCAGGCGGAGTTGAGCGACGAAGATCGCGACAAAGCGCTCGATATCCTGCGCGTCATGGCCGGCGACGCCGCGGAACTTGTGCGGCGCGCCCTGGCCGTGACCCTGCGCAGCTCGCCCTTGCTGCCGCACGACGTCGCCATGAGCCTGGCGCGGGACGTGGACAGCGTCGCCCTGCCGGTCTTGAGCTTTTCGCCGGTGTTCACCGACCAGGACCTGTCCGAAATCATCCGGATCGGCGGGCCGATCCGTCAGGTCGCGATCGCCAGCCGCCCGTTCATTTCGGAACGCGTGACCAGCACCCTCGTCGAGCACGGCGTCGAGAAGGCGGTCGAGACCGCGTGCGCCAACGACAATGCGCTGTTCTCGGAGCGGACCTTGCAGACCGTTATCGAGCGCTTCGCCAAGTCCGAGGCGGTGCTGGCGGCCGTGGCCTATCGCCGCGCCCTGCCGCTGTCGGTGACCGAGCAGCTGATATCAATGGTCAGCGAGCAGGTCCGCGAGCACCTGATCAATCACCAGGCCCTTTCGCCGGAAACCGCCCTGCAGATCGCGCTGGGAACCCGCGAGCGCGCCACCGTCGACCTGGTCGATCAGGCCGGCCGCGCGCCGGACGTGCGGGGGTTTGTCCAGCATCTCAATCAGGCCGGGCGGCTGTCGGCGTCGCTGTTGCTGCGCGGGCTGGCCAATGGCCACATGACCTTTTTCGAGTGGGGGGTGGCGGAACTGGCCGGCGTGCCGCATCACCGCACCTGGCTGATGATCCACGACGCGGGCCCGCTGGGGCTGAAGGCGATCTACGAGCGCGCGGGCCTTCCGGCGCGCCTGTTCGGCGCCTTTCGCGCGGCGGTGGACACCTTCCACGCCATGGAGACGGATTCCGGACCCCGCGACGTCGACCGGTTCCAGGAACGGATGCTGGAACGGTTCCTGACCCAGCCCAAGACGGCCTCTCGCGATGACATGGACTATCTGCTGGAGAAGCTTGACCGGGTGAAGAGCCAGGCGCGCGTCACCTCCAACGAGAGCCGCGCCCGCCAAGAGGCGATTCAGCACGAGCGGGAATGGGCGGGCATGGCTTGATCTGCGCCGCCAATTCGCCACGATAGGCCCCAAGAGCGCCTCCGTCGCTCCGGAGGAAGCCGATGCCGTCCGAACCCGTTCCGATCCGCCCCGCGGCGACGATCATGCTTGTGCGCGACGAGCCTGCGTTTCAGGTCCTGATGGTCAAGCGCCATCACCAGATCGACTTCGCCTCCGGCGCCCTGGTCTTCCCGGGCGGCAAAACCCACGCGGGCGATCACGACGCGGCCTGGAGCGCTTGGACCGTCGGCTGGGACAGCCTTGACGCGGAACAGCGCGCATTGCGGATCGCCGCGGTGCGCGAGGTCTACGAGGAGGCCGGCGTCCTGTTGGCGCGTGACCAGGCCGGCCGGCCGTTCGGCGGCGACGACCGGGCCGGCGCGGCGCGGGAGTCGGTCTCGAAGGACGAACGCCACTTTCTGGATCTGGTGCGCGAGTTGGACGTGCGTCTGGACCTCGACGCGCTCACCGTGTTCGCACGCTGGATCACCCCCAACATGATGCCCAAGCGGTTCGACACCTGGTTCTATGTGGCGCGCGCCAACAGCGACCAGCTGGCCGTGTGCGATGGCTGGGAGACCGTGGATGTGGAATGGATCGCGCCGGGCGAGGCGATCCGTCTGGCGGCGGCGGGCGAGCGCACGGTGATCTTCCCCACCCGGATGAACCTACAGCTGCTGGCCGAGGCCGACAGCGGCCTGGACGCCGTCGCTCGGGCGGCCGCCCGGCCGCTGGTGACGGTCGAGCCCCAGGTGGAGCGCCGCGAAGGCGGCTCCGTGCTGGTCATTCCGCCGGACGCCGGCTACGGCGCGGTGGCCGAGCCGATGCCCTCGCGATGAGAGCTTAGGCCTCGTAGTCGCGGACG
>Ga0182030_10009830_pt1 | contig 19530 bp, 19 predicted proteins | sample 812S3MmetaG_FD_121299 | JGI IMG/M metagenome (GOLD analysis project Ga0182030, IMG submission 121299) | Permafrost microbial communities from Stordalen Mire, Sweden - 812S3M metaG (Illumina Assembly) | ecosystem: Environmental > Terrestrial > Soil > Wetlands > Permafrost | place: Sweden... | reverse complement strand
CCGTTCCGTCCACGGCCCGCCGGGGGATGACGCACGCCTGCCCCGTGGGGCCGATCAGCTCCGTGGGGCCGATCAGCTCCGTCGGGCCGGGCCGCTGACGCCGGGCACGAGTTGGATGTGGAGCTGCGCCTGCATGGCGGCGGCGACGGCCGCGGCCAGGCGGGCACCGCCACCCGGACTCAGGTGGATCCCGTCGGGCGTCCGCACGTTGATCTCGGCGCCCGCGGCATCGGGTAGGAAGGCGGCGAACCCGCCGTGGGGGTCGCCGAGCGACGGGACGGACGACAGGTAGGCGGCACCGCCGCCGGGGGCGGCCGCCACCTGGGCCTGCACCAGCGAATTGAGGTGGCGGAGCTTGGCGTCGAGCACCGGGTCCTGCATGGGAGGCATCCCGACCCACAGTACGTGGGCACCGGCGGCATTCGCTTCGGCGATGAAGGCGGCCACCCGGGCGGAGTAGGCCTCGTCCCATCCGGGCTGCCCGTACTGGAGGCTCCCGGTCGGCGTCACCAGACCCTGGGGGTCGTTCGCGCCGATCATCACCACCACCAGGTTGGGCTGCTGGTTGGTGAGGTCGATCTGCAGCTCGGCCGGCCAGTTGAAATAGTCGGGTCGGGTCAGCCCGGTGTCGATGCGTCCGTCGAGGTAGGTGGTGACATCGCCGTAACCGGCGAGCGTGTTGACCAGGGGCTGCCCGAGGTCGAGGCCGACCGAGTCACCGACGATCAGGACCTTCAGCGGCGTCGCCGGGGTGGGGTGGTAGTCGAGGGGCGGCAGCGTCGTCGACGTCGAGGTGCCGTTCACCGTGGTGGGCAGGGGTTTGGGCGGAGGGCGGCGGGTCGGGACGGCCAGCGAGGGTCCGCCGCCCGGGGTCCGCCCGAGCGCCCGGTCGGTGCCGCTGACCACCGAGGAGAGGCCCACCGTGCGGCTGAGGGCGGCGACGGGTCCGACGACGTCGAGCGAGACGGTCCTCCGGGTCCCGAGCGGCGACTCCTGGGCCGAGCGCTGCAGGCTGGGGGCGTCGAGGAGGAACCAGAGGCCGAAGCACACCAGGCCGATGAGGAGGGCACGGGTCCAGGGGACGCCGCGGAAGGGGAGGCGCTCCCAGAACGCATGGTCGCCGAAGCCGTCGTGGCCACCCGAGGCCTGTCCGGGTCGGGTGCGGTCACCGGACCGTACCGGGTGCTCGTCGACGGGCGGGGGTGGCGTCGACGCCGCGTCCGACCAGTCGTAGGGGACGGACCGGTCGCCGGGGGCGGGGGTCGCGGTCGGCGGGTCGGTGGTCGGCACGGTCGGGATCGGTTTCAGAATCGGTAGTAGATGAAGGGGGCCACACCCTGCGGGCCCAGAGTGGTGATAGCCAGCAGCACCAGGCCAAGTATGCCGCCCTGGACGACCGGGCGGCGGTCGGCGAAGAACGCCAGTCCCCGGTTGAGCCAGTCGTCGGGCAGGTACTGGCTGGCGATGCCGGCCGCGATGGCCAGCACCGCGAGCGGGGTCACGAGGGGCGACGGCCCCCATCCGACCACCAGCCGGCTGAGCATGGCGAACGCGTTGCCGAGCGTGTCGGCCCGGAAGAAGAGCCACCCGAGGCAGACCACCTGGAAGGTGACGAAGCGGGCCCAGGCCACCCGCCCCCGGCCCTCGGGCTCCGCGGGCAGTCCGGCGGCGATGCGCGCCGCCCGGCGGCGGTGGCCGATGATCTGGCCCACCCCGTGGTACGCGCCCCAGAACACGAACGTCCACGATGCCCCGTGCCACAGGCCGCCGAGCAGCATGGTGACGAGCAGGTTGACGGACACCCGGGTCTGGGACCCCCGGTTGCCCCCCAGGGGGATGTACAGGTAGTCGCGCAGCCAGAAGGACAGGGTGATGTGCCACCGCCGCCAGAAGTCCTGGAGGTCGATGGCCGTGTAGGGCCGCTTGAAGTTGACGGGGAACCGGAACCCCATGAGCAGGGCGAGCCCGATGGCGATGTCCGTGTAGCCGCTGAAGTCGGCGTAGATCTGGACCGCATAGCCCCAGATGGCGAACAGCACCTCCAGGGCGGAGTGCTGGTGGGGCGCGGCGAACACCGGGTCGACCACGTACGCCGACAGGTAGGACGAGAGCACCACCTTCTTCGCCAGCCCGGCGGAGATCAGCCAGAAGGCCTCCACGTAGTGGACGTCGTCGGGGTTGCGCATCGAGCGGATCTGCGGCAGGAGCTCGGTGCCGCGCACGATGGGCCCGGCGATCAGGTGGGGGAAGAAGGACAGGAAGACGGTCACGTCGATGCCGCGGGCCGGCTTCAGCACGCCCCGGTAGATGTCCACCACGTAGCTGATGGCCATGAAGGTGAAGAAGGAGACGCCGACCGGCAGGGTGACCGTGAGGAGGGGGATGGGCCGGCCGAGGCCGAGGGCATGGGTGACGTTGTCGATGTTGACGGCCACGAACCCGAAGTACTTGAACCACACCAGCAGTCCCAGCAGGAGCGCGAGCGTGGTCCAGAGCACCACCTTGCGCCTGGTGCCCGTCGCCGGATGCACCAGGCGGCCGCCGGTGTAGGCGATGCCGGTGGCGGCGGCCAGCAGGAAGATGAAACGCCAGTCCCACCAGGCGTAGAAGACGTAGCTGGCCACGACCATGAACGCCTTCCATGGCCCGGCGTACGGGGTCAGGAGCCATTGCACCGTGAACACCACGGCGAAGAAGATGGCGAAGTCGATGGTGGGAAAGAGCACGGGACCGTCGTTCGGACAGGGGTTCGGACAGGGGGTGGACGCCCGCGCCCCCGGACGGGGGCACCGCTGCGGACACTATCCGGTGGGTCCCCCTCGTCAGGTGATGCGCGCACGCCCGCTCAGCCACACCGTCCCCCGGGCTCCGGGGCCCGGGTCGGTACGCGACACGACCCGCAGCCGGGGCCGCGGGTCGTGTCGTGGCGAAGTCTCCTGTTCGGCGTCCGGGCGGTCCCGTCAGGCGCCGGCCCGGGGGATCAGCCGCGGGCCTGCAGGGCCTCGATGAGCTTCGGGATCACCTTGTGGACATCGCCGACGATGCCGAGGTCGGCCACCTGGAAGATGGGGGCGTCCTGGTCCTTGTTGATGGCGACGATGTTCTTCGAGTTCTTCATCCCGACCATGTGCTGGGTGGCGCCCGAGATCCCACAGGCCATGTAGACGGTGGGCTTCACGGTCTTGCCCGTCTGCCCCACCTGGTGGGAGTAGGGCACCCATCCGGCGTCGACGATGGCCCGGCTGGCGCCGGCGGCGCCGTGGAGGAGCCCGGCGAGCTGCTCGATCAGGACGTACTGCTCCTTCTCGCCCAGGCCACGGCCGCCGGAGACGACCACATCGGCCTCGTCCAGCTTCGGCCCGGTGCGCTCCTCGACGTGGCGGGCCACGATGCGGGCAGCGTTGGCGGCGCCGGTCTCGGGGGCGGGCGCGGCGACCACCGCGGCAGCGGCGCCGCCCGACGGCTCGGCGGCGAACGACTTGGCCCGGATCACGAAGATCCCGGGGCCCTCGGCCGTGAACCGGGCCGTGAGCATCTCGGCACCGCCGAAGATGGCGTGCTGGCTGGCCAGGCCCCCGTCGCCCTCCGTCAGGCCCACCACGTTGGTGAGGACCGGGCGGTCGAGCTTGACCGACAGGCGACCGGCGATGTCCCGGCCGTCATAGGTGGCGGGCAGGAGCACGGCGTCGGGGCCGGTGCCTCCCGCGACGGCGGCGGCGATGGCGGCGGCCACCGGTGCGCCCGGCAGCGCCCCACCCAGGTCGCCGACGTCGTGCACGGTGGTGGCGCCGTACTCGCCGAGGGTGCCGGCGGCGGCGGCACCGTCATCCCAGACGACGGTCTCGACCGTGTCGGCCAGGGTGCGGGCGTGGCTCACCAGCTCGAGGGAGGTGGTGGTGGGGGCGCCGTCGACGACTTCGGCGACGACCCAGATCTTGGCGATGGACATGTGTGGTGTTCTCCTCTACCCGGTCTCAGATGACCTTGAGCTGCTCGAGGAACTCGATCACCCGCAGGTGACCCTCTCCCTCGTCGACGACGATCTCACCGGCGGCCCGGGCCTCGGCCGGGGCGACGTCGGTGATCTCCTGGCGGGCACCGGCGGCGCCGACCTGGCCGGCGTCGATGCCGAGGTCGGCCACCGTCAGGTTCTCGACGGGCTTGGACTTGGCCGCCATGATCCCCTTGAAGGACGGGTAGCGGGGCTCGACCACACCGGCGGTCACGGTGACCACCGCGGGCAGTGGGCACTCGACCTCGTCGTAGCCCGCCTCGGTCTGACGCTCGACCTTGACGGACGACCCGTTCACCTCGACCTTCTTGGCGAAGGTGACCGAGGGAAGGCCCAGCAGCTCGGCGATCTGGACGGGGGTGGTCCCGGTGTAGCCGTCCGTCGACTCGGTGGCGGCCAGGATCAGGTCGGGCTCGGCCCGCTTGATGGCGGCGGCCAGGACCTTGGCCGTCCCGAGCGCATCCGTGCCGGCCAGGGCCGGATCGCTGATCAGGATCGCCTTGGCGGCGCCCATGGCGAGCGCGGTGCGCAGGCCCGACACCTCCCCGTTGGGGGCCATCGAGACCAGGGTCACCTCACCCCCGCCGGCGGCATCGGCCAGCTGCAGGGCCATCTCGACGCCGTAGGCGTCGGAATCGTCCAGGATCAGCTTTCCGTCACGGACAAGGTTCTTCGTCCCCGGGTCGAGCGCCGGCGGAGCGGCGGGGTCGGGGATCTGCTTCACACAGACAACGACGTTCATGACCGTGCATTGTTGACGAAAAATGACCTTCCCGACCAATCGGGACCCCGGCCCAGGTCAGGAAGCCCGTGTCCCGGCACCCGCCGGGCCCCCGCGCGCGGCCTCACGCGCCGTCGACGGCCCGGCGGGCGGCAGCGACGTCGTCGGTGATGACCGTGTCGACTCCGGCGTCCAGCACCGCGGCCAGCACGGCCACGTCGGCCACCGTCCAGGCGGCCACGGCCAGTCCGACGTCATGGGCCGCGGTCACGGATGCCGTGTCCACCAGGTTGACCGGAAGGTGGACCGCGGCGCAGCCGAGGTCGAGGGCGCCGGAGATGCCCACGCCGGCGTCGAAGGACGGGAGCACGAGCAGCCCGCACGCCAGGTTGGGATCGAACGACCGGACGGCCGCCAGTGCCCCCGACCAGAAGGACGACACCATCACCCGGTCGGCTCGGCCGGATTCGTCGACCACGCCGACCACCAGGCCGGACGCCCGCTCGGTCGGATCGAACGCCGGCTCGCCGGGGTGGTTCTTGATCTCGATGTTGACCAGCATGCCGACGCAGGTGTCGAGCGCCTCGGCCAGGAACGGGATGTGGGCCGGGAGGTCCGTGGAGGCCAGCTCGTGCACGGGGCCGATCCCGGGGACGACCGGGTCGTGGTGCACGGCCAGAGCCCCGTCGGCGGTGACGCGCACATCGAGCTCCACGCCATCGGCGCCGAGTGCCCTGGCCAGGAGGAATGCGTCGAGCGTATTCTCCCGGACCCCGGCGCCCGGGTCCGGACTCCCCCGGTGGGCTTGGACAGCGGTGGGGGCGGTCACGCTACGCACTCCTTCCGACACCTGACGCGACAACGGGAAATCTGTCTCAAATCCCACGTAGACGCCACAAAACTGCTTGCAACGGTGTGGGGCGCTGGATACTCTAGTGAACGAACCCTGAACGGCCGGTGACATCTTTAGCGCCGAGCTATGTGAAAGAAATCACAAGAGGGTCATTCGAACGGTTGAGTGGAGGAAATCGGCATGGCCCTCATGTGGAATCGCACGGTCGAGTGGGATGAAGGTGACTGGCGGCAGTTCGCTGCCTGCCGGAGCACCGAGCCCGATCTGTTCTTCCCCATCGGGACCACCGGGCCCGCCGTCGACCAGATCGAGTCGGCCAAGCGTGTGTGCCGGAGTTGTGAGGTACAGGACACCTGCCTCGACTTCGCCCTCGCCACCAACCAGGAGTCGGGCGTCTGGGGCGCCACCTCCGAGGAGGAGCGACGCAAGCTCCGCAAGGCGTGGCTCGCCGCCCGCCGCCGGGCCTCCTGACCCAGGTCCCTCCGCCTCACCCTGGCCCGACCCACGACGCACCGGCCACCGGCCACCGGCCACCGGCCACCGGCCACCGGCCACCGGCCATAGCCCCCACGCCTTCGGCTACTGACCGATCGGCTGTGGCTCCCTCGCCGGCAGCTCGATGACGACGAGTGTGCCGTTCTCCCCCTCCCCCCGGGTCCGACGGTCGACCATGGTGATGGTCCCGTCGAGCTGGCTGCGCACCAGGTCGCGCACGATCGACAGACCGAGGCTCTGGGTCTCGTCGATGTCGAACCCGTCGGGCAGGCCGGACCCGTCGTCCAGGACCTCGACCCGCAGCAGGCCGTCCTCGGCCGACAGGTCGACCCGGATGGTGCCGGTGAGGTCACGGTCGGATGCGCCGTCGACGGCACCGTCAGCGCCGTCACCGTCCTCCTCGGCCTCGAAGTCGAGGAAGGCGTGTTCGATCGCGTTCTGCACCAGCTCGGCCAGCACGACGGCGAGCGGCGTCGCCACGTCGGCCGGGACCTCGCCCAGTCCCCCGTTGACCTCGAAGGTCAGGTGGCGTGACACGACCGAGTCCCTGGCCATCCGCAGCAACGACGTCACGATCTCGTCGAACGGGACCTGGTCGCTGGGCTCGCGGGACAGGATCTCGTGGACGATGGCGATCGACCGCACCCGACGCTCGGCCTCGAACAGGGCCACCCGTCCACCGCCGGGGGGCAGGCGCCGGGCCTGCAGGCGGAGCAGGGCCGAGATCGTCTGCAGGTTGTTCTTCACCCGGTGGTGGACCTCACGGATGGCGGCATCCTTGGAGAGCAGCAGGCGGTCGAGCCGCCGGACGTCGGTCACGTCGCGCAGCAGGACGATGCACCCGGTGACGTCGTCGGACTGGACGAGGGGGATGCAGTGCAGCAGCACGGTCACGTCGGGACGGCGCTCGACCTCCTCCACGACCGGCAGCGCCGAGGCCAACGCCCACTCGATGGCCGACTCCTCGATCCCGAGGTCGGTCAGTCGGCGGCCCTCGATCTGGGAGTACATGCCCATGCGATGGAGCGCATTGGTGGCGTTCGGCGAGGCGTAGCGGACGCGCCCCTCCTCGTCGACGAGGACCACGCCGTCTCCGACGCGGGGCGCCTCCTCGGTGGCGACCTCCTCGCTCGGGAACGGGAAGGTCCCTTCCGACAGCATGATGGCGAACCGGTTGAACACGTCGCGGTAGGTCCGCTCGAGGTGGCCGGGCCGGCGGCCGGCGCCCGCCGACAGCCGCGTCAGCACCGCCACCGTCTCCCCTTCGTGGCGCACCGGGATGCAGTGCAGCCGGACTGGCTCGCCGCCCGGCTCCAGGAGCATCTCCCCACGCGAGGACTCGCCCGTCTCGTACGTCAGCACCACCAGGGGCCAGACGTCGGCGTCCACCGTCTGGCCCACCAGGTCGTGCTCGACGACCGTGGAGCTGTTGGAGGGTCGCATCTGGCCGAGGATCACGAGCTCGAGGCCGCCCGGACGGGGATCGGCCGGCTCGGGCGCCATCGGAGCCATCAGCACCAGGTCGGAGAACGACAGGTCGGCCAGGATGCCCCAGGTGCCGAGCAGGCGTTGGAGGTGGGCCAGCTGCTCCTCGACCAGGTTGGTGCGCTCGAAGGCCAGTTCGGCGGGAGTGGCCACGGGTCAGCCGTCCTGTGAGGTCGGCGGGAAGGGAGAGGGTGCTCCCGACGGCCCGGCGGCGGTAGATGTCGGCACGGGACCCACGGCGATCTCGTGCGGCTCCCGCTTGCGGAAGCCCCGCAGGGACGACACGCCGGCATCCGTGAGGAGCGTCCGGAGGTCGTCGGCGCGCTCGGCGACGTCGGGCAGCGTATGGGCGTCCGAGGCGGTGGTCAGCGGCACGCCCCGTTCCACGAAGCGCCGCAGCAGCGGGGGCGCCGGGTACTCCTCACCCACGGGCTTGCGCCAGCCGGCCGACGAGACCTCGGCGGCCATCCCGGAGGCCACGGCGGCCTCGGTGATCCGGTCGTAGAACTCGTCGGGCACCGCCGGGCGGCGGCCGGCGATCTTGACCAGGTCCGGGTGGGCGAACACGTCGCACACACCCGAGGCGCCCAGCTCCTCCATCGCCCGGGTGTACTCCTCCCACACCACGTCGATGTCGCGGTGGTCCCACTCGGCCAGCACCTGCGGGTCGCTGAGCACGTCGAACCGCCACGTCCCGAGCCAGTGCACCGAGCCCAGCAGCACGTCGAACGGATACCCGTCCAGCAGGTCGGCCACGTCGTCCATGCGGTCCTGGTAGTAGTCCACCTCGAGACCCAGGACGACCGGAAGCCCGGCATCCTTCACGGCCTGCACCACCTCGACGTAGTCGTCGAGGTCGACACGGGCGTGGTGGTCCCAGTAGGCGGCCATGCCGGGGCGGAGCTCGTCACCGGGGAGGTCGTCCCAGAAGCCGCCCAGGCGGTCCCTGGCCTGGGTGAACCGGAAGAGGTGCTCGGTGACGGCGATCTCGGTGACGCCCTGGGCGACGGCCCGCTCGCAGTAGGCGGCCACCTGGTCCACGGTGGTCTGGGCGTCGCTCTGGCTGTGCGGCCAGAGATGGAGGTGGTAGTCGAGCACGAGGTCCTTTCGCGGTGGCGTCCGGGCTCAGCCGGCCCGGCGGATGAGCGTGACGCCGTCGCGGACCGTCGTCTGCACGGCCACCACCCGGGGGTCGGACGCCACGAAGTCGTTGAACTCCCGGAGGGCGACCGTGTCGGCGGTGGTGTCCGACGGGTCGAGCAGGCGCCCGGACCACAGCGTGTTGTCGGCGGCGATGAGTCCGCGGGGCGCCAGTTTGGGCAGGACGGCCTCGTAGTAGGCGCGGTACCCGGCCTTGTCGGCGTCGAGGAAGACGAAGTCGAAGGGGCCGTCCAGGGAGGCGATCGTCTCGATGGCCGGGCCCTCGACCACGTCGATCCTGTCGGCGTACGGGCTCGCGGCGATGTGGCGGCGGGCGAAGGCGGCGTGCACCGGGGACAGCTCGCACGTGACGATCCGGCCCCCGGGTGCGAGTCCGGCGGCCATGGCCAGCGCCGAGTAGCCGCCGAAGGTACCGACCTCGAGGACCGACGTGGCCGACAGGGCGAAGGTGAGGAGCTCGAGGTACCTGCCCTCGAGGCGCCCCACCATCATGTGCGGCGACTCCAGGGTCTGCATCAGCTCGGCAGCCAGCGCGTCGAGATGGGCCGGCGGCGCCGTCGTGTGCTCGGCGGCGTAGGCCTCGAGCGCGGGGTCGACGATATCGGTCACCTGTGCATCGTACGACCCGACGGGGAGGGTCGTCGCCGGCCCGTCGCTCCCGGATCCGCCTCTACACCCAGATCTGCTCCCCCAGCCGGAGCAGGCCGGCCAGGTCGTAGATGTCGGTGTCGAAGAACGGCACGGTGGCCAGCACGTCCGGGGCGACGGCCAGGCTGGCCCGCTCCTCCATCTCGCGCAGGGCGACCAACTGGAAGTTGAGGTAGCTGTCGGCCACCTCGGTCAGGACCCGGGCGATCTGGGCCGGGTCACCGAGGGTCGCGTCGGTCGACGTGAGCACCGGCGACAGCTCGGCGGCCAGGTCCTCGGCCCGGTCCTTCAGGGTTTCGGCCACCTTCGCTCCGGCCCGGCCCTGGAGGTAGTCGGGCAGGACCTTGTTCAGCACGATGGCCCCGAGGTGGAGCTTCCGCTCGGTCAGCTGCTCGGCGAAGAACTCGGCCTCGCGCAGTGGCGTGGCCTCGAGGGTGGAGACGACGACGAACGTCGTCCGGCGGTCCGACAGGAGGCGCCCGACCGCCTTGGAGCGCTCGACGAAGCCGTCGTACATGGTCTGGAACAGGATGAAGAATTCGGAGATGTCGCCCATGAATTCCGTACCGAGGATCCGGTCACTGATCTGGTAGAAGGGCTTGGTGGCGACGTTGATCAGCTTCGACCGGTAGGGCACGATCAGCCACCGGAGCAGCCGCGACGAGAAGAAGTCGGCCAGGCGTTCGGGGGCGTCGAGGAAGTCGAGGGCGTTGCGCGTCGGCGGGGTGTCCACCACGATCAGGTCGTACTCCCCCGTCGAGTGGATCTCGTAGAGGCGCTCCATGGCGATGTAGTCGTGGCTCTGGATGAACCGTCCGGCGATGTTCTGGTAGAGCGGATTGGCCAGGATCTCGTCCCGCGTCTGCTCGTCGGGGGCGTGCTGACGGATGAGTGAGTCCCACGACTCCTTGGTGTCGAGCATCGCCGCCCACAACTCCCCCCGGGGCTTCACACCGGCCGCCGTGAAGGCACTGGCGGGCACCTTGTGCTCGGTGTTGCCGATGCCGTCGAGGCCGAGGGCGTTGGCGAGCCGCTTCGCCGGGTCGACGGTCAGGACGAGGACCTTCGAGCCGTGGTTGATCGCCGCCATGAGGGCCGAGGCCGCCGCTGTCGTGGTCTTGCCCACGCCCCCGGGTCCACACGCCACCACGATCTCCTTGGTGGCCAGCAGGCTGTCCATGCTCGGTGCGGGCGCGTCGGCCGCCTGGCCCTTGCGACCGCCCGAGGCGCGGGCCGCCATCAGAGACCCAACTCCTCGCCGAGCGAGCCGGCCACCTGGCGGGTCGTACGCAGCCCGTGCGACTTCGTGAAGAGATACGGCAGGTAGAGCAGGGGGACGGCGGGGTCGATCCCCTCGCGCAGGCGCTCGAGGTGGGTCGAGCGGGTCCGGCGCATGGTGACGGCCAGGCGGGCGGCTTCGAGGACCGGACCGGCGTCACCTCCGACGAGCCCGTCGAGCTCCTCCAGGGGCCCCGGAGCGGTCAGCGCGTCGAAGACCGCCTCCTCGTTGCGCCCGAACAGTTCGGGCAGGACCCGGTTGACCACGACCCCGGCCAGCTCCACCGTGGTCTCCTCGCGCACCCGGGTGGCCAGCTCGATGGTCTCGGTGACGGGCATCTCCTCGGGCGTGCACACGGCCAGCAGCCCGGTGATGGCGGGGTCGGACAGCATCTCGAGCATCCAGTCGGTCTGGTTGCGGATCAGGCCCACGCTGACGAGTCCGTTGACCGCCTGCGGCGCGGCCAGCTGGCCCACGATGTGACCGGTGGCCGGCGAGTCGACGACCACCATGTCCCATCCCTTGTCGCGGACCTCCCAGCAGAGCTTGCCGACGGTCAGGATCTCCCGGACGCCGGGTGCGGCCGCGGCCAGGAAGTCGAAGGCCTTGGCCACGGGGCCGATGCGCCCGACCACGGGGATGTGCAGCTGGAGCTTGAGGTACTCCCGCATCGACGACTCGGTGTCCATGGTCATGGCGAAGAGGCCCGGCTGGACCTCCTTCTCCTTGAATCCCGTCGGCGGGGCCTCGTAGTAGCCGGCCAGCTCGCCCTTGGCGTCGACCTCGCAGATGAGCACGCGCTTGCCCTGCGCGGCGACCAGCAGGGCCAGCGCGGAGGCCACGGTCGTCTTGCCCGTCCCGCCCTTGCCGGTCACGAAGACCAGCTTGCGGTCGAGCAGGGGCGTCATGGCGTCAGCCGTCACGGTGCCCTCCGCGGGACGGTGAACCGGCCGGCGTCAGGGCCGACGGGCGGCGCGGCGGCAGGGCGGCGGGCGGCGGCCGGCGCGGCGACGGACGGCGACGGACTGCGACGGCGTCGGATCAGGAGATCCCGAACCCGACGCGGCGGTCGCCCGCCGGCGGGTCGAGTTCGACGTAGGCGACCTTGCCCGCCGGTACCCCGACCTGACGGCCCTTGCGATCGGTCAGCCAGAGGATGCGGCCCTCCTCGCCGAGCGCCTCCTCGATGTCGGCCAGGACCTTGTCTCGGTCAGCGTCGTCCGGCAGCTCGATGTCGAGCTCCTTCATCGACTGCACGATCCCGATACGTACGTCCACCTGGCACGCTCCTCTCGAACGGGTGGTCGGTGGGACCTCCCGGTGCCCTCGACGATACAGCGCCCCGGAGGCCCGTCGTCCCCGTCGCCGACACGCTCGGGGGCGGGACCCACGGCGTCGCACCCATGGGGCACACTGGCGACATGGCAGGTGAGTCACCCATACCCGGCACGGAGGCTCCTGTAGGCGGGCCGGCCGGGGGCCGACCCGGCGAGACGGAGCGGAACCGTCGGTGGGCGTCCACCATGGCCGGTCACGGGGCCGACGGGGTCACCTTCGCCCACGCCGACAGCCGCGCCGCCACCGGTGCCACCGCGCCGGGCCCCGGATTCGACCGCCCCGAGCGCGAGGCCCTCGAGCGCGAGCAGCTCGCCCCCGGCGCCACCCATTCCGAGGGCGCCGGGCACCGCGCCAAGGGCGAGGAGCCGGACCCGTGGCGCACCTGCTTCGAGCGTGACCGTGACCGCATCCTGCACGCGCCGTCGTTCCGGCGGCTGGCCGGCAAGACCCAGGTCTTCGTCTTCCCCGACGACCACCAGCGCACCAGGCTGACCCACGCCCTCGAGGTGGCCCAGGTCGCCTCCGGCATCGCCCGGGCGTGCCGGCTCAACGTGGCCCTGACCGAGGCCATCGCCCTCGGGCACGACTGCGGGCACGGACCCGGGGGGCACGCCAGCGAGGACGCCCTCACCCCTTACGTCGACGGCGGCTTCGACCACGCCCCCTGGGGTGCCGACGTGTCACTGGCGTCACTCAACCTGTGCGAGGAGACCCTCGACGGCATCCGCAACCACTCCTGGTCCCGCCCGGCTCCCTGGACGCCGGAGGGTGAGGTGGTGAGCTGGGCCGACCGTATCGCCTACGTCTGCCACGACTTCGAGGACGCGGTACGCAGCGGCATCGTGACCCCGGCCGCCCTGCCCGATGTCGTACGGGAACGGTGCGGCGACCGTCGGGGCGAGCAGCTCGGCACGTTCATCGACGGGTTGGTGGCCACCACGCTACGGACTGGACGCATCGGTATGGACGACGACCTGGCCGAGGCGCTGGCGGCATTCCGGGCCAGCAACTACGAGCACATCTACCTCCGACCGAGCTCGGTGACCCAGGGCGAGGCGGTCGTCGACGTGCTGCGGGCGCTGGTCGAGCACTTCAGCGACCGCCCCCACCTCCTGCCCACGGCCGGACACGAGGACGACGTGGTGACGGGGGGCGAGCCGGCGGCCGTCCATGCTGCGGTGGCCTACGTGGCCGGCATGACCGACCGGTATGCGTTCAGTCAGGCGGTGGCACTCCTCGGCTGGGATCCCGACAAGCTCCCGGTCGGCATCGGGGTCACGGGACGCTTCTGAGGCCCGAGGAACCGTGGGACCCGGGTCGGCCGCACCGGACGCCGAGCGCAGGTCATCGGCCGTCGGGCACCTGACGACCGGGGACGGGCGACGGACACCTGGCGACGGGCGACGGGCGACGGGCGACTGAGCCACGATCGGGCGGGTATCGCGGGGAGCGGGACCGTGGAGGGCCCGGGTGATCCCGTGACTGCGGGCGTCCGGCGGAACCACGGGATCCGAGGCTCCGGTCAGATGCTCAACCAGGTCACCGTGAATGCGTTCCCACCGGTGAGTGCCGAGACGGACGCCTTCACGATCGTGCCCTTCTTGTTCTTGGTCATCGTGATCTGGTGATTGCTGAACGAGGCCGAGTTCACCGGCATCCCGTTGGCCGAGGCCCCCGTGAATGCCACCGTACCGAAATCGGCCAGGCTGACGGCCTTGCACTTGCTGCCCTTGCAGGTGGTCGGCGCCTCGGCGATCCACTCGGCGGACGCGTCGAGGGGTGGCACCGGCGTGACCTGCACTGTCGAGAAGGTCCACCGACCGACATCGGTCAGCGTCAGTGTGAACGTGCTCCCCGAACCCGACACCGAGGCGTTGAGGGTGTCTCCCGGGTAGACCCCGTGACCGGCGGTGTCGAGCGTCACGATCGAGTCCGGGTACATCTCGTACCAGGCGTAGTAACTCGCCACGCTCGGGGACTTCTTATTACCCTTGGTGCAGTCGGCATCGGTGCCGACCTGCTGGACGGTGGGGTCGGAGGACGCGTACCCGTCGATGCCCACCCAGAACGCCGACTGACTGGGCTTGTTGCCGGAGCAGGATGCCACGGGTTGGACCCACGTGCCGGCAGCACTGTTCAGGGTGGCCCCCGTCACTGCGTAGCCGGCCCAGTCGAGCGAGTTCGCCGGGCCATGGCCACCGGCCAGGAGGAAGTCGGTCGGACGGGCGGCGGTCGATGCGGTCGATGCGGTCGACTCGGTCGATGCGGTCGACTCGGTCGATGCGGTCCGCGCCGTCGATGCGGTCCGCGCCGTCGATGCGGCCCGCGCCGTCGATGCGGTCGCCGTTCCGGGACCTGTCGCCACCACCAGCAGGCCGGCCGCCAAGGCGGGCGCGACGACGACCGCGAGCCTGGCGCGGCGTGTCCTCACGCCGGCACCCTCGCCCGGGTCAGGAGTTCCCTCCGGCCGGCCCGAAGCGATTCGACATGGGCGCGGTGGGCCGCGTCCCAGGGATTCGGCCCCCAACTACCCGGCGGCACGTGCTCCGGGGGTCGCACCTGCCGGGCGTGCAGCAGGCCGATGGCCGATGTGAGCGCATGGACGGACGACTCGTGTCCGGTGCCGGTCAGCTGGTCACGGACGAGCCACACCGTCAGGTGCCCATCGGTCCGAAGCGCACGCTCGTGGTGCTCGATCTGATGGCGCAGGCCGGACACCAGTGGGCCATGGTCGCCGACCCGGACCACCAGGGGCTCACCCTCGAGGAAGTCGACGCGGAGGGCGCCGGTCGCGTCGTCGGCCGAGGCCAGCACCATGTCGGCCACCCGGTAGCGCCAGAGTCCGCCGTTTCCCGCCACGCGGAGCTCTCCGGGGAGGAGTACGACGTCGAGGCGGGCGTGCCAACGCGTCCCGCCGGATACCCGGCCCGGGAGCAGCAGGCCCTCATGGGAGCCGCGTCCGGCGGCCAGGACGCGGGTGTCCCGTGGCAATCCGGCCCGGCGACGGACCATCCGAACTCCCATGCCCCTCGCTCCTCCTGCCCAGATGACGGCGGCTTCACTGTGATTCGGATACGGCCCACGCCGCATCACGGTCTACGACTCCTCGCGCACCGGCTGTCGGGCCATGCTACGGCGGTCACCGGAACTCGGCGCGCACACCTCTGAGAACGAACGACACGCCGATTCCGTTACCTCGCCAACGCAGAATGCCTGGTCACAGGCGCACGATCGCCCGGGGATCGTCCGTGCTGACGATGTCCTTGCCGAGGGGGGCGATGGCTGCGGCAGCCAGCTTGAAGTCGGCGAGCCCGAGAGGGATGCCGATGATCGTGATGCAGAGCAGCACCCCCGTCACGATGTGGGCGATGGCCATCCACAGTCCGGCGAGGAGGAACCAGATCACGTTCCCGATGAACGAGCCGGCACCGGCATCGGCCTTGGGAACCAGCACCCGTCCGAAGGGCCACAGGGTGAAGGCGGCCAGCCGGAAGCTGGCGATCCCGAAGGGGATCGTGATGATCAGGATGCACATGATGACGCCGGCCACGACGTAGCCGACGGCCAGCCAGAATCCGCAGAGCACCAGCCACAGGATGTTGAGGAGCGTCTTCACGGCATCCAGCATGACACCGGCTCCGGTCGGTCGACCCGCGCCGGGGTGCGGAGCGGTGCGCGGCCAGGTGCGGTTCGGTGGGCGGGTGGGCGCACGGATCCGCCAGCGCGCTCTTTACCATGTGGTGGTCGGGGCGGAACACCGATGGAGGAGGTCCCATGGTCACTCGGGAAGCAGGTCACCAGCAGACAGCAGCACGGCCGGAGCCGCAGGCGCCGCCGGGCTCGTCGACGGCCGGCGGTGGCGCGCCGGCGGCGGAGGACGGAGGGGCGGCCGGTGCCCTGGCGCCGGTGCTCACCGCCCTGGTGGGTCGGAACGCCCGAGTGGCGTTCCGCTTCTGGGACGGCAGCGCGCTGCCCCCCGGCGACACCGTGGAGGTGGTGGGCACCATCCACGTCCACTCGCCGGACGCCATCCGCCGGATCGTGTGGGCCCCGGGCGAGCTCGGACTGTCGCGGGCGTTCGTGGCCGGCGAGCTCTCGATCGACGGCGACATCTTCGAGGTCCTCACGGCCCTCCGTGACGCGTCGCCGAAGGACCTGCGCCGGATCGACCCCCGGACCCTGATGACCACGGTGCGGGCCGCCCACCGGCTCGGGACCCTCGGCAGCCCGTTGCCACCGCCGGCCGAGGAGGCCCGTCCGGCGGGTCGGATCCACTCTCCGGCCCGGGACGCACGGGCGGTCAGCCACCACTACGACGTCGGCAACGACTTCTACGAGCTCGTCCTGGGCCCGAGCTGGACCTACTCGTGCGCCCGGTTCGTGACGCCGGCCACCTCGCTCGAGGAGGCCCAGGCGGCCAAGTACGAGCTCATCTGCCGCAAACTGGGCCTCGACCGGGCTCCCGGCTCGCATCTGCTCGACGTGGGGTGTGGGTGGGGGTCGATGGCCCTCCACGCCGCCCGGTACCACGACGCCCGGGTCGTCGGCATCGCCCTGAGCCACGAGCAGGTCGACAAGGCGAAGGAGCGGGTGCGGGAGGCCGGCCTCGAGGACCGGGTGGAGATCCGGTATCAGGACTACCGGGACCTCGGTGGCGAGGAGTTCGACGCCATCTCGTCCATCGGCATGTTCGAACACGTGGGCTCCGACCGGACCGCCCAGTACTTCACCACCCTGCGCGGCCTCTTGGGGCCGACCGGCCGCCTCCTCAACCACGCCATCTCCTCCCCGGGTGGCTCGCGCCTCGGCAGCCGGACCTTCATCGGCCGCTACGTGTTCCCTGACGGCGAACTCATCGACGTCGGCGAGGTGGTGCTCGCCATGGAGCGGGCCGGGTTCGAGGTCCGCGACGTCGAGTCCCTGCGCGAGCACTATGCCCGGACGCTCCGCTGCTGGGTGGCCAATCTCGAGGCGAACTGGGACCGGGCGGTCGAGCTCGTCGGTCGGGCCCGGGCGGATATCTGGCGGCTCTACATGGCCGGCTCGGCGATCGGATTCGAGGACGGTGGGATCGCCGTGCACCAGGTGCTGGGTGTGCTGCCCACCGACGACGGCGCGAGCGGCATGCCGCGGACCCGCGGCGACTGGGACTGACCGCGCCCACCGGAGGCAGGCTCAGCCGGTGGGCAACCCGGAGGGCCGACCGCTCAGCGGACGGTCAGTTCGCGCCGGTAGACGCGGGCGGGACCGAGACCGGCGATGGTGGCGGCCAGGTGGGCGAAGACCTGTGCGGCCTCACCGTCCGGGTCCGACACCATGATCGGGATGCCCTCGTCCCCACCTTCGCGTAGCGCGGGCACCAGGGGGACCTGGCCCAGCAGGGGCACACCGAGGTCGTGGGCCAGCTGTCGTCCACCGCCCGAGCCGAACAACTCGTAGCGCTTCCCGTCGTCGCCGGTGAACCAGCTCATGTTCTCGATGACGCCCCGCACGGCCAGCTTCAACTTCCGGGCGGCGTACGCGGAGCGCTGGGCCACGCGCTGGGCGGCCGGCTGGGGGGTCGTCACCACGAAGACCTCGGTCTTGGTCAGGTACTGCCCGAGGGAGAGGGTGACGTCGCCGGTACCCGGGGGCATGTCGATCAGGAGGAAGTCGGGCTCGCCCCAGTAGGCGTCGACCAGGAACTGCTCGAGTGCCTTGTGCAGCATCGGACCACGCCAGATGACCGGGGTGTCGTCGGCCACGAAGAAGCCCATGGAGAGACAGCGCACTCCGTTGGCCGTCGGGGGGACGACGAGGTCGCCGATGATCAGGGGATCGGTCCGGACGCCGAGCATCTTGGGGACCGAGAACCCGTAGACGTCGGCGTCGAGGATGCCGACGTCATAGCCGGACCGCTGCAGCGCGATGGCCAGGTTGACCGTCACCGAGGACTTGCCCACCCCGCCCTTGCCCGACGAGATCCCGAGGATCCGGGTCTTCGACCGGGGCTCCATGAACTTGTTGGGTCGCCCCTCCTCGTGCCCGAGGGCGCCCCCACCATGGTCGTGCCCGTGGTCGTGGCCGTCGTCGGCGGCGTGCATCGTGCCGCCGTCCACGGCGTCGCCCCGCAGCAGCATCCGCAGGCGGGCCCGGGTCTCCTCGTCCATGAGGACGGTCTCGATCGTGACCTCGTCCACGCCCCCGACGCGGGCGGCGGCGGCCCGGACCCGGGCGACGAGTTCGTCCACCTGCGGGTACTGCGCGACCGGCAGGGCCACGTCGACGGTGACCTTCTTCCGCCTGGCCACGACCCGCCCGACCATGCCCAGCTCCCCCAGCGGGCGTCGGAGTTCGGGGTCGTCCACATGGGCGACGGCCGCCGCTACCTGGGACTCGTCAATGGACATTGCAGGCTCTCCTGAGGGGGAATTCGGCGTCATCGGTACACTAGGGGACGTGCAGCCCGACCCGGACAGCCCCGTGGTGGAGACCAGCTCCGACTCCGACAGCCAGTTCGCCGCCGCCGTCACCGCCGTCACCTCCGCCTTCGGCGACCCGACGCGTCGGGAGATCTACCTGTTCGTCCGGTCCAATCCGGGGGCGACGGCCTCCGAGGTGGCGGCCCGGTTCTCCGTCCATCCGAACGTGGCGCGCCACCACCTCGAGCGTCTGGCGGCCGGCGGCTACGTCGAGGTGACACGCGAGCGTCCCGACGGCCAGGGGGCCGGACGGCCGTCCAAGCGCTTCCGGGCGATCGGACCCGACCCGACGCTCGACCTGCTGACCCGTCGCGACGACCTCCTGGTGCTGCTGCTCCAGGAGGCGCTGCAACTGCTCGGACCTCAGGCCGCCGAGGTGATGGCCGAGCGCGTGGGCGAGGAGTACGGGCGTCGGTTGGCCGGGCAGATGTCGCCGGGCGACAGCCAGCGCTCACTGCGGACGGCCATGCACGCCATCGCCGACACGCTGACGGCCCACGGCTTCGCCGCCCATGCCGAGGACCAGGGCGCGACCACCGCGGTCGTGGCCGACAACTGCCCCTTCGGCGACGCCGCCTCGCAGCACCCGGTCCTGTGCGCCGTCGACCGGGGCATGGTCAAGGGACTGCTGGCCGGCCTCTGCGGTGACGACCCGGGTGCCGTGCCGGTCGTTCTGTCGTCGTCCCGTGCCCGGGGCGACGACGCCTGCGCCGCCGTGGTCTGACCACCGACCGTGGCCCGGCACTACCTCGACCACGCTTCCACCACCCCGCTGCGTCCCGAGGCCCGTGCCGCCATGGCCGAATGGGCCGACCTCGGCGTGACGGCCGACCCCGGTCGCGTCCACACCGAGGGGCGCATGGTCCGGGCCACCCTGGAGGACGCTCGCGACCGGGTGGCCGACCTGTTCGGTGTCCGACCCCGCCAGGTCGTCCTCACCTCGGGAGGTACGGAGGCCGTCAACTCGGCCGTGTGGGGGGTGCTGGCCGGCGAACCGCGCGTCCCGGTGGCGTGTGCGGCCGTCGAACACTCGGCGGTCCGTGAGGCCTCGGCCCGCCACGGCACGATCGTGGAGGT
>Ga0182030_10009828_pt1 | contig 19536 bp, 17 predicted proteins | sample 812S3MmetaG_FD_121299 | JGI IMG/M metagenome (GOLD analysis project Ga0182030, IMG submission 121299) | Permafrost microbial communities from Stordalen Mire, Sweden - 812S3M metaG (Illumina Assembly) | ecosystem: Environmental > Terrestrial > Soil > Wetlands > Permafrost | place: Sweden... | reverse complement strand
CGGTTCGGGTTCCAGGGCAGGTCATAGTTGACCATCAGATGCGCGCGCTGCAGGTTGATACCCTCGCCGGCGGCGTCGGTAGCCAGCAGGATGAGAACGTCCTTGTCCTGTTTGAACGCCTCCTGAGCCTTGGTGCGCTCCTCACGGCCCATCCCGCCGTGAACGATGACGAGCGCCTCGGGAGCGCCGAGGAGCGCGCGGAGCCTCTCGGTGAGGTAGTTCACCGTGTCGCGGTGCTCGCTGAAGATGACCATCTTTCGGCGATGGCCATGCGCATCGAACATCTCGGCGTGGTTCTGGAGCAGGGACGACAACTCCTCCCACTTCTTGTCCGTGCCGCTGCGGCGGACCTTCAGAGCCAACGCTTCGAGGCTTTTCAGGATCTCGATTTCGGCTTGGAGTTCAGCGATGGTGCGCGCCGCCGTCGCCTGGTCGACGACCGTCTCTTCGGTTTCCTCCACCTCGGCGTCGGGTGCGTCGTCCAGATCGTCGATGTCTTCTTCGGTGAGACTGGGCAAGCGCTGGTCGTCGTCCTGAAGGGCTACTCCACGTTTGAGAATCTGTTCTTCGCGCAATCGCCGCTCGAGTCGTTCCCGGCGGCGCCGGAGGGATTGCAGGATCGCCTCGGGCGAAGACGCCAGCCGTCGTTGCAGAATGGTCAGAGCGAATCCGACCGTTCCCTTGCGGCCTTCGTTCTCCAGCCCATCGGCCCGGTTGAATTCCTCGCGGACGTAATCGGTAACGCTCTTGTACAGGGATGCTTCTGCATCGGACAGCTTGTAGCTGACGGTGTATGCCCGGCGCTCGGGGAACAGCGGCGTTCCGTCGAACTTGAGGAGTTGTTCCTTCACCAGCCGGCGCATTAGGTCAGAGGCATCGACGGTGTGCACGCCGTCGCGCGCCCGGCCTTCGAAACGGTCGCTATCCAGCAGCGCCAGGAATAGTTGGAAGTCTTCCGGTTTGCCGTTATGTGGCGTCGCCGTCATGAGCAGCAGATGCCGCGTGAGTTGGCCGAGGAGTTGGCCGAGTCGGTAGCGCTTGGTGTATTTGACCTCGTTGCCAAAGAAGGTGGCCGACATCTTGTGGGCTTCGTCGCAAACCACAAGGTCCCAGTCGGTGTTAGCCAGCTTCGCCTGGACGTCCTCGTTACGGCTCAGTTTGTCCAGGCGGCAGATAGCCAGGTGATTCTCGGCGAACCAGTTGCCGGTGCGCGCCGATTCGAGCTTGTCGTTTGTCAGGATTTCGAAGGGAAGCTGGAATCGTTGGTAGAGTTCGTCCTGCCACTGCTCAGCGAGATTGCCGGGGCATACGACCATGCAGCGGTGCAGGTCGCCGCGGATCAGCAGTTCCTTGATGAGCAGACCGGCCATGATCGTCTTGCCGGCACCTGGGTCATCCGCCAGGAGGAACCGGAGCGGCTGTCGCGGCAGCATCTCGCCGTAGACGGCAGTGATCTGGTGCGGCAGGGGGTCGACCATCGAGGTATGGATGGCGAGCAGCGGATCGAAGAGATGTGCCAGGTTGATCCGGTACGCCTCAGAAACCAGGCGGAACAGCTTCCCGTCGCCGTCGAAGCTCCATGGTCTACCGGCTTCGCCGATTTCCAGGGAAGGCTCGCGATCCCGGTAAAGGAGCACGACGCTTGGCTTTCCGGCGGGGTCTTTGTAGGTGAGCTCGACTGCCGCCGAACCGTACCACTTGACGTCGATCACCGTAACGAGGCAATCGGGCAGGATTCCCTTGACAGCGGCACCGCGCGTGAGTTCTTCGAGCTTGGCCATGGGTCGGCTGCGGCCTCTGCATCTAATTGAGAATGGGACCGAAAGCTCATGATATTACTTTGCAGGAGCGGGTGCCCAATCTCAACCCTCCTGTCAACCGGAGAAACCGGAGAATTCGCAAGTGGAAACGTGGGGTTCGGCCTCAACCCTGACGCTAATGAGAACGGTTGTCAATTCTCGTCTGCCGATTGGCCACAAATTGCTTGCTTCCGATTCAAGCCGCAGGATGATGTCCGGAAAACAGTGCCGTCTGGTCTCCAAAAGCTTGCCAACCCGCGCGGGCCTGACGGGCGAACAACTCAAGTCGGCTCCCAGGACAGGTGTCTTCCACCAAAGTGTAAAACTCATCCGGCTTGCGCGAATGCTCGCGCCGGGAAGCTCTCAGAACCGTCGTGTAGCTGCCGTGGATAAACACCGGCTTGCCCCGTGCTGCTAGCAGGCAATGTTCAGTCTGTCCACGAAGCCACTCCCCCGTACCCTTGCGCACCAGGGTCGGGGCAATGTGCGAGATAAGGCCCCCGGCGCCGATGCACAGGATGCTGCTCTTGGAGAAGACATCCTGATCAAAGCCAGCGATTTTGCGTTGGCGGTCTTCGGCTCCTGGTACAGCCTTCCCCCGCAGCCTAATCGAGATTTGTGAGACGGTAGATGCCCGGTGCATGTTTTTCAGCTCCTTCTCCGAAGATTTCAATTTCCAAGTTGTTGTCCAGCCGCATGAAGCGCACGAAGCCGTCACGGCTGAAGATGGCCATGACTGCGACGTGTCCGGCGCTCTCCAATCGTTTTTGAAAGTTCTCGTCGGTGCCGGACGGGTGCGTGGCCTCGGCGCCGTTGCCCGGGTGACTGTGGAAGTGGGCCAGCAGCCGATCGGAGAATACGAAAAGACGGGAAAACATGGCTACAGCGCCCGGATGGCCAGGCTGCCAAGTTTTCCCGTCTTTGCAGAATGTGCAATCCGGTGTAGGTTGTCTTTCACAATGCGGACGCACAACCCCCGCCCGCGATCCAACGACCACACGCCGCCGATATGCACAAACACGCCACTCACAATCAAATCAAGGTGGTTTGGGAAGCTGTTCCAAACCCCGACCCCCACGACCTCCTGAAGGCCGTGGCGATGCTGTTCGGCCGTAGGGTTTCGTTGTCCACAGCGCCGGATTTGACTTCTGACGACGATGAGCTATTGTGTGAACAACCCCAAGATCCTTAACCATGCAGAACAATGGCGGAATCCCCCGAAGCCGGCATGCGGCTGGCCATTTATGCCCGCGTCTCGACTGACGAACAGCGGGAGGGACAGAACATCGACTCCCAGATTGCCGAGTTGGAGCGTTTCGCCCGAGACAAGGGCTGGCCCATCGTCGAAACCTACAAAGACGACGGCTGGAGCGGCGGAGTCATGGAACGGCCCGAACTCGACCGCCTGCGCGATGATGCGCAGAAGGGCGTGTTCGAAGCGGTCCTGATCAACGACGTTGACCGGTTGGCGAGGGATGTGGCCCACCTCGGCGTGATTAAACGCGACTTGGAGAAGAAGGGCATTAGGGTGATATTCCGCAAGCTGCCCTCCGACGCCAGCCCGACCTACAACCTGATGGTGAATATCTTGGGCAGTTTCGCCGAGTTTGAACGCGAGATGATTGCCGACCGAACCCGGCGCGGGCGCCGGCACAAGGTGGAAGTGCGGAAGCAGTACCTGGGCGGCAACACCGCCTACGGATACCGTTACACACCAAAGGACCGGCTGCTGGGAACAGAGGGCATTCTCGATGTCAACCCGACAGAAGCGGCGGTGGTGGCCCAGATGTTCGGTTGGATAGACGAGGAAGGACTCTCAGCCAGGAGGGTCGTGCGAAGACTGAACGAGATGCGGGTGCCGCCGAAACTGGGAGCCCCTCTGTGGGCGAAATCGAGTGTTCTGCGAATTCTGCGGAGCGAGATCTATGCCGGCGTGTGGCACTACAACAAGTTCCAGGGATGCGAACCCAAGCATCCTTCGCCGATACAACGGTATCGCAAACACGGCAAAGGCAGCCTTCGCAAGCGCCCGAAAAACGAATGGTTGCCCCTGGTCCTTCCGGACGCGCTTCGGATTGTGCCGCGAGACCGCTGGGAAAGGGTCCAGCAGCGGCTCGACCGGAACATCACGTTCTCACCCAGGAATGAGAAGCACTCGTACTTGCTCAAGGGCTTGGTCCGGTGTGGTGCCTGCGGCGCGCGCTATGTTGGCGACCCATGCCATGGCAAGTTCTATTACCGGTGCCTCGCGCGCTGCAAAGGAATGCCAAGCGTCACCGAGCGCCTGCTGGATGATGCGGTGACGGCGGCGGTCCGCGAAGCCGTCGTCAAGCCCGAGGTGATACTGAAGCCGCTTCGCCAACTGCAGAGCGCCGAAATGCGGGAGCGCCGCGAGCATGCTCAAGCCGCCAAATCCGCCGAGGCGGTACTCGCTCGTCTGAAAGCAGAAGAGGAGCGAGTATTGGAAGCGTACCGGACTGGCGTCATTACGCCCGCGCAACTGGGCCAACAACTGGAAACGGTCAAGGCCCGGCGGTCTGAATTAGAGAGCCATGCTCGCGAGGCCCAGCAGGAATCGACGGTCCCGGGTGGTGACGCCGACAGGGCCGTTTCAGCATATTGCGCCGAGGCGGCAAGCAACCTCGCCAGCTTCACCCATGAGCGCTGGCAGGAATTCCTTCGGACGATCATCGACAACATCATCTTCCGGGGCAACCAGATAACCATTCAGGGCCGGATTCCCGCAGGAGGCACGGCAGCTCAGATCCGCCTGGAATCCCCGGTTCTGCGCGAATTGCGCGGACTGCGACCCGCACGATAGGACATGCGGGTCGCAGTCCGTCACCCCTCATGGACAAGATGGAAAGTCTCCAAAAACGCCCGGCGGGCACAACAGATTGGACGGCTCTGGTATTGTGACCACCGGAGCCGGAGGCCGGGGCTCGATTGGAAGACCAAGCAAGCTCAGTCCGGGGAAGAACACCTTAATGCAGCGCCCGGCGGGGCCACATCACGACAGAAGGGACTCGATCCAGCCAACCCGGCCAACCCAATCCAGGCGTACAATCGAGAGGAAAGGATTCGAGCGTGACTCCACCCCCAAAGAACCCACCCGTCATCCCGCTTCACATCGTCGGTGCGATAAGGACCATGAAACGGTTCCTGACATATACTGCTCTAGCAGCTTTGCTGGCTGTCGCCTCTTTGCTGGTCTGGACGTACTCCCGAGCCAAGCATGTGCTCGCCGCGCAGCTAGTCGGAACTTGGTACCCTCGGATGACTTTCATACCCAGGGCTGGGACGTCTGTGTGGGAACTCCGTGCGGATGGTAAGGCCATTAGACACTATTATATCGACGAAAATGACGCCGCCGGTCCAATTGTGAAGCCCAAGGATGCCGGGGATTCCGCAGGTACCTGGTCCCTTGACAAGCACTATAATATCATTTTGGGCAACGGCCTCTCACGATCTGGATTTCGAATCGTGGGACTGACCCCCGCCGAAGTTGTATTAGTCGATCTTGACGACCACTCGCAACCTCCTTTTGAGCAGCGCTTTGGTCGACAATGTGCGTGGCACACGGAACAATAAGCTCAACGCTGCTCGCAGATGTACGCCTGGTGTATTCCCTAACTCAATTCAAGAACCCGGCCCGCATCACCAAGGACGACAAACCCTGCCCAAAAACATGGTCGGCTCCATTCTCCTGACACCCTCAAATCGCCTTGTGCTCGATAAAGCGCGGTGCCTACCGACACGCCCCCGTCAACCATCATGTGACGATAGAAGTTAATCATGAACTCGGCAGTCGCGATGTCCGAGACTCGCCACAGCGTGCCAACCACGCATGTGGCGCCGGCACGAAGGAATGCCTGCGCTAACCCAATCGCTCCCTCGCCGTCTCGATAGACACCGGTGCCCGACTCACACGCGCTCAAGACGACAATCTTCCCTCGCATCTGCAACCGAGCGATCTCGTCGCAGCCAAGCCAGCCGTCACACGCCGCAAGACAATCCCGGACCGTCGACAGCACGAGACCACAGGTCCCGTCACTCCGTCGGACTCCGTGTGTCGCAAAATGCACGACTCGAACCTCACTGAGATCCATTCTCAACAGAGCATCCTTAGCCGCGCTAAAGCCGACATTGCAGACAACGCTACCTGGCGGACACACCTTAGAAATGCCATCGGCCTCGACCTTAGTATAGGGCAATCGCAAATGCGTAGTCTCGTCGATATTGAATGGCTCACCCTCGCGGGCGTACCTTGAGTCGAGCGTAGATGACACGCGGTCATCTGTAATGGAAAATACCGGATCCGCAAAAACAGCGACGCCACCACGACTTGTCTCAGAGGCCCGCCTCAACAGTTGGAGCGTTTCAGCCGAAGGAATTAGGATACAAGCGAGGCCGTTGGCCCCGGTTTGCCAGCCCGCAGCCTGGTCCTCAACACTTCCAGCCAACAGGGCGGAAAACGGACAACTCCATAACTTCCCATCCGGTACCACATATACTGCCGTAAACTCCTCAATAGGAAGTCGTCCAAATAGCAGCTGTCGGAGCGTAAATGCCTCGTCTAAATATTCTCGGCGTACATCCGCTACAGAGCCAGTTGAGCTGCAATGCTCAACAAACAGCGAACACACGCCCTCGATCGTCGACCTGCCGCGAATTGCAGATCCCACAACACCTCCCCGATGTATCAACCACGCATAACTCTCGACGTCCGCCAAGAAGAACGAAACCACGCATTCTCCCGGTTCGAGGAGCTGCTGAAGCTGAGCGACATCTACGTCAGTGTTCGAAAAACTACCGTGCGCATTACGAACGCACTCAGCGAGCCACCTACCACGATAACGCTCGCTCACCACCCAAGCCCGTTCACAGGCGCCCGAATCTCCTCCCACTCGCCAACCAGTCATGAGTTGGCGAACATATTGCGTGTAATAACCACGCGCCGTTGCGAAGTAAAACAACTGCGTGTCCGTCTCGCTGATTGAACAACGCTTAGCTTCCACGATAGCAATACACCGGTCCATACTCTCGTTGGCTCTGGTTCGATCAAAGTGCCACCAAGTACATGCTTCCATATAGCACTTATGCTCTTCCGCAGCGTCCGTGATCCGGTCGTCAGGCTGCCGACACAACCAAGCAACACCAGAATCGCCACAGACTGAGGTTAAGAATAGGGAACACCAGAAGTCAGAATCAAGTTTCGCCTTCTTTGTGCCGTTTGAGTTTCGTTCGGCCAGGCCGCGCTCCAGCGCAACCGCTCGCAATCGAGCCTTGGCCCACGCGTAGGACAAGTACAGTAATCCGATACCGGTAACCTCTGGAGCAGACGCACCAAGCATCGACGCTGCCTCCGCGAGCTTAGCCGTGTACTGTCCATCGTACACACGCCGCAACGTTGACGCTACTCGATCGCCGGCGCATCCGTCGGCCAGAGGCTCTGCCTCGACGACACTGTCCCATTGCCTGCCGAGTCGTCTGCCGACACGAACATGAATCGCTCGATGCTGTTGAAGTAGGGAGGACCGCGCAATCAGACCTTGATAGGATCGCACCGCGCCCCACAGAGCCCTCCGCTCGAGCTCGGCGGAAGTCAGGCGTCTTGAAATGTACTCCGCACATCTATAGGCCTGAAGTGCGTGGCGGTCTCGTTGCCCGGTCCGATAGGCCTCTCCGAGTAACAAGTACGTTTCGACTAGGCCACTCTCGGCGGAGGTCGGTCCGTAACACTCGATAGATGAAGTCAAGTGAGCGATAGCGTCTTCGGTTCGGCCAAGCTCAAGGAACAGACGTCCCCACGTTCGCCGACATACTGCCTCATGAAGTCCGAGGTCGTAGTGGGGAACTGATCGGAGCAAGGCAACCGCTGATTTGAAATCCCCTTGATCGATGTAGCAGCGTGCCCGACCGGCCGTCGCAAAAGCAACGTACTCGGCCAAACGAAGAGATTCGGCTAATTGGCTGAGCTGTTGATATTCGTCGATGGCGCGAGTTCCACGCTGAGCGTCTGCCCAAAACTCCGCGCAGTACTGGTGGAACTTCAGTGAGTTCGCATCCTCGGCGGGCGGCAGGTTCTGGGATGCGGTTTCGAGGTATTGGGCGCCTTGGCTATGGTCTCCCAAGGTCACGCAGATCCGTGCCATACTCCAGAATAGTGCGTGCCGTTCGCTTCGGGGCATCGCGGGGGCCATCGATTTGATTGCGGACAGATAGGTCGACAGAAGATTGCGAAGTCGGTAGGTCTCGCGACGAAGCGGGGCGAGCATTCGAGTGACGACGAACCTCAATAGCATGATTCCTGCGTAATACACTGTTGCAGTGGAAATAGCGATTACGAGGATGACAAAAAGAAGAGCTAAAACAAGAATCGCGACGAGTGCCCACACTCCCCTGAGCGGTAGATGTGATACTAATAGGACGGAACATACTAATGAAGAGACCATTACCAAAAGGCCGACCGTGAAGAAGGCTATCACCGCAGCAGCGAGCACGACGCCGAGTTGTTTGCCTGAAGTGTTTGGCACGGTCGCAATCGCTACTTTAGGCGTTTGAGACGCTTCAAGAGTCTGCTAGATGGAAAGCGTTCGAGCTGTCTTGCTATAGCATCTGGTGTGCCTTCAAATTGGATCTTCCGAAAAGTACCCTCGTGGTCTACAACGACTGTAAAACGCATCTTCTCTGGGGGAGCGGATTCGCGACGTGTAATGGCATACAGATAGGACGCTATCATGCTCGCGACCACTGGAAGGGCTAAGGTGTTGTGGACCCAGACGACAATTCCCCACCAATCGACAGAAGCGAAGACGGAGCGTTCTGCTGCTGCGGCCCTCACGGCGAAGGCGTTAAGCTCAGGATGCTGGTCCGTAAGCGTGTCGACCAGTTCTTGAGCTATGAAGGTGGGAGTATTCGGATACTGTGAAAAGAGGACATCGGTGGGGCTCGAGTCAGAGGTAGGTCGAGCATCGAGAACCAAATTGTCCACATAGAGGCGCAACCCATCAACGTATGGTGAATCGATGGCCAGAGTGGGTGTGCCGCGCCTCTGTACGAGAAGGCGTGCAAAGCGCCAGAGTCTAGAACCCGTCCTCATCTTCGTGTACCGCCAGGCAGTTAAGTATAGCAAACCTTTCCAGCGTTCGGGCTCGACAGGCGAAATGGCAGGCGAAATGGCTAGCGGGCAGCATCGAATAGGGAGTCAGGTGAGGACGAGTACACGTCGGAGCCTAACATCGTAACGCCTCCGGCTGACGCAAGTGAGGCCCGGTGAGTCGCCTTCACTCCACTCCGGTTAGCAGTGGCTTGCGGCCGGCTTTCGCGAGTCGTCTTTGCCGCCGACCGGCAGCTCTGTTCCGAGCGTGCTACGGTCTGTCGCGCGAAGTGCGAGCGGCGAGCCACCTCCGACTGGTGGGACCCATGCTCCCGAAGGCGTACCGCCTGAAGGCGACATTGTCCGAAAGCGTGTCGAGATCCGGCTGAATTATCAATACTACTTAGATGCAGTGTCACAGAATAGGTTCGGCAGTATTGCTTTGGAGCAAGTAAGAGGCAGCGAGAGGTTGACAAGAGAGGGCTAATGGATAAGAATGAAGGCACTAATAAGTAACACGTACGTAAATGATGGAGAATGAGTTTCGAGACGGTCAAGGTTCGCCTGTGGACCTAGGACCGTCTGTGAACGAGGTCGGTAATCAAGAGAGGAAGCCAGTAGAGATTAGTCGAAGTGAGCTTCGACTGTTGCAGGGGCTTCGGCCAACCGATAGCAAATGGGTGAGTTCACCGTTGATCGAGGCGCAAGGACTTAGGGTGAACTCTGGGATAGTGTTGGTATGCATCGAGGGTAAAGTGCGCAGGATGAGTACGGCAGCCCATGAATTTGGGCGATTACTCTCAGACGAGTGACCCGCCGACAGCACGTCGCGACTCGCACGGTTCGTGCCTGATGTACTCGTGGGTTCGGGGCTAACTGCGCCTCGGGTTGCCGGGAATCCCAGTCGCGCGTGGCTTTCAGACTGCAGAGAGTCCGAAGAGGCGTTGGTGGTAGCGCGGTTGCTTCGCGCCGTCGTCGGTCTGAAAGCGCCTCCGTCGTCGCGGCTCCGTGGATGACAGGCGAGAGTCTCAGCGCGTTGGTGAGGCTTTGAGACCGGGGTGACCCCGTCCTTGAAAAGTCCGGGGCTGGCGTCTGTCGGGTTGTAGGCGCAGAGCCGCCGCCGTGGTTTGGATTTGGCACCTCTTGCACCCCCATGGCGCCGTTTTTGACGTGCCCCGTTGTTGAACCTTGGGGAACGCCGCAGCTACAAAATCATCTACAGCAAGTTCTTCACTGTCGGCCGAAGTGGCCGTAACCCGCTGAAAGGATTGGTCGGGGCGGGGCGATTTGAACGCCCGACCCCCTGCGCCCAATGCATGTCGATACCCTCATTTGGGCATCAATAGATTCAACAACTTGCGGAGTTTGCCTGTTGAGCCTTGAGGGAGCCGCCAGCTACAATTTGGAACACATCTGCGATTTCGACTGCAAACCGGCCGACAATACCGCGCAGGAAATCCGGACGGAAATGCCACTCGCGAAATCAACACCATTCCTTCCGGAGAGAGCGCACATGTTGATGCAGCAGATGTTCGCTATGGCTCGTCGGCAAGCCTGCTGACCGGACCTCTGTCATCCCACCACTATGGCGGAATGCCAGGGGTCCGCTACTCAAGGCAATTTTTAGGAGCTTGGGCGTTTCTCGTCAACTTTCCAACATGCAGATCGGCGGAGCGAGCCGGAGTCCTTGCTTCTAGTCAGACCATAGCAGCCCTAGCTCGATGCAATCCTGACCACCGGAAGTGCCAGAGGCCGCATAGTTTACGGGTGGAACGCTGAAATGCCAACCGGCCCAAGTGCACGACCTCAGAGCGCGTCACCAACGAACTTGGCGATGCTCTATAATCGGACACGGAGCTTTTATGAATTCATATATTTCGATTCCATTCGCGGTTGATCTGACTAGCGAGAGAAACTGGGACCACTTGGATGAAAAGCGCACCACGTTCTTTGTCGCACGCTGCCATTTCATGGTCATGAATCAGCAGGTGGAGGGCTCGGCTGCGTACGGGGAGAAGCTTGGGGAATTTCTCAGTGAGGGTGCCACCCAGGAGATCACCGACGCGATTGAGTACCAGTACACAGTTTCATATACCGACGAGACACTCCGATCCTCACTGCGCGAAAACAGCAGTGTTCACTCGTTCGTCAGTTCTCTTGCTGGTGAGACCGCCGTCGCGCCGCATAAACTCTCGCAGAACACTCAACTTGAATTGTCTCACAAGCTAAGGGAGGAGTTCCAGACTTCGTTTAAGGTAGTGAATTCGGTAACCACTCAGACAAGCTTCAAACACGAAGCGAAAATTACTCTCCCTGGAACATTTCAGGAGCCTCATGTATATCCTGCCGTCTATCAGCGTTGGGTAGGTCACTTGTTCCTGACCCACATCGAATACCTTCGCGTTCGTTATCTGCGGTCATTTTTTGGGCTTCGGCGAAAGAGAACTAAGTTTCCGCCTTTGCCGATGAATCCGACGGACACGCGGGCGAATGTGCATCGGTGCCACCTACCTCTTTCGGCGATCTACTATTGGAAGCGCTTGCCCAAGAGTTCTGTGCTGATCCCTGCGACTAAGTACAAAATTGAGGTCGTCAACCCCGATGAGTGTGAGATACGGCCGCCGGAGGACAAGCGGGAATACTATGCACCTGTGCCCTCGAAGCCAACCCTGTACCAGCTATCCAACCTGGCGTTCCCTCTGAAGTGGATCAAGCGTCCGGGCAATGGCGAATGGACGGAGGAGCAGTTGCGGCGGATTGAGGAGGATGAACAGCGGGAAACGGCAATCGGACGCTTGCGTGAGCGGGGCGTGGATAAACGATGATGAATCTCTTCCAGTCATCATTTGCGGCTACCACGGCCCATTAGGGGTCCGAAACTCATTAGAATGGGAATCGTGGGTACGGCATTTGACTACGACGTAGCGATCTCGTTCGCCGGGGAGCAACGACGCGAAGCAGAAGGAATTGCCGACCATTTGCGCGCGGCCAGTGTCAGTGTCTTCTACGACGCTTACGAGCAGGCGGACCTGTGGGGGAAGAACCTGTACGATCACCTTGCCACGGTCTATCAGCACAAAGCACGCTATTGCCTAATGCTCGTCTCTGCGGAGTACGCAGCCAAGGTGTGGACGACGCACGAACGCCAGAGCGCGCAGGCCCGCGCCCTAACCCAGAACACGGAATACATCCTCCCGCTGCGGTTCGACGACACCGACATACCAGGACTACTCCTCACTATCGGATATGTCCGGTTCGCAGACTACGGCGTCCGAGGAATCGCAAATCTCCTCCTCCAAAAGCTCGACAGGCCTTCCCCACTCACACAGGCAGTAGTTTCCGTCGCCACGTCGCCGCGCGCCTGCATTCTTGATGCGCAACAGAATCTTCAATCATGGCCGCCGGTCACGGAATGCAACTGGGGAAACGCCGAGGCGACCCTCATCCTCCAACCCGACGATCCCATAGACCCACCGTTTCTGGACAGACTGCGGGGGACACGTAGTCAACTGCTCATCGCATTCAAGCACAACGCTGGCATCTGCCGGGTGGAGGATATCCAGCACTTGCTCCGGGCCGGCAAGGACCAGTGGTCCCTCCGTCTGCGCATCGAGCGCTCGGACTTCACCCCAGGCATAGAGATGGGCATGCAAGGCCTTAGCGCCGACCAACTGGCCGAACAGCGGGCACGACGGATTCTCCTCAATGAGTATCCGGCACCGGACCGCAACGATTGGAACAACGCCCTGGAGGAAGTCCTGCGGCGCGGGATGCAAACCACCCTGCAGCCAAACTCGTCGCCATTTCCGCCACTCTACGAGCGCTACGCCCAGGATCCGACGATGTTCTTGGAAGTCGCATGGATCACTGCGGTGATGACGCTCAAGGCCAGCGGAGCCGTTGCCGAGGTCACCGCACTCAACCTGAGCCTCGACGGGCTGAACCTCGGAGTCAAGTTCACTGGTAAACGACGCAAACAGTATACGAACCAACCGGCTACGACCATAACAGTCACCGGTGATTCCACCCTCGCCCGATGATCGGACCGCCCATACGCACGATCAGAAGACCGCCAGGACAGATTCCAACAACCATTGGACAATACGAGTACGGATCTCACCGAAACGAGCACGAGGACTCCTGCAGATTCAGCGCGACGCACAGTGCAAACAACGTCGCTTCAACGTGATTACCAGATCGCGCAAGAATTCGCTGCGACCATCCGTCAAGGAGTTCCGACGAATGGTCCTTTCGTGTTGGCACTAGGCTAGGCCATCGACCTCCCTTTCAACGATCGTGGCGGTCGACTCCGGCGCCCCAGACATCTCGTCATGCCCCGCCACCTCTTGTAACGCGGCTGCGCGCAGGGCTATTACTATTGAACTTCGCCAATGAGCCCACGTCAGGAGTTCCCGATATTTTGAAAGACCCTTCTCTGCCTGATGATTACTAAGGTACCGCCGCACACAGAAGCAGTAATAGAAGCGAGCTTAAGGTGGGCCCTCGCAAGAGTAATGGCCAGGCCAGTGTCGTCAGATGCATCACCATTCAGGTTGCGCATCCAATCCGATGGCCCCATGGGAGTGGCGCAAGCTGGAATGCGCTACGCCGCATCCTAAACAGGTTCGGTCCCAGCGTTCGCGGCCGCGTTCCGAACGTCGGTCAGATCGATAATCGAGAAAACTGCTACCGGACACCGAACATATCAGCGCCGCCGTAAAACAGGAGTTCATCTCTTCTCATATTGCCACCAGTCCTAAACTGATCTTAATGGCCTCGTCGACCCTGGCCATGGTGGCGGAATCAACCACGCCAAAACGGCGGATCAGGCGTTGCCGGTCCACGGTACGAATTTGGTCCAGGCGGATGGAGGATTGGATCTCCAGGCCGTTGGCTGCTGTCGGGTCAATGACGACTTCCACCGGGTAGGTCACGGGGGAAATGCTGGAGGTGATGGCCGCAACGATGGTCAGAGGGCTGTAGCGGTTGCCGACATCGTTTTGGATGACCAGGGCCGGGTGGGTCTTCTTGATTTCGTGGCCGACCGTGGGATCAAAAGAGCAGAGGTAGATTTCACCCCGGCGCAGGCCGACTACTTCTTGCTCTTGGCCTTTTGGCCGGTGCGGGACTTTTGCCACGCTTCTTCCTCAAGGGGAAACCACTCCGCGGCAATCTTCAGGCTTTCGTCAGCATTGGCCAGGTAGCCGGCCTTGAGCTGCTCGCGCAGGCTTTGCTGTCCCTTGGTTTCCACATAGTGGAGCACGGCGCGGGAGACAAATTGGCTGCGGGTGCCTCTGGGCGCCACCCGGTCGAGCACGGCCAGGGTCCTGTCCGGCAACATGATGTTGATGCGTTTGCTCATGGGAGTTTCGAGATTAATGATCTCTATAATTGTAGTTTACACACCATTCGTGTGTGTATGTCAAATGGCGAACGACCAGCGGCGTGTTTGACCTGGGCACTGGCATCTTAAAGATCTGTAGGCGAGCCGACTCTTAGTCTAGCTTCACGTAGAGATGGAGCGGTTTTGCTATTGGCTCAGTTGACTGGATTCCCAGTCCAGCCCCGACCCCGAAACAGTCAAACCAAAAGCGGCCTTGATGGCTTCATCAACTTGGGCTAGGACCAAAGCATCAACCTCGCCCAGTTTTTTAATGAGACGTTTGTGGTCTACTGCCCGGATTTGGTTAAAGACCGCCACAGAGGCAACGGCCAAGCCGGTGCAGGGATCAGCGGGCAAAAGGACGTGGAGCGGCGACAACGGCAGTCTCACGGTCGAGGTAATCGGCGCGACCATGGTCACGCCGCTGTAGCGGTTGGAAGTGTCGTTCTGGATGACCAAAGCCGGCCGGGTCTTCTTGATTTCATGCCCTATCGTCGGGTCGAGCGCCGTGAGGTAGATTTCGCCTCTTTTCGGCCAGCCGGAACCGGCTGCTCTTCTTGTTTGTCGAGTTTCTGCCATTGTTCTTGATCCACAGCAAACCAGTCGCTGGCGATTTCCAGATCGAGGTCATGGTCACGCAGGGCGGCTTGCTTTAGCCGCTCCTGCAAGGCTTCCGGGCTGGCCGTGATGACGTAGTGCTGCACGGCTCGCTCGATGAAGCGGCTGCGCTGGCCGGGCCGGGATAGGCGGTCAATCGTGCGGACCGTAGATTCCGGCAGGATGACATTGATGCGTCTTGCCATGGGATTAGACTTTAATGATCTTCATCCACATTATATACACACGCCGTATGTATGTCAAATGCCCTCAATTGCTCACTGCAGCTCGATGATTGTCCTCTGAGCAACGCCCGCTGGTCTGTGCAACTTGCCCGTTTATGGAGCCGAGGCCTTTCTGCGCACCACGGTCAGTAGGGTGATCTTCAAAGGATCACGGGTCGTAATCCACACCGCTTGGCATCCGAGCCAAGTTTTCCCCTCTTGTAGCTTCTACCCCATCTGCTACGATGGCCTGACAACTGAATACGAAGATACCTTCCGCCATGACCAGGACGGAAGATGCTTTATCTGAGCGTTAAAACGCTCGGGGCCTTTTTGAATTGGCTGGCGCATATGAATGTAGACCCTGCGGGTCGCAGTCCAGCACTCCTCATGGACAAGATGGAAAGTTCCCAAAAACGCCGGGCGGGCACAACAGATTGAGGTGCTCTGGTGTTATGACCACCGGCACCGTGAGCAGAGTGGAATGCCCGAGGATTCCAAGAGTGCTTCCCTTAGGCTTTATACGGAGGAACCAGCGGAGTGACTTCTTTGGTTGGTGCTCCTTTAGCCTGATATGTCGTGAGCGCGCTTCTCACAACCCCAAGTTTAGGCTTGCTTTGATCCAGGCAATTCAGAAGAACGTCATCTGAAACGGCAGCAGCATTGTCTGGCGCCGCAATATCTGCGCTTACCATCCGCAAATAATCGCCACGGGAGAGTCTATCCCCCGCTATTTGAGCCAACGTCACGGCGACACTCGGAATCCCGATCTCCAGCCGGGTTAACAGGCGCTCTACCCGTTCACCAAGCACAAGCTCTCCGTACAAGAGTTCGGCGATCCGTGCGACCGTTGGTAGGAGGTCGCATGTTCGGGACTTTACTGACCGCATCGGGCCCGCGGCATCAAACCCACCTCCAAATTGAGTGGCCCGCCGCTCAATGTCGGCCATTTGCATACCAGAAATCCACATCAAACAGGCCGCCGCCTTCTTGGCCCTCAGTGTGGGCTGGTGATGATCGTCGACGGACCGCTCAAGTGAATTGAGAACGCCATAAGGAATGCCCTGATTGCGCAATTCCCCAATCCATGCTTGGGGTTCCTTCTGGGTACTCTTCCGATTGATCGGAAAAAGGATGGCGTCAAGTTCAACGGTAAGCTGAGTGGCTACGATCAGTGTTGGGTCTGTAATCTCCGCAGGGGCAACGCTCTGTAAGGCGCCCACTACCCTGATAACGGATTCGACTTCTGTGCCAGCCACCCCCGCCAACCGTCCCAAGGCAGTGAGATGGAATAAGCCGTTCTGGTCCGCCTCCACCATTTTGTGTTGCACCAGGTCGTTGAGCCCGCTGTCCAGAGCCGGGCGGTCCCAGCGCCAACCAGGCGTGAGCTGCTTCTGCAAGAACACGGCGAAACTCTCTTCCAAGAATAGGATGATGTCGTCAGCTCGCATGCCTGACCTCGACTGCTCTGCCGTCACGAGAACGCGGAGTATCAGGGATCGAACATCCGAATCGGCCTGCAGGAACTGAGACTGGATTGATTCGGGAGAGCCTTTTACATAACGGTTCCAATAGTAGTGTTCGTCGTTCGGGGTCATGGCAACAAGATACGAAGTGCCGTGAGCGGCAAAACCAAGCCGTCCGGCTCGGCCTACGATATTCTTGTATTCTGCGACCGAGTACGGTGTGTCGCCTGGATGCATCAGGCCTACGACAACCACGGCCTCCGCCGGCGTGTTCACCCCCATTGCCAGAGTGGTCGTAGCCGCCAGAACCCGGAGTTCCTTGGCCACTCGAAATTCCTCTTCAATAACCTGTCGCTCATCTGGCGCGAGGTCTGCGTTGTGGAAACCAACGCCACCTTGTAGGTCGGCCCGCAAATCCTGCAGGGCAACGGAAACGTCACCGGCCGGAAGAGCTGCCAAGGCGGCGGTCGCCGGGGGCAATCCAAGCGTCTGCGCCAAATATCTTGCGCAACCGCGAACCAGGCCTTTTGTTTCCCGGAAGACAATAACACTCTTTCCCTCGGCGATGAGCTTTTTGACCAAGGGTATCACCAAGTCCTGGCTGCTCCCCTTGCGCCACTCAGGCGCAATATATGCACTAAGAGTTTTCTCGTCGGCGGACACCCCGTCGACATAGCGAAACCTACCGTCAGCGCGGACGACCCCTTCATCTAGTGGTACTGGCCGTTCGGTCTTTCGAAGCAGCCTCGCGCCGAGCCATCGCTCGAACCCTTTTGTATCACCTATTACGGCGGATAAGGCAATCATCAGGGGTTCAACACCAGTGCGCCGTCTCAGACGGAGCATCGTCAACAGGAACTCGAGGTTAATTCCCCGAGAAGCGTCAGCGATCATTTGTACTTCATCGACGACGATTGTTCCAACTTGCTCCAAGAGGTAAGGGTTGGCGAGCAGCATGGCCGCACACTTTTCGTACGTCATCAGGCAGATGTCGTATTGTCCACGCATGAAAGGGAGAATCTCGTCACTGGTGCTGTCACCAGTCACCCGAATCGTGCGGAGTCCAAATGTTCCGTAGATCTGATTGAAGTACCGGGCCTTGTCATTTGCCAGGGCTTTTAGGGGAAACAGAAAGAGCGCCCGTTTGCGCTGTAGGGCACCATAAACGGCGGCCAATTCGCCGATCAGCGTTTTTCCCGATGAAGTTGGCGCGGAAACGACCAAGTGTTCGCCCCGCAACAACCCGTAGTCGTTAACGGCCTCTATCTGCAGTCGATTCAACGATGGAATCGACCCTGCCCAAGCGGAGACTATCTCTCCGGGGAATCCATAGTTGGCCAAGCTCTGAACGTCAGCCGTGACGGGTGGAGCTTTTCTTTCTGGAAAGGCAGCGAAATACTCTTTCCCCGCCATAAACACAGGCCATCCCAACTCTCCGTCGATTGAGCCCCTCAGCGCAGGACTTTGGACCTTACCAATCGCAGCTGCACTATCGACAACTCGCTTGGTGACATAATCCAGGACCCGATAAACGGAAAGCTTGTTGCCGTCCATCACTTCGCTGGGACCTTGAAGTGCTTCGAGCAGATAGAATGACAAGAAGCCGTGGCCGTACTTAGCACTCTCCCAAGCCGGTTCGGTTGCAGAGGACGCCGTTAGGATCAGTCGCCCTTTTCCTGAAAGCTCCTGGAGGCGACTTTCGGTGGATGAAAGATCCCGAGGGTGTGCCTCGATTTCGAGCCCTTTGGACCCGATCCCGCCGGAAAAGCAACAGTCCAGTACGAGGATAAGGTTTCTGGCTGGGATCTGGTGAAGCCACGCCCCCAGGGTCTCAAGCGGTATACACGTTGTCGCGGTATCGGCCAGATCAGCGTCGTACGCGACAAGTTCGTGGGTCTCCGTGCCGTGGCCAGAAAAGGTAATCACGACGATATCATCGTCGGAGGCACCCGACAACTCTTGAACAGCCCGCTCGATACTCGCACGGGTCGCCTGTCCGTCAATCAGGAGCGCAGTCTGTCCCCCGAGAGTATCGGTAAAGAGGCCATGCAGAGCCTTCGCATCCCGACACGCGCAAGACAACCAGTTGATGCTGGGTGATGAATGCCTATCTACGCCGATAAAGAGACCTCTTAACATATGGTTAGGTTAGAAGACTAAATGCCATCTGGGGCCGAGCTGGCGACGGCGGTCCGCGTCATAATTAGCCAACCTTCAGCAGTTGACGCCTTGCTGATTGCGTTTCTCCCTTTGGGCTGATCCTTCGGGTTCTTCGTAGCGGCCATGAACTCCCAGAAATGAGCCCGCCGGATGATACCGACCGTCAGATCCCAAGAACGAACCCTCCAAGTGATATAGTCCATCTGATCCGACGAACGAACCTGCAAAATGGTACCGGCCGTCCTTCCCCAAGAAACATCCTTCCGGATGATAGTTGCCGTCCAGGCCCAGAAATGAACCCGCAGGATGGTAGGTTCCGTCCTGACCGGCAAAGGATTCTGCCGGGTGATATCTTCCATCCGATCCCGCGAATTGACCCGAGCCGTGATACCGACCATCAGATCCTATGAACTCTCCTTTGCGATGATATTTACCATCGCTGCCAAGGAATGAACCGCCCGGATGGTACTTTCCGTCCGAGCCTAGGAAATAACCCTTGGGGTGATACTTGCCATCGGTTCCAAGAAAGGAACCTGCTGGATGGTATTGGCCATCCGTACCCAAAACCTTACTAGTCATAAAAGATCTCACTCCTTTTCCGCATGCTTGAGCTCATCCATCTTGACTTTTGCGGCCTCAAAGAAGCTCAAATCTGCGGCATACTGTTGTAAAATCCAATCTATAAATGTCCCGCCTCAGCTGGAAATGGAAAGGGCGCTCAACCGTTAAGATAGCGGAGAGAGCGCGTGAAGAAACCACGAAAGCATTACAGCGGAGAAGAGAAGGTCGCCATTTTGAGGCGGCACTT
>Ga0182030_10009827_pt1 | contig 19537 bp, 17 predicted proteins | sample 812S3MmetaG_FD_121299 | JGI IMG/M metagenome (GOLD analysis project Ga0182030, IMG submission 121299) | Permafrost microbial communities from Stordalen Mire, Sweden - 812S3M metaG (Illumina Assembly) | ecosystem: Environmental > Terrestrial > Soil > Wetlands > Permafrost | place: Sweden... | reverse complement strand
TCGAGAACCGGCGTGAAATCGCGCTGATCCGCGATCGCGTTCTTCCGGTGGTTCGGCTGCACCGGAAGTTCAGCGTCAAACCCGCCAGCGAGGATCCGCTCGAAAGCCTTCTGATCATCGCCGAGAGCCAGGAGTCGGAGTTCTGTCTGATGGTCGACCGGCTCATCGGCAAACAGGAAGTTGTGATCAAAAGCCTGGGCGAATCTCTGCGCAACCTCTCCGGTGTTGCCGGCGGCGCCATTCTCGGCGACGGCCGCGTGGCGCTGATCCTCGAAATGAACGCACTCTTCAATGCGGGCGCTTCACATCAGGGAAAGATGGTCTGAGTCATGATGCCGGATACACTTACCGCGCCCTCTCTGCGGCCTTCGGAGTTCGCGCAGATTCGCGAGCTTGCCTACCGCAAGTTCGGTCTGGATCTTAAGGAAGGCAAGCAGAGTCTGGTTGTGACCAGGCTCAGTAAGGAACTGCGCCGCCTCGGTCTGACGACCTTCGAGCAGTATCTCCACCACGTCACGGCGGATCAGAGCGGCGAGGCGCTGATCGAACTGGCGGACGCTCTCACCACGAACTTCACCAGCTTCATGCGCGAACAGGACCATTTTCGGTTCCTCCGCACCGAACTGGCCGCGGAACTGCCGCTGTCCGGCCCCGTCAATGTCTGGAGCTGTGCCTCTTCGAGCGGCGAAGAGCCTTACTCGATTCTGTTTACACTGCTCGAAACGCTGGGGCCCGGAGCCGACGTGCGCATCCTCGCAACCGACATTTCGACGCGGGCTCTCCGGGCCGGAGAAGCTGCCGTTTACGAAGGGGAGAGGCTGACCCAGTTGCCGGCAAGCTGGCTGCACCGCTATTTTCTGAAGGGAAACGGCAGATGGAATGGTTCGTGGCGGGTGCGTCCCGAATATCGGGAAAAGGTTCGGTTTCAGCGCTTCAACCTCGTAGCGGATCAGCCGGGCGTCACCCGGTTTCCCGCCATCTTCTGTCGTAACGTCGCCATCTATTTCGATAAGCCGACGCAGGGAGCCGTGGCGCGCAAACTGGCGTCTGCGCTCGAGCCGGGCGGGTATCTTTTCATCGGACATTCAGAGAGCCTCTCGGGTATGGACCACGGTCTTGCGTATGTGCAGCCGGCTCTGTACCGGAAAAGTTGCAGGGAACATTAATAATGACAGCAGGGCAGGTTGTGGTGGGCGTAGCCGATTGCCGGATCACCAACGATGCCGCGGCGTCGATCGTCACCTACGCCCTCGGTTCGTGCGTGGCCGTCGCCATCCACGACCCGGTCACCCGGGTCGGCGGCATGCTTCATCTCATGCTGCCCGAGTCGTCACTCGACAGTGCGAAGGCCGAGCGCAATCCCTATATGTTCGCCGACACGGGAATTCCGTTGCTTTTCAGGCAGGCCTATGCGGCCGGCGCGGAAAAGAGGCGCCTGGTCGTACGCATTGCCGGCGGCGCGCAGGTGATGGACAGCAACGGCACATTTAACATCGGTAAGCGGAATTGTCTGACGGTGAAAAAGCTTCTCTGGAAGGCCGGAGTGATGATTCACGCCGAGTCGGTTGGAGGGAATGTATCGCGGACGGTTCGTCTGGAGGTCGACTCCGGGCGATGCCTGATGCGAACCGCGGGCGGCCCGGAGCAGGTACTTGGAGATCGAACGAGCGCACAGGCCGAAGGGTCCGTTGTGCGCGGTTAGGAATATTAATGGCTTCCATTCTCATCGTCGACGACAGCAGTGCCATGCGTTCGGTCATCAAAAGAATCATTAAGCTCAGTGGCTTCGAAATGGAGACCTGCGTCGAGGCCGGCGATGGCGAGGACGCCCTCGCTGTGCTCCGGTCGCAGCCTGTCGACATGGTGATCAGCGATATCAACATGCCGCGCATGGACGGCGAGACTCTGCTGCGCGAGATTGCCGCTGACCAGAATCTGTGCGGCACGCCGGTCGTCATTGTTTCGAGCGACGCCACCGAATCGCGCGCCAGCCGCCTGCTCGAACTCGGGGCGGGGGCCTATCTGGTAAAGCCGTTTCAGCCCCAGGCGCTGCGCGAGAAGCTGGAGCAGTTGATGGAGGGCGCCCATGGCTGATATGACTGCGCTGCTCGACCAGGCCGCGGAGGAAGTTCTCGAGAACATGTTCTTCTCCGGTGTGATCGGAGAGGTGCCGGGCGAACCGGCTGGAGAAAGACTTTGCGCAACCGTGGCGTTCGCCGGTTCGAGCGAAGGTGAGCTGACGGTTTCCGCGGCGGCATCAACCATGGCGGTGCTTGCCGCCGGTTTCCTCGGCGTCGAGGAAAATGAGATCGCCGACACGCAGGTGCGCTCCGTTGCCGGAGAACTGGCAAACGTGCTCTGCGGTGCGTTTCTCGGCCATCTGGAGCCGCTCGGGAATTTCCGGATTTCTCCTCCCCGGATCACGGACGTGCAGGGCGCGGGTGCGGTTCGCCATATGCCGCTCCGGAAGTATTTCGAACTCATGGAGGGAGATCTGGCCGTCGGACTGACGGTTAACTGACCTCGCCGTGGAGACGAAAAAGATCAGAGTCCTGATTGTCGACGATTCGGCGGTCGTCAGACGCATTCTGTCCGATTGCCTTGCCGGTCAGCCTGACATCGAGGTGGTCGGGACAGCGGCTGATCCCTACATCGCGCGCGACATGATTGTGGAAGTCGAGCCGGACGTTCTCACGCTGGACATTGAGATGCCGCGCATGGACGGGTTGACCTTTCTGCAGAAGCTCATGCACTACCGGCCGATGCCTGTGATCGTCATCAGTTCGCTGGCGCAGGCGTCCTGTGCGGCGGCGATGCGGGCTCTCGAGGAAGGCGCTGTCGAGGCCCTCGGCAAGCCGTCCGGGCCTTACTCTGTCGGAGATCTGAAAAACACGCTGGCCGAGCGTATTCGCGCCGCAGCCCGCGCGCGGGTTCGAGCCCGGAATCAGCACCGCGCCGCCAGTCCGGCGCCGGGTTCCGGGCTGGGTGCTCTGAAGCCGGGATCTGTCATCGCTATCGGCGCCTCCACAGGCGGCACGGAGGCCATTCGCGAAGTTCTGGAGACGCTTCCGGAGAATCTTCCCGGCACGCTCATCACGCAGCATATTCCCGCGGGCTTCTCGAAAGCCTTCAGCGAGCGGCTGAATCACCTCTGCAGGATGGAGGTCAAGGAAGCCGAGGACGGCGATGAGCTTCATCCGGGTCGCGTGCTCATAGCTCCCGGGGGTCTGCACATGCTGCTGAAACGCAGCGGCTCCGCCTATCGGGTGGCGGTGAAAGAAGGCCCCCGCGTCTGCTATCAGCGCCCCTCCGTGGACGTGCTGTTTCGCAGCGTGGCGGAGGAGGCCGGGTCGAACGCCGTGGCGGCGTTACTCACCGGCATGGGCAGTGACGGCGCATCGGGACTGTCGCAAATTCGGCAGGCTGGCGGTTCTACGATTGCTCAGAACGAGGAAACCTGTGTGGTGTATGGTATGCCGAAGGAAGCTGTCCGCATGGGCGCTGCCGCGCAGGTGCTTCCCCTGCAACAGGTTGCCCCTGCCATACTTCGCCTCGTGAGTCTCTGACCGCCGCCCGCACGTCCGATTTCTTTCGTGGCCGCTGAATTGCGTTGGGCTACGCCGGAACCGTGAATCGCCAACTTACACAGCAGGAAATCGACGCCGTATTCCAGGGGATCAAGGGTCGCGCCAAGGAATCAGCCAAAGCTGCGGCCTTTGACTTCAGACGGCCGGACCGCATCGCCAAATCGCAGGTGCGCGCCATTCATCTCCTGCACGAGAACTTTGTCCGGAACCTCGCATCGAGTCTCTCCGCCTATCTCAGGTCATACCTGACCGTTAATCTCATCAGCGTTGAGCAGTTATCTTACGGCGAAGTCCTGGAGAGCCTGCCGTCCCCGACGTGTCTGGTGTCTCTAAGCCTCCGGCCTTATGACGGCAACGCGCTGATTGAGCTGAATTCGTCGCTGATCTTCCCGATCATCGAGATCATTCTGGGCGGTAAAGGACGCGCTTCCGGGCAACTCAAGCGCGAGATGACGGAGATCGAGCAGAACCTTCTCGAATCGCTCTTCCGCATCATTCTCAACGATCTGAGGGAAGCGTGGAAGGGAGTCACGCTGATCGACTTCAAGATCGAGGCGGTGGCCACCGAGCCGCAGATGCTGCAGATCCTCGCGCCCAACGAAGCCGTGGTCGCAATTGGCATCGAGATCCGCATCGGCGAAAATTCCGGCACCCTGAACCTGGCGATTCCATCCATCAACATCAAGATGATCGGCCAGAAATTCGATCAGCAATGGAGCCTGCGCAAGACCGATCCCACCGAAGCCGAACAGCAGCGGATCCTCCGGCTGATCCGCGGCTCCATGGCTGAACTGGACGCAAGGCTCCGCGGGCCCAGTCTGAAAGTGCGCGATCTTCTCGAGATGGATGTCGGCGATCTTCTCTGGCTCGATCACCGGCTGGATCAGCCCTTCGACTGCGAGGTCAACGGGCGGCCGAAGTTTCGTGGAAAAGTAGTCAACTACAACGAGAAAAAGGCATTTCTGGTGGAATCCATGCCACAGCCGAGAGTCTAACGGGAGCCGGATCGTGATTACCGGAAAGCGGGACTACGGAACATTAGCCGGAATCGCCCTCGCCATCGCGGCGATCTTCGGCGGATTTCTTGTGGACCGCGGCAGAATCGGTGACCTCGGCAGCCTGAATGCAGCCCTGCTGGTATTCGGCGGTACGGTTGCAGCCACGTGCATCGGAACACCCTCACCGGTTCTTCTCAGTGCGCTCCGGAGATGCCGGGGATTATTCCACCACCGCACCGACGGCAGGCGCGAAGCGGCCGAAGAGATCATGCGCGTCGGTATTCTGGCGCGGCGCGTGGGCGTTTCGTCGATCGAAGCGGAAGCCGAGGCGCTGGAAAACGGTCTGCTCCGCCGCGCGCTGCTCCTGGTCGTCGATGGCGTATCGGCGCAGGAGGTTCGGCGGCAGATGCAGATCGAGATTTCGGCAGCCGAAGATCAGACCGATGCCGATGCGCGTGTCTTCGAGCAGGCGGGTGGCTACGCCCCGACGATTGGAATCATCGGCGCTGTGATCGGACTGATCCAGGTGATGAGACAGCTCAGCGATGTGGAGGTAGTAGGGCGGGGAATTGCCGCGGCGTTCACCGCGACGTTGTACGGGGTCGCCCTGGCCAACCTGATTCTGCTGCCTCTCGGTGCGCGCATTCGCGCTCGGGCAAAGTCGGTTATCGCTGAAAGCGAGCTCATCCTGGAAGGTGTGACCGCTCTCGCGGAGGGTCTGAGTCTGCGCCTGGTTCGGACGCGGCTCGAATCTTTTCTCGAAGCGGGCGAGGCCGCCACCCTGAAACCGGCATCCTCCGGTTTAATCGACAGAGCGGAGCGGATGAGCGCATGACACGCGGACGGCGCCACGTCTCGGCAGGCACGGACCGGTGGATGGTTTCCTGGTCTGATCTGTTGACGTTGCTGTTCGCCTCTGTAGTTGTGCTGTACGCCTCGGCGGCCCGCAACGGCTTTCCGGCCTCACACACGAAGACCGTCGCGAAGCCGGCGGCCGCGGCAAAGACTCTACCGCCGCGCCACCCTGAAGCGCCGACCGGCAACGATCTCACCGACCCGTTCGAACGCCTGCGAGAGGCCCTCCGCCATGAAATCGGAGAGGGCAGGATGGACGTGGCGCTGGAGACCCGCGGGATCGTAGTCAGTCTCCGCGATCAGTCTTACTTCACATCCGGAAGCGACGAGATTCAGTCGTCGGCACTCGACAGCATCGGCGAAGTAGCTTCGGTCATTCGCGATCTTCCCAACAACGTCCGGCTGGAAGGACACACCGATTCGGTGCCGATCCATAACGCCCGCTTTCGCGACAACTGGAGTCTTTCCGCCGCGCGCAGCGCCGCGGTGCTCGCTCTGCTGGAATCGCGCTTCGCTATTCCCGCCACCAGACTGGCGATTGCCGCTTATGCCGACAACAAGCCGGCCGCGGCGAACGAATCGGCCGAAGGCCGGGCGCGTAACCGGCGCGTGGACATCGTGATTCTAAGCAAGAGGAATATATGAGTTTTTCGTGCGCGAAAGCGCACCACAGGAGCAACCCATGCTTGTAGTACGCAGAAGGCCCGGCGAACTGATCCGTATCGGCGAGGATGTCCAGCTTCGGCTGCTCTCCATCGGCAGAAGCAGTGTGCGTCTGGGCATCGAGGCGCCGCGATCCATCCCGATCAACATGCGGCAGCCGCAGGCGGAACCGGCCGATAAAGCTCTCGAGAACGTCCGATACGAAAAGACAGTCGAAGAAGTATAAATGGGCACCAGCAGCACCTCACTGTCGTCGAGCGCTCCCAGCAGCAGTGCACAGGCTGCGATTGCCGGGATCACGCCGATCACGCTGAACGGGATCAGCCAGTACGCATCCGATTTTCAGGCGATTCTGAACCGCTCTGTGAGCATTGCCAGCATCCCGATTCAACAGATGCAAAACCAGCAGTCGCTGCTCGAGAGCCAGATCTCCGCAGCCGCCGGGCTGAGCGCCGCGGTGTCGGCAGTGGGCACGGATCTGACCAATCTCGCGAACCTCGGAACCAGTCAGGCTCTCACGGCCAACAGCAGCGACAGCTCGGTGGTTTCGGCGCAGGTGACCGGCGCCACGGCAAACACGTCCTACGCGATCACGGACGTTACTTCGGTAGCATCTGCCGCCTCGGAAAGCTCGGTGAAGTCGTATGCGGACGCCACCACAACTCCCGTCTCCACCACCGGCTCGATGCAGTTGACCGTCGGATCGAACACCTACGCGATCAACCTGACGAACGGAAACAACAACCTGACGGGGCTCGAAAACGCCATCAACAATCTGGACGCCGGAGTCACCGCGCAGATTCTTACCACGTCGAACGGCGATTATCTTTCCGTATCCGCGGACAGTCCCGGGGCCACCACGCTGCAGCTGGCCGACGATCCTTCGGGGGCAAATACGCAATGGCTCACCGATCAGAACCAGGGAACCAACACGAATTTCAATCTGAACGGCGTTCCGATCAGCACCCCGCAGACGACCATCAATAACATCGTTCCGGGAATGACTTTCACGATCAACGGAACCACTTCGGGACAGACCGTGACCGTCTCGCTGAGTTCGGACGTGAGTCAGGTCTCGTCGGCGCTGCAGCAGTTTGTGGCGGACTACAACTCGCTGAATCAGGAAGTCGGTTCGGTCGCCGGTACAGGCGCCGCCCTGCAGGGAGACTCGGTCATCGGCCAGCTGAAACAGGCGATGCTGCAGCTGGCGAGCTATAACATTCCCGGCAACAGCGGCATCAACTCCCTTGCGAGTCTTGGCGTCACTTTCGACCAGACGGGCACTGCCTCCTTTGATTCGAGCGCGTTGAACTCCCTCAGCAACTCTCAGGTCAGCGCTGTTTTCAGCCTTCTGGGGTCAGCCACAACGGGATTGGGCACGATCGCCAACCAGTTCAGCGCCATCAGTGCGCCGTCGAACGGCGCCATTGCATCGGAAGTAAACGCCTGGAATACCCAGAACACAACTCTTACAACGAACATCAGTAATGCGACCGCCCAGGTGAATGAAATGCAGAACCTGCTTTCAAAACAGCTCGAGACGGCGGACGCTCAGATCGACCAACTGCAGACGCAGCAGAGTCTGCTGACTTCCACGATTCAGAGTCTGAACTACACCACCTACGGAACCCAGATCAATCAGCAGAACGGCTGAGAAAAACCTATGGAACCAAATCACGACACGATGAAGGAACTGGTTGCGATAACCGCTGAGATGGCCGATACGCAGGACCTCGGGGGCCGCCGGCTGAGCGATCTGCTCGAGCAGCGGGGCGCGTTGATACGGCGCCTGCTCATCGATCATTTTGACGCGGACGATCCCCGGCTGGCGTCGATCGTCACCGCCGCCGATCAGCTTCAGGAAAGGCTGCGAAAGCGAGCCGGTTCCATCCGCGACGATCTGGCGATTCTGAGTGCCACCGGCACCCTGATGCGCGCGGTGCAGTCGACCCTTGCCGCACCGGAACAGAACGAGCTGAACATCAGCGCCTGAAGCGGCCGTCGCCAGTCACGAGCGCTCGCCGGGCCTCTCCCATACATACGCATAAAAGCCTCGCTTCTCGCGGAAGCCAAATCGCCTGTACAGTCTGAGGGCGCGCTCATTGCCCAGGCTCACGGCCAGGCTGATACGATTCGCGCCGGATTTGTAAAGCGCATGAAGCGACCTTGCCAGCAGCGCCTGTCCCAGCCCGGCCCCGCTGCCTTCCGGCGTAACGCAGAGTTCTGCGATATGCCCCACATCCCGGGCTACAAACCCGGCGAGTGAGAACCCGACAGGCGAACCGGCTCCGCCTTCAAATGCGATCCAGGACGCGGGACCACGGAAACAAGCGCCCGGAAACTGAATGAGCTCGTGCAGAAACCGTTCGGCTCCGGCGACTGTGCGGTAGCGATCGTGAATCAGTGCGTCGATCTGGCCATGATAGGCGCGCGAGATGATCTCAGCCGCTGCGTGAAGATGCTGATCTGTCCACCGTTCGATTCTGAAATCCCGGTTGAGCCGCGGTTCATCGGGAGTCGGGCACATGTCGGAATCGAGCGTCATCAAAGCCCGTTGGAAAAGATGCACCCCGCGCTCGCATTCCAGAGTTTTCGCCGCGGCCGCACCCACCAGCATGAGCTGAGCTTCGATACGTGTTACTGCGGGCAAACAGATCAAACGGTCGAAAAGCGCGCGAAGCAGCGTGGCTTCAGCCGCGCCGCCGCGCCACGCGCGCCGTACATAAACGTCTGCCACCAGTCCTTTTTGGCCATCGAGCCCGATGTAACCATAGCAGGCGACTTCACCGTGGTCCAGCAGAGCCGCTCCGCCGATTCGACGCGCGGCAATGAGTGCGCGGACGAGATCCGCCGACGGTGAGTAATCCCAGTCGAGTTCCTGCGCCCAGTCGGCGGTTTCTTCCGTCAGCAGAGTCTCCAGATGCTCCGGTTTGAAGTCGAGGAGATCGGAAATCTGCCAACCCGCCGGTCCTTCCATTTCAGCGCGCATGGCTGAGATTCACGAGGGCGTCGCGAACCTCTTCAACAACGCTGCGCCAGTCGCCGCGTCGAATCTGGCGGAAGAGCCGCATCTGGGGATACCAGGGCGAATCGGTTCGCTCCATCATCCAGCGCCAGTCGGGTGCGAACGGAAGCAGCAACCATGCAGGGCGTCCCAGCGCTCCCGCCAGATGCGCTACCGAGGTGTCCACCGAAATAACCAGATCCAGATGCGTCATCAGGGCTGCCGTGTCCGCGAAGTCCGTCAGGTCGCGCGGAAGCGGAGTGAATTCCAGTTCTTCGCATCCCTCGCGACAGTCCTTCTGGAGACTGAAGAATGTTGTCGAAGGCACACCTCGCAGGGCGGCCAGCAGCGAAGAATTCATCGACCGATTGCGATCGTTCCAATGATCACGGCCACCGCGCCAGGCCAGGCCGACCCGCAGACTGGAGGCGGAGCCAGTTGCCGCCGACATCCACGATCCCCAGTGGCGGACCCGTTCGGGTACGGCCCACAGATAAGGCACTTCAGCCGGAATGGTGCCGGCGCGCGTTCCGAAAACGGCCGGCAAATGCAGCAAAGGAGCGTACCACTCGCCGGCGGGCGGCGCCTGATCGTCTGCGATGACCCGCTCCACCCCGGCGGCGGACCGCAGGAGCTCCGCGAGAGAAGGAGGACAAAGCGCCTGCACGCGTGCGCCCTCCCGATCGAGAAGCCGCGCATAACGGATGAACTGAATCGTGTCGCCCAGACCCTGTTCGCTCAAGAGAAGAATACTACTTCCCTTCAGATGTTCGCCATTCCACAGGCGGGCGCCGGCGGCAACAGGCGCCGCGCGCGCCGCATAGTTTCGCCAGCCTTGCTGAAAGTCGCCGTCGAGCAGCTGCGCCATCCCTGCATTCACCCGGTATTCGCGATTCGCCGGAGCCAGGCGGACGGCGCGCTCGTATCGCCGCAGTGCCTCATGAATTCTGCCCAGACCCATCATCACGTTGGCGCTGTTGTTCATGGCGGCGTGGTGCCCGGGTGCTTCTGTCAGAACATGCGTGTAACACGCCTCGGCGTCATCGAGAAGATCGAGGGCCTGGAGGGCCAGGCCGAGGTTGTACCTCGCGTCCGCGTAATCCGGTTTCTGTCGAAGAGCGCGCCGGAAGCAAGCCACAGCTTCCGCCGGGGCATTGTTCCGGCGCAAAAGGTTCCCGAGGTTGTTCAGCGCCTCAGGGAACTCAGGTTTGACCAGGAGAGCGCGCCGGTATGCGGCCTCAGACCCCTCCGGGTCACCGAGCTGGCAAAGCACCAGCCCAAGATCAAATTGATAAGCGGCCTGAGAGGCGTCCAGATCGACCGCCTGTTTCAGAGCCTCGGCCGCCAGCGCGGAATGCCCGCTTAGGCTCATCGCGCCGCCCAGCAATGCCCAGGCTTCAGCCGACTCCGGCGTGAGGGCGAGAGCCCCCTTCAGATGCATCAAAGCCTCAGCCGCGCGGCCATCCTGCATCAGGACTCTTGCCAGTTCCAGGTACAGCCGAACGTCGCCGGGATCGCCTGAGATCGCCTGTTCGTAACAGATGGCCGCCTGACGGAGGTTGCCCGCGCCGCGCAGAGCTGCGGCGAGGTTCTCGCAGTACCCGGCCAGCGGTCCGGCGATCTGGATGGCGCGGGCGAACAGCGACGCGGCGAGGTCGAAATCCCGCTCCTTCATGGCAGAGGATCCGCGCGCATCGAGCGCCATGGCATCCGCCGGAACAGGCGCCAGCGCGGCTCGGGGCTTTGTCCGCTGCCTTTGTCGCTCAGTGAATTTTTGGGGTGTGTGAATAACAGTCGGCATAGGCTGGATCACGGGAAGAACAGAAAGAAAAGGGGCGGACGCTCCGGTATGAGCGCCGCCCCTCTTCTGTTTACGCTGCCCCGGTTTTTCCGGGGGCAGTTTATGCGGAGGGACCTTTTTTACCCGTGCTGCAGGAGCGACAGGATCGACTGCGGAGCAGAGTTGGCCTGCGCCAGAGCCGCTGTGCCGGCCTGCACCAGGATCTGCGCCTTGCTCAGGTTGGAAGCTTCCGCGGCAAGGTTGGCATCTTTGATGCCCGACTCGGTCGCAGCGTCGCTGCTTACCTGGCTCTGCGCCAGATTGGTCGCGTAGGTGAAGAGGTTTTCACCCTTACCAACGGCCGCCTGCGCGTTGCCGAATGCGGTCACGGCATTGCTCAGAGCGGTGATAGCGTTTTCCGCGTTTTGCAGCGTGCTGATGTCCGCCGTGGAACCCGTGCCCAGTTGTGTGGATGTGATGACTGCGCCACCCTGGCTGGTCGTGCCCGTACCGTTCGAGATACCCTGGATCACGCCCGGGCTCGCGGCGCCCGTGGCGGTCGTTCCCAGCGAGACGTCGAAGTTCGGCAGGCTGCTGAGGAAGCGAATGCCGTCCGCGCCCGCCTGCTGATCCTTCACGGCCACGATCTGCTGCAGCGTGGAATCGTTGGAATTCTGCAGCTGGTTATTGATGGTCTGCAGCGCGGCGTCAATGTTGCCGGCGTCGACGCTCGAGAGGCTGAACGAGATCGCGTGCTCACTGCCCTGTGCGTCGGGAGCCGTCAGGCTGACGGTCTGGCTGTTGCCTGTGATCGAGAAGCCCTGGAAATTCAGGAAGCCGCTGGTCGCAGTGCCTTTGGCGTCGAGGCTCGGCGTTCCCGCGCCCGTCTGTGCGGAACCCGCCACCGATCCGAGGAGCGATGAATCGACGGAGGTCGCGGTCTGCGTGAAACCGAACCCGTTGGTTGTGGCGCCGTAGGCGTTCACGCGGAAGTTGGTGTTGTTGTTACTGATCAGCTCGATGCTGCCGGCGTTGTCCTGTGCGGTGATGCCGGCGGCGCGCGTGAGAGCGTTGGCCTGGAGGGCGGCGTTCAGGTTGGCTATTCCGGTGAGTTCGGTCGCACCGACGCTCAGCGAGCCGAGGTTGGCCACCTGATTGCCGACGGCGATCTGGATGTTCTGGGAGTCAGCCGCAGTGACAGTGTTCGCTGCCGTGAGACTCGAATAGGTCGGTGTCGCACCACTGCCGATGAAGCTGCCCAGGCCAAGAGTGTTATTCACATCGCCCGATGCGATGACATTCACGCTGGAAGTCTGGTTTCCGGTGGTCGCCGTGAACGCCAGCTTGCCGCCGGTTTCGGACGCCGTTACACCCGTACCGTTGAGAGCCGTGTTCAGGTTCGTGAGGATCGTCGCCGCGGTATCGCCGCTTGTGATAGCCAGCTGTACGTTGTTGGTGGTTCCGCCCACCGTGACGCCGAGGTTCACGGTTTCAGTTGCGGCCGCCGTCGCAACGCTGGCCACGTTCGTGGTGGATGTAGTGGCGGCCACCGCCTGGCCGACTGCCGTGGCGCCGACTACGTTGCCGAGCAGCGCGTTCGCTGTTTTGTCGCCCGCCTCCACCTGAAAAGCGGCGCTGGACGAAGTGAACTGCAGGCTGGAAGCATTCGTCGTCGGGTCGGTGTACACGGAAGCCTGAATGCCGGCGTTCTTGAACGCGGTCGCCTGCTGCGTGGACCCGTTACCGGCGGACTGGATGGCGGCATTGATCGCCGTCGCCAGCGAGTTCGCGTCCGTCACGCCATTGAGGTTGACGGAAACCGCGATGCGGTCCACGCCGGTCGTGTTCGCAAATCCGGAACCCGTAAAGTAAAAAGTGGTATTGCCGGTCTGTGTTTCCGACGCCTGGTTGGTGGCGTTCGAGACGATGTTGGCCACAGAGGTCGCGCCTCCGCCGTCTCCGATATCGACGCTGGTGTTGCCGTTTACCGAGTAGCCGCTGAGCCCGAGACTCTGCGTGTCCACCGTCGCGTTCGTGAGGTTCAGTGAAACCGAACCATTCTGAATGGCGGTGCTGCTTCCGTTGGCGCGGCCGCCGCCGATAAATACGTTTAGCTGCTGGGCGAACTGACCGCCGGTATTCAGCCCGATGGACTGCGCCTGGCGGTTGATTTCCGTCAGCACACTCTGGAACTCGCTGTTCAGCACGGTGCGGCTGCCCGTAAATGTGCTGGAGGCAGACTCCGTAGCCAGCGTATCGGCCCGATCCAGCAACTGCGAAATGTTGTTCAGGCCGCCGTCGATCGTCTGCAGGGTGGCAAGACCATCGTTGGCGTTCTGGATGCCCTGGTTCAGCACGGCCTGATCGGAAGCCAGGCCGTTCGCGATGGCAAGTCCGGCTGCGTCGTTACCGGAATTGACGATGCGAAGGCCCGAGGTGACTTCGTTGATGGTCTGATTCTGAAACTGAACGCTCTTCTGCAAATAGTTCTGAGCGTCCAGAGATGCGATATTTGTGTTGATTGAGAACGACACGGTGACTTATCTCCTTAGAAGCTCGTGCACCGGAATTCGCTTCTCGGTCGAACAGCTTTGCCGTCCATGAGCTTTCACAAACACATATCGAGCGATAGGGGTTTCTTTTTCGAAAAAACTATGCTAACGGCTGTCTCCCTGTTGATTGATTCATTAGTTTTAGCGTGCGGCCCCAAAACAAAAACGGCGGCGGGAGTTTTATCTCCCGCCGCCGCCGGCGTCTTAGAGGTGACTGACTGGTTCTACTGGACCGTCACCGTTATGTTGGCCGTGGTTGCGGTACCGAAGGCCGTCGAGCCCTGCGGCTCTACCCCACTGTCGGTTGCCGTGATGGTTAAGTAATAGGTGCCCGCCGAAGCCGTACCCGTGGTCAGGACTCCGGTGCTGGGATCGAGAGCCAGGCCCGACGCTGAGCCCAGCGCCGTCCCGTCTCCGGCGTTGGTGTACTCGTTCAGGGTGTACACGACGGTGCCGTTAATGTTGCCGGTCTGTGCCGTCGCCGTTACCAGCACGAGGCCGGAGCCGGCCGCTTGCGCGGTGGTCGAACTGACGGTCAGCTTGGGAGCCACGGTGATCGTGATGGCGTTGACCGTGCCCGTTACAGGAGTCGCTGCCGAATCGGTCGCGGTTACGTTGATCACGTAAGTGCCGGCCGGCGTCGATGCTGCTGTCTCGATCTTTGCGTCCGCGCCGTTCGTGCACGGATTGGCGCCGTTGGTGCAGCCTGCCGGGACAACAGTCATGCCAAGCGGCGCGGGCGAGCTGCTGATTGCGAAGGTGTACGGGAACGTTCCACCAGTGGGCGTGATCAACGGAAGTGTTGTTGTGTCAGCCGTGGCGAAGGTGCCGGTACCCGTGTTCGCCGACGAAGTCATGACCAGACCTCCGGCGACATTCAGGGTGAAGGTCGCGGTCCCGGTCAGCGGAATGTTCGCCGAGTCGGACACCGTGACTGTGATCGGATAGGCTCCTGCCGTGTTTGCCGCCGGCGTACCGGAGATGAGTCCCGTAGCCGCGTTCAGCGTCAACCCGGCCGGAAGCACGCCCGTGGTCACCGAATAGTGATAGGGGGGAGTTCCTTCGGCCGCGGTCACGGTGGTGTTGGTGTTGGGCCACTGTATGCCAACCGCGCAGGTGCTCTGCGAACAGGAGCTGAGAGTCGGAGCGGCAACATACAGACGCGGTGCCACCCACAACGTGACGCCCTGCTGACTTGGAGTGGAGCCTGTCGTGATCACGACCGGCAGTTGCATGGGCGAGATGAGCGTCTGGACTTCGTTGGTTACGCCCGACAGAGGTACGAAGTAGTTGCTCCCGGTTTGAACCGTGGAGGGGAGCGTCACATTGATCTGGTAGAGGCCGGCGATGGTGTCCGCAACCATTCCGGCGAATGTCACCGTGGCGGGGATGCCGCCGATGGTTACCGTCGGAAGGTGGGTGTTGGTGGACAACAGGCAGGGAGCGTACTCGCCGTTCAGCAGCGAGCTCTGTATCACGGTGCCATCGATCGTCGTCAGCGTGTTGCCGGTCGACGCCGCCAGAGCCGTGATGTAAGCCGCGGGAGTGATGCAGTTCGTGGCGTTCCAGCTGGCGCCCGTATCCGGCAGGCCGAGGCCGGTTACGTAGAGCTGGATGGTGTCTGAATCGCCGGTGTGAACTGCGCCGCTGCGCATGCCGGCAGGATTCGCCGCCGTTATCAGGTTGTAATTCGTGTCGAGGACCGCCGCGCTGCCCTGTCCATCCGCGCCCACTGTGAAGATGCCCGGGTCGGTGGCGGCTATGGTCACCGGAAATCTGGCACTCGACGTAAGGGGTCCTGCGCTGGGGCCATAGTTCACCTCGATATCGACAATACCCGGGGTGAGTACGGAAGGAACCAGCAGGTTAATCTGGCCGTTCGTCGCAAACAACAGAGGAGCGTTCGCGATCAAAGCCCCGCTGGGGTGAGTCAGGAAAGAGACTGTCACGTAATTCGGGACAGCCGGGGAGACAGCGTTCGGGTTCGGCGTGAGAACAGGAGTGGAGACATAGGTCAGGGTAGCCGCGTTCGGAGCTCCCAGTAGAACCTGGCCGGTAGAGCAGCCGGGGCAGAAACCCGCGCCGAAGATGCTGACCATGTCATACGGCGCCATACTCGGCAGCGCAGGCGGAGTCACCTGCACGAACGAGGACGAGCTGGTGACTGCCTGAATCAGTGGACCGGCGCTGATGGTAAGGGGCTGGAAGCCGGAGATGACGGGGCAGGGATTGGCGACCGCCGGGTTACAGACCCCGAGATACGAGGTGGCGGACCCGGTGGCAATGCCGAAATTCAGGTTGGTGTCGTTCGCCGCAGTCGGAGGCGCCACGATGGTCACGATGATGAGCGAGGAGCTGACCACATTCACGTTCGTGATGGCACTGTCGGCGACAAGATTACCGCCGCTGCTGCCGTTGCTCGTGAATCCGACTTTGGTCCTCTGTGTGGGATCCGTGCTCGTCACAAAACCGGTACCGGTGATGGACACGCTGAAGGTTGTACCCGGGGCAGAAGCCGGCAGCGTGGCGGGGCTGAGACCTGTCACGGTCGCGCCCGGAGCCTGTACGGTGATGCTGAAGCTGACCACGATCGTTGACTTTGTGGCGCCCCATGTGAGGGTAACGGTTCCGGTCAGCACCTGGCCGGGCTGCGCAGCCGCGAAGACCGCGGGGTTGAACGTCACGTTGATCGGAGTTCCGAAACTGTAAGCCAGTCCATCCACCTCGTTAGCCTGGACGATGGGTCCGAGCGCGCCGCTCGCCGTAGCCGTGTAGGCGATAGGCGAATCGCTGGATACGGCGGTGATCGTGTACGTGGGCACCGCAGTTCCGATAGTCCAGTTGGAGCTGCGCAACAGCGAACCGGTGACGCTGAGGGTCGGCGCTCCCGTGTTCAGGAAGAGGTTCACCACTACAGTCTGGTCGAAGGAGCCCGAGACACTCAGGTGCAGGGTTGCGGTGTAACTGCCCGGGGCCATGCTGTCGCAGATTGAGGTAGTGGTGAGTGTGACGGTAGCGCCACCCGCGGTGGCGGTGCCGGCGGCCGGGCTCGCCGTAAGCCAAACCGGCAGGGTGGACGAGTTCACAGTAAAGTAAGGTGAGGGCGTAGAGCTCGACTTCACCGAAATAGTTGTCGTGCCGGCGGCTCCTGAGCCTTTAACATAAGTTACGTTCGCCGCGGGCAGCGCGGTCAGCGGTGTAGGCGCATCGGTAATCAGCGTGACAGTCACCGACACCGTCGAATAGCCGGTGTTCGTCCCGGTGTTCGTCAGAATCAGCGTCGCCACGGTCGAAGTTCCTGCCGCAAAGCCGCCGCATCCGGCATTTACCGTAAGACTGACGGTGGCCGCCGTGGTGCCCGCGGACCCGCTGGGCGCACCTGGTGTCAGCCATGCCGGATTGCCTGAAACCGAGAAGGCTTGCCCCGCCGAAGGTCCGGTGACGGACAGCGTTCCGGGCGCGCCGGGAGTGTACACCGCAGGGGTGCCTGCAACTCTTGTGCACGTCACGGTGACCGGTGCTGCGCTGAGATCAGCCAGCGCCATGACGATCGTCCTTGTGGCGGAGTCGGTACCGCTCGCAATAGTGGGCGAAGTACCGACTGTGGTAAAGGCAATGCTGTTCGTGCCCGCGGTGAAGGCGGTGCAGGGGGCGGCGACTGAGCTGACTGCAAATGTCAGAGTCGTCGTCGAGGTGGTTAGAGTACCGCTCGCCGGCGAAAACGTGAGCCCGGCCAGCGCGGGTGTAACCACGATGGTGCCGGTCCCCGTGAGCGCGGTCTTTGCAGTTACGGTAAAGGTTGGGGACGCGCCGACCTGGCCGGAGGTTGTATTGCAGGTTATGCCGCCGGAAATGGCGCCGACATTGATAGCGCTGTTAGTCGCTTGCATGGTTCCGGCGCAGACGGTCATCGCCAGCAGACCGCCGAACGCCAGAGCGCTTCGTTTTCTTAATCTCGATAAGTCCATGGAGGACCTTCCTTTTCCTTGGGGAATTTTCTCCACGACATCGCGGGGAGGCGGCCTGGTTTTTGGTCGCTAGACGCATATCGGACGTACCTAACCAATGTTCTCTGGACTTCCCGGAGATTTCGTGTGAGGCGGTCGGTTTTCAGCCCGCCGGCCGCGGTCGACGCAACATCGTCGGCACACACGGCGGCCTTTGTCGGAGAATTTCAAGGGATTTGTCTTCAGGCTGCCGCTTTGGCTTTCGCTATAGCTTTCGCTTCCGCAGTTCCTGTGTTCTGGCCGCGTAGGGAGAGAGAGGGAGAGGAGGAGATGATGTCGCCTAACTCGTTCAGCAACGGCCCTATGCCGGATTCATAGCGCCGCCAGCGCTGCAGCGAACTGCGGAACACGGGTTGGCGGACCTGAACGGCGCTGGCGGTATTGACAGGGCGGCTTTCTTTGTAAAAGCTCAGACAGCGGTCGTCCCAGGGCAGGCCGCAATAATCGATCAGTCGGCGGGCCTGTCCCGCGGGATCATCCACCATATCTTCGTAAGACATCTCGAGCATCGTGCCTGATGGAAGCACCGATCGCCAGTGCGCCATCAGTTCCGCGTAGCGGCGGTAGTGGCGTCCCAGTTCCGCCAGGTCGTAGCTGAAGGTCTGGCCGGACGCGAAGAGTTTGGAGTAGCAGGAAACGCAGGTATCGATCGGATCGCGCGTCGTATGGATAATTCTCGCGTTGGGCAGGATAAGACGAATCAGGCCGATGTTGAGATAGTTACTCGGCGATTTGTCGACGATCCGGATTTTCCCGTTCGCAACAGCCGGTAGACGGCCGATGTAAGCCTCGCCCATACTGCGCAGCGCCGCGCCATCGAGAGCGGGAACGCACTCGGGATAAGGACCCGGCCGATCTCCGCTGTTTAATACTCCTTTGACCGCGATATCCAGATCCGCCAGTTCGCCCGCGCCATGAACCTGCGGATGGCTGGCCAGTATTTGCTCAACCAGAGTACTGCCCGAGCGCGGCATGCCGAGCACGAAAATCGGCGCCGATGAAGGATCGCCTTCTCCCTGAAAGCGATCGAACATGCCGGCGTCGAATACCTTCTGGATTCGTGCGAAGAATTTGTCGACGGCCGACTCGTCATAGTGGATTTGCCGGCGTTTCAGATCATTGCCCTTACGAAGATGTTCAAAAGCCCGTGTGTAATCTCCGCAGTCTTCGAGGGCCTTCGCCAGCCCGAAATGGATGAAGGGCGCCTTGTCCGCAGGCAGGTTATCCCTGGTGGCCAGGGCTTCGAGCGTGGTCAGTTCGGGATCGTCAGGATGGTAAGTCTTGATTTCCGTCCGGCAGAAGTGAGCCTCGGCGTAGGCTGGCCGGATTGCAATGGCGCGTTCGTAGTGCGCCAGTGCGGCCTCGAACTTACCCTGCATCTTGAAGATGTTCGCCAGACTGTGATGCGCCTCGGCATGACTGGGGTCGAGGGCCAGCATGCGTCCGTAGTGCGCCGCGGCCTCGTCGATTCTGCCCAACAGCACGAGCGCGGTACCGAGGTTGTTGTGGGCGTTGACAAGTGTGGGATCGAGGGCGCAGGCGCGCTCGAAATGAGCGGCGGCATCCGCAAGTCTGCCCTGCGCGGCGAGCGAGTTTCCCAGATTGTTGTGCGCATCCGCATAGCCCGGGTTCAGCGCGATGGCGCGTTCGAAATGCGCGCGCGCTTCATCGATTCTGCCCAATTGTACGAACGCCACGCCCAGATTGTTGTACGCATCCGCGAAACCGGGATTCAGGAAAAGCGCGCGCTCGTAGCCTGTCACGGCCTCATGGATTTGGCCGCTCTGATGATGCCGTGCGGCGCTCGCGAAGACTGTCCGAAAATCCCCGGGGGTGTCGGGGATGCGAACCGGTTTCTTCGCCTGATATCGTATTTTTCGATTTTTCTTCAATCGATCAGCCTCAACAATGTCGCGTCGCGAGGTCTTTCTTTATGCACGAGCGTTGCCAGTTTGATAACGTGCCGGGTTGCGCAGCGACCTTGCAGAAAAAAGACTTAGAAAAGTCCGCACACTTACGGAACAAATGCCGAGGGGGCGGCAAGGCACTAACCGTTAGATATCGGTAACGAGTTTTCGTCGTCGCCGAATT
>Ga0182030_10009826_pt1 | contig 19538 bp, 16 predicted proteins | sample 812S3MmetaG_FD_121299 | JGI IMG/M metagenome (GOLD analysis project Ga0182030, IMG submission 121299) | Permafrost microbial communities from Stordalen Mire, Sweden - 812S3M metaG (Illumina Assembly) | ecosystem: Environmental > Terrestrial > Soil > Wetlands > Permafrost | place: Sweden... | reverse complement strand
TGCACTAGTCGCTCGCGAAGCGAGCGGGGGTTCTGGGGCGAAGCCCCAGCGGGATAAAACATAGTGCACCGACGGGCCGCGAAGCGGCAACCATCGCTTGCGATGGTTGATGTCATATCGACGGCGGTGCACTAGCGGTCGCGCACCCACATCGCGCAAGACACGACTAGAAGCATCTCGAGAACTACTCAAAGCTGCTTGTGCATTTTGGCCGTCTCCTCCCCCCCCCTCCCATCCCTTCTTCAGAAGGGTGCGAGGATCGCCCGGCCGGGCGGCACTCGCTCTTCTAGCGAAGTCGTTCGATAACGGCGGCTCCGCAGTCACTCGTGCTCGATGTGCCACCCCCATCGGCGGTCACGATACCGTCGTTGACCGCGAGATCGACGGCGCGCTCGATGGAAATAGCCGCTGCCTCCTCGCCGAGTGAGTGGCGCAAAAGCAGTGCGACACTCAGAATCATGCCGTACGGATTGGCGACGCCGCGCCCGGTCAGATCGGGTGCCGAGCCATGGATAGGCTCATATAGGCCGCGGCTGCCGTCTCCGAGTGACGCTGACGGCAGCATTCCGATCGATCCTGCGAGAACCGACGCTTCGTCGGTGAGAATGTCGCCGAAAAGGTTTTCCGTGACGATGACGTCGAAGTCAGCAGGGCGCCGCACGAGGTGCATGGCGGCCGAGTCGACGAGCTCGATCGAAAAGGCGACATCGGGATAATCCTTCGCGACCCTCGAGGCGACCTCGCGCCAGAGCCTCGAGGTCTCGAGAACGTTGGCTTTGTCGATCGACGTCACGTGCTTGCGCCGACCACGCGCCATAGTGAACGCGATGCGTACCACGCGTTCGATTTCACTGACCGAATAGGTGCACTCGTCGGTCGCAGTGTTTCCGGTTCGGCGTTTCGCGCCAAAATAGAGGCCTCCGGTGAGCTCACGCACGACAACGAGGTCGACGCCTGCGAGCAATTCCGGGCGAAGAGGAGCTTGAGCGATAAAACGCGCGTGAGGTTTGACCGGGCGCAAATTTGCGTAGGTCCCCAAACCCTTGCGAAGGTCGAGAAGTCCGCGTTCCGGGCGCACCGAGCCGGGAAGGGTATCCCATTTGGGACCGCCGACGGCCGCTAGGAGAACCGCCTCGGACCGCATGCACAGATCGAGCGTCGAAGAGGGTAACGGGGAGCCGGAAGCATCAATCGCGGCGCCGCCTATGAGTGCGGATTGCAGCTCGATGGCGAATCCGAATCGCTTGGCAGCCGAGAGGAGCACCCCCGTCGCCTCGGCCATAATCTCGGGGCCGATTCCGTCGCCGTTTAGGACCGTCACAAGACTCATGTCGCGATCTCCTGGATGGGCTCGCAATCAAGCAGGGGACGACTTAGCCCGCAAGACGCAAAGCTCAAAGCTGTCGAGCAAAGCCTGGCAGCTCGCCTCGATGATATTGTCCGAGCATCCGGCGGTGATCCACCGATGATTGTGGTGCGCTGCCTCCAAAAGGACTCGCGTCGTTGCAGCAGTTGCGAGCTCGGGATCCAATATCCGGACCTTGTAGTCGACCAAGCGCAGATGGTCGATCTCAGGAAAGCGTCCGACGAGGACTTTTCGCAGGGCGTGGTCGAGAGCATCCACGGGACCGTGCCCCGTAGCTTCGCTGTCCAATTTCTCGCCACCGACGTCGACGATGACGGACGCCTTTGTGAGCATTCCCTTGTCTTTGTCCGTGTGCCAGACTGCGAGAACGTCGGCGAGCTGAAACGGTGACACGTATCCGCTCTGAGTTCGGCGAAGCACGAGCTCCACGGTTCCGTCAGCGGCTTCGAGCTGAAACCCTCGCAGCTCCATCTCCTTGAAACGGGTCAGGACGGCCGAAGCCTCCGCGTCGCTGATCTCCAGGCCAAGAGCTCGGGCTCTCGCACGCATATTTCCACGGCCGGACAGCTCCGAGATGAGCACGCGCTGGACGTTCCCGACGCTCTCGGGACGGACATGCTCGTACGCGCCTTCGAGGCGATCGACTGCGGCGGCGTGAAGCCCTGCCTTGTGGGCGAATGCGGCTGAGCCGACGTATGGGGCAAACGGATCGGGAGCAACGTTGGCGATCTCGCACGCGCGATGGGCCACCTCCGTCATACGCGCGAGAGCCCCGTCTCGTACGCACGTCTTGCCCAACTTGAGAACGAGCGTCGGAATGATCGACGACAGATTCGCATTGCCGCAGCGCTCGCCCCAACCGTTGAGAGTCCCTTGCACCATGGTGGCACCCGCTTCGACTCCAGCGAGGCTATTGGCGACGGCTAGCTCCGAGTCGTTGTGGGCGTGCACACCGACGCGGCAGTGACCGAACTCTTGGAGGGCTGCGACGCTCGCGGAGACCCCACTTGCGATCCATGATGGAAGACTGCCCCCGTTCGTGTCGCAAAGAGCGACCCAATCGGCGCCAGCTTCCGCCGCCGCACGAAGCGACTTCAACGCGTACTCCCGATCGGTGCGCAGCCCATCGAAGAAATGCTCGGCATCAAAGATGACCTCGCGCCCCTGCCGCTTCGCCAGAGCCACGCTGTCTCGGATCATCGCGAGGTTCTCCTCTAGCGTAGTCCCGAGCACATGCACCACGTGGGAGGCCGACGACTTGCCCACGAAAGCGACGGCGGGTGTGTTCGCTCCAAGCAGAGCACGCAGGCCGGTGTCGGCTTCGGTTCCTACACCTGCTCGGCGCGTGGACCCAAAAGCGACGAGCCGGGACTGCTTGGGAGCCGCTCGTCGGAAGAATTCCAAATCCTTCGGATTCGAAGACGGGAAACCTCCTTCGATGTACGGAATCCCGACTTCATCGAGCAAATCCAAGATATGAAGTTTGTCTTCCAAGGAGAGGCTCAAGCCCTCGCGCTGAGCTCCGTCGCGCAACGTCGTATCGTAGAGGACAACATCCATGACTACGTGCCTCGATGGGGGTGTGGTCGATCTTCAAACAGCAGGCGAAGGTCGTCGTCGTCTATTTCCTTTTTTGTGTCGGCCAGGTGTTTGACGGAAGAAAATACTCGTTCGAGGGATTCTTCGCCGACCCGATATCCAAGCTGTTCGAGGCGCTTTCTCAGTGCATGCCTCCCACTATGCTTGCCGAGCACGAGGCGCGTCGCTCCCGAGCCAACGTCCTCGGGACGCATGACTTCGTACGTCTCACGGTTCGCCAACACGCCGTGTTGGTGGATTCCCGATTCGTGAGCAAATGCATTCGATCCGACGACGGGCTTGTTCGGGGGAACACTGAATCCGGTCAGTCGCGACACCAGTCGGCTGGTGGGCCCGAGAAGAGGTGTCCGAATGCGCGTGCTGACCCCGACTTTTTCTCGGCGCGTGTGCAGGACCATGACGACCTCTTCAAGGGCGCAGTTTCCCGCACGCTCGCCGATTCCGTTGATTGTGCACTCGACTTGACGCGCGCCAGCGCTCACAGCGGCCACGCTGTTCGCTGTCGCCAGGCCAAGGTCGTCATGACAGTGAGCACTCCAAATCACCTTGTCCGCGCCGCGTACCGAACGGCGCAGGCGAGCGAATGTTTCGGCCATCTCCGTCGGAAGCGCGTAGCCAACCGTGTCAGGAACATTGATGGTCGTAGCGCCCTGGGAGATGACGCATTCGGCCACCTCAGCGAGAAACTCAGGCTCGGTACGGGACGCATCCTCGGCCGAAAACTCGACGTCGTCGCAGAGGGACCGGGCGTGCGCAACTCCCTCCGCCGCTGTGGTGAGAACCTCCGCTCGCGACTTACGGAGCTTATGCTCACGATGAATCGGGCTTGTCGCGAGAAAGACGTGAATTCTCTTACGCGGCGCGTCCGCCAACGCCTCGGCTGCTCGTGCGATGTCTTTTCGAACACACCGCGCGAGAGCGCATACAGTCGGACCGTCGACAACGCGGGAGATCGCACGGACGGACTCGAACACGCTGTCAGAGGTGATCGGAAAACCCGCCTCGATCACGTCGACATCGAGCTCGCAGAGCGCCTTGGCGATCTCAAGCTTCTCGCTGAGGGTGATCGATACGCCGGGAGCCTGCTCCCCATCGCGCAGCGTCGTGTCGAAAATACGAACATACGGTTCCGATTCGCTCATGACTTCTGCCCTTATTCGTTGAAAACGCAGCGAGTGTTCGACAGTAGTGACTCGCGCGGTCACGTGACACGGTCAATCAAAAAAAAAGCCCCCACCGTTCTTGCCGGTGCGGGGCCGAAGGAGCGTGGCGGACACGTCACTTCGGCGGGGCGCACGCAATCGTAATAATAATGAGCGCGGTCATGCGACGCTGCGACCGCACGCCCACCGCACCACAATCTTGGACGAGACCCTGCGAACAAGATCCGACATGGCGGTGCAGACACTGTCTTTGACTAGACATCCGAAGAAATCATCCTTAGCCGAGCGTGTGATCGACGTCAAACCTTCAGGGTCCGTCAAAAGCTCGCGCCCAACGCCTCCAACAGAGGCGTCGCTCGGGCCCAGACCCGACGCACGCCGTCCGAGCAGCCACCATCACCGTCCACGGCGGAACCAATGCGGACCGATGGTCGGCAGGGCGGCAGTCTGGACGGTGGAGGAGGAGAGGGCGCCCTTATCACTGCGGCCTGCGGCGACGTGCCGTGGGTCTATCGCTCTGGCGCTCGCAAGTGGACCAAGGATTTGACATAGTGGGAATTGAGCGATGCCAACTACCTCCGACCACGGAAGCATGTCGAACCTCATCGATCGCATCACAGAGGTGTGCCCGCTTCCCGCGACCGCTCAGCGCATCCTCTTCCTGTCCAACAGTGATGCCTCGAATACGTCGGAAATAAGCGAAGCGATAGCGTGCGATGCAGCGATGGCCACGCAGGTTCTTCGAATTGCGAACAGCGCGATCTACGCACGCTCGCGCCGAGTCGTCGACCTCCAACAGGCTCTCATCACGATCGGACTCGACGAGGTTCGAAACATTGCAGCGGCCATGGCGCTTCTGGCTGCGTTTCGCTCGCCCGAGGAAGTTGCGCTCGAGCTTCACTCCTGGAGTGCCTTGTCGGGTGGTGTGGCCCGCCTCATCGCGACGAAGTTTTTGCCGAGCTGGAAGGGGATGACGCTCGTCGCCGGCCTTCTTTGTGAGGTCGGCGCATTGGCCTGCCTCGCGGTCGATGGCCCCGGCTATGTTGAGCTGTGGCGCTCGGTACACGATCGCGCAGAACCGTGGACGTCGGTAGCCGTGGAGGCGCGCGATGAGTTCGAGCGGGCTCGCTACGGTCACACGAGCCGTGCGATCGGTGGCAAGTTCCTTAGGCGCAACATGATTCCCGATGAGATTGCAAGCGCGATCGAGGCCCCTATTCGTTCGATTCGTGGCCCATCGCCCCTAGGCTGCATCACGATGTTTGCGCGGCGGGCTGCTCCTCTTTTGGTGGCTTCGTTCGAATCCGGGGATCTCGACGACTTGGGTGACAACCTTCACGACTTGGCGCTCGCGACCCAGCTCGGGGATCTCGATCGAGAAGGTCTTCGCGAGATCTGCATGTCTGCCGCGGTGGAGACTGAGCTCGCGCAGCGAAAGCGACCCGGCTAGAAGCGGGGCGCTTTTCGCCGATACCTTCGCGATCCCGGCGTCGAGCGTCCTCGCCTACGGGAAGTAGGCTCCGGGCGACTCGCCGCCGGCCTCGCTCGGTCTCGACGAAAATCACCCCACTTCTACCATCTTCATCTACCATCTTCATCGCAGTTCCACTGGCTACCGGGGGGGACTAGGTATGTTGCTCCTTTGCGCTCTGCCCTCCGCTACCCACTACCCATCGCCCATAGAGCGCTATCGCTAGCGCGCTGGCGACTCCGATCGCGGCGAGGCATACCCAGACCGCTGCTACCGAATGACTCGCGTAGAGAACGTGTGTCAGGGAGGCCTTCGATTGCCCGGTAACCTCCACGAGACGGGAGAATGCCTCGCCCTGCGGAATCTTGGCGATAGCTTCTCCGTCCAAGCCTTGGTGGCTCAGCATGTCCCTCGCGAAGCGCTCCTTCGAGGCGAAACGGTCATAGAGCGCAGGTCCGAGTTTCCCCTCGAGAGTCCAGCCGATCGCGAGCGGAATTTGCGAAAAGCCAAGGTACATCGCCTTCTTGTCGAGAGGCGCGATGTTGCCGATGAACTCGCTCGACTTGGGAGATGAAAGCATCTCGCCGACGCTGAATGCGGCAATTCCCGCAACACATGTCCATCCGACCGTGGAATAGCCGCACACGATGAGAGAGAGAGAAGCGACGAGCGTCCCGATGACCATGCTCGTCGTGGCTCGCAGCTTTCCACCCACGTATGCGAAGGCAAAGCACGTCGTCATGATCAGTCCGGCGTTGATGTTGAGCATTCCTTCCGGCTGAATCGCCGTGCCTTGTCTATTCATGACGACAAAGAATCTCACGAGAGGGCTCGTCGCGCCGCGATCGCTGAATAGCGATCGAATGATATCCCCCGTATCCACCCAGTCGTCGATATGCGCGGGAAGTACGTCGAACAGGGCATTGAACATGAACCAAAATCCGGAAAGGATAACGAGGAAGCTATAGACTTGCGGTTTGGCGAGCTCACGGAGTGATTCGCGCAGCAGGCTAGATCGCGGAATCCCATCTCGGGAGTCCGCAGCGTTGCGAGCGAGACGACCGGCCTTTCCCGGCTCTCGATACAATGCGAGAAGAACGAAGTTTAGGCAGATGACCACGGCATTGGCGAAAAAGACTTCTCGCCACGCCATCTTTCGCATCAGGCCTGCCAGAAGCGGACCGATGAAGCCCCCGATATTCACGGTCTGGTAGAAGACACCCCACGCCATCGAGCTGTTGTCTGGACGTGTCGCCTTGACGAGAGTGCCCTGGATTCCCGGTTTGAAGATGGCGGTGCCCGTAGCTAGGAGGATGGCTCCGGCAAAAAAGCCTGTGTAGTTCGTCCAGATTCCCATCGTGAGGTAACCGGAAATCTTGACGACGGTGGATGCAAAGATCGTTTCCTTGTAGCCATATCGGTCGGCGAGCCCGCCCGTGAGTACCGGTATGAGCGATTGGATGAGAGCCCAGACCATGAGAATCGTCCCGAACTCGGTCATCGTGATACCGAGACCGCCGGCGGAGACGGGGTCTTTTGCGTAGAGAGTTGCGACCGCCTTGACTCCGTAGTACGCAAGTCGCTCGACCATCTCCATCCCGCCGACGATCCAAAACACGTATCCCAAGCTGCTGATTGCCGCTATAAAGCCCAGTTGGCGTTGGGTGTCTGCGCGGGCGGTAGACGGTTCCACAGTCGGCGTCGATGCAGCAGCCGACCGAGAGGCGTCTTCGTTAGCGGCGTCGCTTTGGTGCATGGTTTCGTCGTACACTCTAGGCGAACCTCAAGGCGCCGTGCTGGGTCCCGTGGTCCGATGATCCCACCTCCCGATCTCATTTCATACGTTCCGACGGTTCGCATCGACATGCGCGCATTGCGGCAGACCCTGGTCTTCGCATTCGCTGCGGGCTGCTCGACGGAAGCGTTCGACGATGTGGTCGCCGCCATGGCTCTTGCCGAGTCGTCCTGGAATCGCGAGTCGTTCGCGCGCGATCTGTATCTGAATGACCTGGTGTCTCGCTGCCTTGCGGTTACGGTGGCCGGCCAGCCACAGGCGACGTGTGTCCGGTATTTGACGCGCGTCGTCGGAACTCCGCCGCGCGACGTGCGTGATGTCGAGACGCGGAGAGCCGTTCTCTGCGAGCTATCATCCTCGGTCCGAGCCCGAGAAGAGCTCGAGTTCGTCTATTTGGGAATCGTGCGCCTGAGGACGCTTCTGGGGACGTCGCGAGCTACGGCCGCGAAAGTTCGCCGGATGGAGATATTGCGCGAGGCCAGAGCGTTGTTCGAGCGACTCGCAGCCTCGTTTGAAGGCGCTGCGTCGGCTCTCGGACGTCTGAGGTCTTTCGGGCGTGCGGTTGTGGAGTCTGAGGCCTTTCAGAGGCTTTCTGCGTTTCTCGACCACGACGACAATCAGAGCTCCCTCGACCTGCGTGTCCGGGTCGGGGCGGATGGCGAAGTGCGAGCCATGGATATCGTCGCGGTGCGCGAGAACGTCGAAAATCCCTTCCATGTGCCCGTGCTGAGGCGATTTCTGACTCGCATCGCGCTCTTTTGGCGAGGCTATCGAACGACCAGCGGAGAAATCGCAGAACGCCTCCTTTCCGAGATGCTCACTGGCATTGAAGATCCGGTTTCCATGCTGTTCCAGGTCCTCGGCGACGCCGAGCTCCTGCTCGGGAGCCTCTGCTTCCGAGACCGCGCAAAGCGGGCGGGGCTCGAGGTCTCCCACCCTGAGTTTTCGCCACGTTCGGGGGTCGTTCTCGAAGGGCTTTTCAATCCGCTGCTCATGGCTTTGGGCGTCGTGCCCGTGCCTTGCGATGTGAACGCCGCTGCAGGGGCCGTCGTGCTCGTGACCGGACCGAACTCGGGAGGGAAGACGAGGCTGCTGCAGGCTGTAGGTATCGCGCAGATATTTGCGCAAGTCGGGCTTTTCGCGCCTGTGCGTTCAGCGCGACTGCCCCAGGCGACAGGGCTATTTGCCCTCCTGTTCGAGGATGCTCGATCCGATCAGCCCGAGGGTCATCTTGGCATGGAGCTTATGCGGATACGTGCGCTCTTCGAGCAGATCGAGCCAGGGGCGGTGGTAGTTCTCGACGAGCTCTGCTCGGGCACAAACCCGTCGGAGGGCGAGGAGATTGCCCAGCTCGTTCTATCACTCATGCCGGAGCTCAATCTGCAGGCCTTCGTCACGACGCACCTTCTGCAATTCGCTGCCGGTCTCGCGCGAAGTCGATCCGTTCCTGCGCTGGAATTCTTGCAGGTCGAGCTCGATGACGGGGAACGACCGACCTACCGTTTCGTGCCTGGAGTGGCTCGCACTTCTCTCGCACACAAGACGGCCGAACGCTTGGGTGTCACGCGAGATGAGCTCGTGAGACAGATCGAACGCAAGAAGGCGAGAGCCAGATCGCTCCATTCGGATCCGTGAAGCCGGTTCGCGGATGCTACGCCTGTTTCGGTCCCAAGAACGTATGAAGGCCACACTCGGTCTTGGCCTTTCCTCGCCAGCGACCCGCTCGTTCGTCTTCTCCGTCGGCGACCGGTTGGGTGCATGGCCAACACCCGATGGATCGATACCCAGTGGCGCGCAAGGGATGCTCTGGAATCTCGTGCGTCGACATATAGGCTTCCACCTCTGAAGCGAGCAACGTGGCAAGGGGATGGACCTTGACCGGGCCGCCGGCGGTTGGTTCCAAAATGGGCACGTTCTGTCGTGCTCTGCTCTGATCGCGGCGCAATCCACTCGCCCACCCTAGAGCACGTTCGACCCACGGCTTGAGAGGGTCAACCTTGTTTCGCGCGCAACATAGGTCCGGATCGCGAGCCTGTATATCGGCCCCCTCTTCGGCCAGAAACTCGTCTCGCGCGACGGCCGGGCGTGCGACTTCGATCCGAAGTCCGAGCCGCTCTACCAGCAGATCCTTATATGCGAGGGTTTCTTCGAAGAGAAACCCGGTATCGACCATCACGACGGGAAGGTGCCGAGCCACACGGCTCCACAAGTGAAGCATCACGCCGCTTCCCGCGCCAAACGAGGAAGTGAAGAGCAATCGCTCCCCGTAGACCGACACGGCAAATGCGAGGCGCTCTTCCGGCGTTGCTCGTTCCAAACGAATGTTCTCGCGGGCAATATCGAGCTGCGTCACGACGCGCATTCCCCGGCGCCGATGGCGACCTCGAAACCAGTGCTTGCTCCGACGTCGAGCTCATCGCCTAGAGTCGGTTCCTTGGCGACGAGGTCGCCGAGCACCGCGACTACGCGTTTGGGGTCCACACGTCGGAAAAACTGGGCGGGCGACTCGTTCGCTTGTCGTTCGGCCTCGCATAGGGCCAAAAGTCTCGAGACCGCATTCGGAACTCGTTTGGAAATGACCTTGACCACCTGTCGTCCGAAATGGGCGCCGGCTCCATCGACGCCTCCTCCGAGATGAAGCTGGTACATCGGGTAGGTCGTGCCATTGACGGTCTTGGCCGCTCCGTGCCATCCAATGTCCGCGATGTGATGCTGACCGCAGGAATTCGGGCATCCGCTGACTTTTACCGACACTCCTGCCCCGGGGTTTGCGTCTACCTGGGTGAGCTCCTCACCTATCGCGCGAGCGACATTTCGCGAGGAAGTCACCGCCAGGTTGCACGACTCCGCACCAGGGCAAGAGGTGATATCGCGCGCAGTCTGGATCCCGCTGGCTCCGAGACCCATGGCCTCCAGCTCGGAGTAGAGAGCCGGGAGAGAGCGCTCGTCGACCCATGGAATGAGCAGGTTCTGATCGACCGTGAGCCGGATCGTTCCATCCCCGAAGCGGTCGAGCGCGCGGGCGAGCGCTCGCATTTGCTGGCTCGTGATATCGCCCAGTGTGAGCTTGACGTAAACGGCCTTATACCTCTCGTCCTTTTGGGCGATAACGTTCGATGCTCGCCACTCGAGATAATTCGGATTGGACGGCGAGACACCCCCGGCGACTGGAGAAGCCGGGGAATTGCCGAGCCGATCTGGGAGGGTGAGAGATTTCGGGTTTTCTGCGTCGACCGCAGCGCGGAATTCTGCATACTTGGCGAGAAACCCGGCCTCGCCCAGTTTGCGAAGTACGTATTTGATGCGTGCTCGAGCTCTGTTCTGTCGGTTCCCGAGCTCGTTGAACATTCGAATGACAGCTTCGCAGACTCGGCTGAGATCCTCAGCCGGGAGGAACTCATGCAGCGTGAGCGCGGATTGCGGAGTGGTCGACAGGCCACCACCCACGTAGACCTTGAATCCGCGTCGCCCGTCACGAGATCCGGCGACGAAGCCAAGGTCATGAATCGCAGCGAGGGCGCAATCGCTCTCGCAGCCGCTGAACGCGATCTTGAATTTTCGAGGAAGCGCGCTCGCGAGGGGGTGCCCAAGAAAGTAGCGCACGACCGCTTCCGCATACGGGGTTACGTCGAAGGGTGCGTCGGCGCACACCTCGGCGAGCTCACACGCTGTGACGTTGCGCACCGAGTTCCCGCAGGCTTCCCGCGAAGTCAGCCCCGCCTCGTCGAGGCGGCGCATGAGGGCTTCGCAGTCACTGAGTTTGATAAAGTGTAGCTGGATGTTCTGCCGCGTCGTGACGTGACCGAAACCGCGCGAGTAGAGATCTGCTACGTCGGCGATGGCGTCGAGCTGCTCAGGGCCAACGCGTCCGAAGGGAATCTTTATCCGAAACATCTGCACGTCGGGCTGCCGCTGTCCATAGACGCCACGCAGAAGCCGAAAGGCACGGAAACCTTCCGCGCCGATTTCGCCGCGCTCGAAAGCAGCCACTTTATCGACGAATTCCTCGATGTCGCGTTTGTCCGAGAACTTGGGAAGATAGACTGTCCGATTCATGCGGGCTCTCCGGAACCTTGTCTTATATCGCGCTTGCGTGCAGCGACGCGTCGACCGTTTCGAGGTAACCGAGCGCTTTCAGTCTCTCGAGGATTCGAACAATTCCATCATCGACAGACACCGCGCTCGTGTCGATGCGAAGCTCCGGGGACAAAGGCTCCTCGTACGGATCGCTAATGCCTGTAAATTGGGCGATCTCCCCAGCGAGAGCTTTGGCATAGAGTCCCTTGACGTCCCTCCGAATGCATTCGTCGAGGGGGGGGGCCACATGAATTTCGATGAAATCTCCGATTGTGCGACGGGCCTCATCGCGAGCCTGGCGGAACGGACTGATGGCGGCGACGAGAACGAAGACGCCGTTGCGGGCGAGCAGATGGCCGACGAATGCGATGCGGGCGATATTGATATCTCGGTCTTCGCGAGAGAAACCGAGCCCTTTGGACAGGTGGGTTCGCACGACGTCACCGTCGAGAATCTCGACCTTTTTTCCGAGCGCGCGAAGCTTGGGGATGAGAGCTTCAGCGAGCGTCGACTTCCCGGACCCCGAGAGACCCGTGAACCACAGAACCGCACCGTCCTTTTTATGAGACATGACTCTTGGCCTCCTCGTTTGCCCGCTGATAAGCGGAAATCAATATCGCCGCGATCTCATGACGCGAATATTCCGGCGGCGGAGCTTCCCCTCGACCGAGTAGCTCGCGAACGCGCGTTCCGGAGAGCGTGACGTGGTCCGTATCCGGATGCGGGCACGTCTTGATCGACGCCACCGATCCACACGCTCGGCAGAAGAAGCAGTGTTCGAAGAAAATCGGTTGGATGGCGAGATCGTTCGGAAGAAGAGTATCGAAGATACGCTGCGCGTCGTACGTGCCGTAGTACGTCCCGACTCCCGCATGGTCGCGACCGACGATGAAGTGCGAAAATCCGTAGTTCTGTCTCGCGATCGCGTGGAGCAAGGCTTCGCGCGGGCCGGCGTACCGCATGGCGAACGGAAAGACGCTGAGCAGGGCGCGATCTCGCGGGAAGTATTTGTCGAGAAGAACCTCGTAGCAACGCATTCGCGTCTCAGCCGGGATATCGTCGCCCTTGGTCTCTCCCACGAGCGGATGCACGACGAGACCGTCGGTCATCTCGAGCGCGCAACGCAGCAGGTACTCGTGCGCCCGGTGGATCGGATTTCGCGTTTGGAAAGCGACGGTTCGCCGCCACCCCCGACTCGCAATGAGGGCTCGAACTTCGGATGGGTCCCGATGGTGGTCACCGAACTGGCGTTCGATGGTCCGACGGGCGAGGGATATCGGGCCTCCTAGGGCTATATAGCCGCGGCGCTCGAGGAGATACGCTACGCCTGGGTGCTTCGGATCGGTCGTCTTGTAGACCTCTCGAGCTTCGGCATCGACGTCGAGGGGATACATCTCGTCAACCCGGAGAATTCCCGCCGCGCGTCCATTCGCATCGACCAGGCCGACATCTTTCCCTTCTGTGTACCGACGGGCCTCTTCGGGAGCGACGCTGAGCGTTAAGGGGATGGGGAAAAGGATGCCCGAGGCCAAACGGGTTCGATGAACCACCGACGAATAGTCTTCCTTGCGGAGAAACCCTTCGAGAGGCGAAAACGCACCGGTGGCAATGAGCTCGACATCGCTTGCAGCTCGTGAATCGAGCTTGACCGAAGGTAGGCTCTCGGCGCGCTGGAGAAGTTCGGTCGCTCGGTCACCGTGCACGAAGCGGTCGACGAGCACGCCACCGTGTGGAGGAACGTCGTATCGTCCGCCGCGTGATACGGTGGTCGTCGCGTTTAGTTCGTGGTGGAGCTCGTTGGAATGCGGAGCGCTTGAAGACGTGTTCAATTGGACCATCTGTTCGTTATTGTGGATGATATGGAGAGTATAATGGAGGACGGGGTTTCCACGCGCAAGTTGAATCGACGAGGCACATCGACGGGAGACGAGGTCGGTGCCGCAGAGCTTGGCCGACGCGTAGCCGAGAATCTTCGACAGAGACGCAAGGCGCGAGGCCTTTCTCTCGACGACCTCGCCCATTCGTCGGGTGTAAGCCGTGCCGCGCTATCGCAGATCGAGACGTGCAAGAGCAATCCAACCGTCGGAGTCCTGTGGAAAATTGCCGTTGGGCTCGGCGTACCGTTGTCGGAGCTCATTGGCATGCCCCGATCTGGGGCCGTCGTGCTTCGGCGCCAAGATGCTCAAGTCCTGCGATCGGCCGACGGAAAGTTTGAGAGCCGGCCGTTGGCGCCCGCGGGTGCATCACCGCACGTTGAGCTGTACGAGCTTCGTTTGGCGGCCCGTTCGACCCACGCGTCCGAGGCGCATGCGCCGGGAACTCACGAGCTCATCGTTGTGCTTACCGGACAGCTGCGAATGTGGGTGGCAGAGGAGTGTTATGAGCTCAGCACTGGCGATGCGATCGCATTTGCTGCTGACCGCGCGCACTCCTATGAAAACCCAGCGGGTTCGGAAGCTCGGTATCACAATGTCATCATCTACGAGCATTGATGCCCGCGAACCGAGTGGCCGGCGTTGACGGCGCCAGGCGGGGCACTAGATCGGGCGTAGTCCACCATCGCGAACGGGTCGGACGGATGTGGCGAGGGTCGTGTGAACGTCGGCAAGGTATGGTTGGTGGGCGCGGGCCCTGGTGCAGCGGACCTTTTGACGGTTCGAGCTAGTCGACTTCTCGCGGTGGCGGATGTCGTTGCATTCGACGAGTTGGTGTCAGACGAGATCCTTGCTCTCGTGAACGGGAATGCGGAACGAATTCCCGTGGGACGGAGGGCGCACGGATGTCGTCACCACGAGGACGATATTCATCATCTCGTCATCGACCGCGCTCGCGAAGGGCGAGCCGTCGTTCGTCTCAAAGGAGGCGACCCCCTCGTGTTCGGTCGAGGAGGCGAGGAAGCCCAGGCGCTGGCGACGGCCGGCATTCCATTCGAGATCGTGCCGGGTATATCAGCTGCGCTCGGGGCTGCATCGGCGCTCGGCATTCCGCTGACGCACCGGGAATGCGCATCGAGCGTCACCTTTGTTACGGCTCATGCCGCTGGCGACCGATCGACATCGGTCGTAAGCCCGAATCCGTCCCGATACGGAACAGTCGTATATTATATGGGTCTTGGGCGTGTCGAAGCCACGTGCAACGCGCTCATGGAGAGCGGTCGTCGAGCCGATACTCCAGGTGTGGTGGTGTCTCGAGCGACGCTTCCCGGTGAACGCGTGGTCACCGGAACAATTGCCAATCTCGGGCTTCTCGTCGATCGCGCCGCTCTCGTAGCTCCGGCATTGCTCATCGTGGGCGAAGTTGTGGGGCGTCGAGTGGAGCCCTCAGTCAAGAGATGACGGTGTGCTACCGAGATCGCTCCGACGGGCCACTGCGTTGCTTCGAGGATGTGGGGTCAATCGATGGAGGATGACCAACTTTTGGCTGTATCACCCAGGCACTCCGTTCGCCTGGCGGGCGAATATGCGAATACCGTTCGAAATCCCCCCCGCTTAGACTTTGTCGTGCGAACGATTGCTCGGCGGGAAGCGCAAGGAATGCCTCTCATGTCAGCCGACATCGTCATCGCCGGCGCCGAGACGCGATCCCGTTTTTCGCTCGCCCAGCGTTTTCCTCTGCACTTTCGGAAGACCTACTTTCCCGGTCGCCTTCACGGTGAGCCAAAGGAGGAGTTCGAAAGGCAATCTGATGCTGCGGCCCTTATCGATATTCCTCCCCCGATTGGGTATGAGCCGAACGTGTTTCGGACATGCCTTCTCCCCGGGGTTCCTTACGATCGACTTTCGCCGTTTAGCGTGGACTCCGATGAGCGCAATTTGGCGCGTGCCCGCTCACTCGGGATCGCGTGCGCGGCTGGGCTCTATCATTTCGTCGAATGCGCGTTTGCGAGCATGCAGCGCTTGCACGAGGGAGGGCTCGTGCACGGGGACGCGGAGCTACACAATTTTATCGTGTGTCCGTCCCCCCTCGAGATCGTGATGATCGACTTCGAGGTCGCATATCGAATAGATGACGCGGAAGTCCGCGACGAGGCCCGAGTTCAGGCCGACTTCACGCCGATGCTGCGTGAGGCGGTCTTCTTGCAGTGCGCACTCGGGCCTCAGCCAGGTCCCTTGGCCGACATGGCCAAGGAAAGGCTACCGTCGCTTTTCAAAGATTCGACACGTCTCCGTTGTGAAATCAGCGATCACGAAACTCCCGCCGTGTAGAAACCCGGTTTCTCGCGATAGCTCATTCACTGCGCGAGTCCACGATCAGTCACAAGAGACCTCGTGGCCCTTGACTCTGCATCCGCTCTTCTTGCAGTCCTTCGCCTTGATCCACTTCATCGTTGGCGAACATGTCAACATGACCTTGGCGTCGGCACTGCACGAGTAGTTGTCAACGGGTCTGCAAAGTTCGCCTTCGTGTGCGATAGACTGATCGCAGGAGACCGTATTGCCATCTATTGAACAACCCTTTAGCCCACGGCACGAGTTCGAAGCCTGAAACTTGCCGCTTTTGCATACGACCTCGGTCTGCTTGTCCAGACTACAGCCGTAGTTCGCATCGCCTGGCTCCTCGATGCACACGTCGCCGACGTCCGCCATGCTGTCGTCGCAGTCAATCTCATTGCCTTGGATTTGGCACGACTTGGGTCCCTTGCATGCCCTCGCGACTTGGAACTTGCCGTCCTTGCAGAGAAGCTCCCTCTTGTGGTCCGTGCTGCATGACCAGTCTTCGTTGAGCGTTGTCTGGCAGATGTCGCCTTCCAGCGCCAAGTCGTCATCGCATTGCGACGCAGCCCCTTTCCCCTGGCAGCCGTGCGGGCCTCGACACGGCAACGTGACGACGGTTCCACTGCTGCAAAGAAGCGCCGACGCCGTGTCGACGCAAGTGTACTTCCCGGGTGTCGAGCACTTGTCTCCCGGTTTTTGCTTACACTGCGCTAGCCCCACCACCAAACATGCGCAAAGCGCTAGCCCTGCGAGACGAGATCCCTTGGGTATCATTGGCCCTCCTGGGCAAGGACGTTCACCGCGACGCGATGTAACCCTGTTTGCCAGGCGCAGTAAAGGGTTCAGCTCTACGTCTGCCCTTTCAGATCTCCGGAAGCGCTCGGTAACGTTTGGCGTTCATGTGGCACATTGGACGCGTTGGACTCGGACCATCGTATCGAGTTCATGGTGCGGCGAATCCCAGTTTCTCTTCTCTCCATTCGAATCGATTGCGCCCGTTCTCGAATGATGTTCCGAGGATGTACGCCTGGGAGGGAGGTCTGCTCGCGCCGCATCGAGGGGTCCTCAGGATCTCGGACCCCTCGCACGGTCAGACGAATTAGCGAATGAACAACATCTCCTGATAGGTCGGAAGTGGCCAGAGGTCGTCGGCTACAACGCCCTCGAGCGCATCTGCTGCCGCTCGAACTGCGGCCATCGCCGGCAACACGGCTGTGCACAAGTGCTTCGCCTCGGCGGCGACATCGGAAGCGGAATGCGACGCCGCGGTCTTCAGCGCAGCAATACTTTTCTCAAGGTCCACAACGAGCTTGGAGACCTCGTTCGCAAGGGCCGTGCTCGGGGTGAGGCCCGCTGTCTTGGCCGAAACGATGCCGTCCGTCAGCTCCTTCTGGTATCGGAGCGCTGCCGGAAGAATCGTAGCCGTCGCCATGTGGGTTACGAGCTTCTCCTCGACTTGAATTGTCTTGATGTATTGCTCGAGGCCGATTTCGTAGCGACTCTTCAGCTCTCGCGGTGTCAAAATTCCGTATTTGTCGAACAGCTTCACAACTTCTGGCTTATCGAGAACGGGAAGCGACTCGACGGTTGTCTTGAGGTTCGGCAACCCTCGCTTCGCTGCCTCGGCGTGCCATTCGTCGGTGTATCCGTTGCCATTGAAGATGATGGCACTGTGCTGTTTGATGACTTCAGTGAGCAGTGTTTGCACTGCGGCGTTGAGCGACTTGCCTCCGCTCACCCCGGCCTCGAGCTTGGTTGCGAGATAGTCGATCGACTCGGCGACGATGGCGTTCAGCGTGGTGAGCGCATCGCTGATGGGCTGACCGCTTCCCACCGCGCGGAACTCGAAACGGTTTCCAGTGAACGCAAACGGGCTGGTTCGATTGCGATCGCCAGCGTCCTTCGGAAGCTTCGGCAAGGTGTCCACCCCAATCTCCAGGGTGCCCCCACTCTTGGAAGTCTTTGCGCTGCCCACCTTGATTTGGTCGAACACGTCGGTGAGCTGCTCGCCGAGGAACACCGAGATGATGGCGGGTGGCGCTTCGTTGGCTCCGAGTCGATGGTCGTTGCTCGCGGATGCCACGATGGCACGAAGGAGATCTCCATGGAGATGCACCGCACGGATGACCGCCGTGCAGAACACGAGGAATTGGGCGTTCTCGTGAGGAGTCTCTCCGGGGAACAGGAGGTTGCCCTGCGTCGAATTGCCGAAGGAGAAATTGACGTGCTTGCCCGAGCCGTTGACCCCAGCGAACGGCTTCTCGTGAAGCAGGCATTCGAGGCCGTGCCGTTGTGCCATCTTGCGAAGCGTGATCATGAGAAGCTGCTGGTGGTCTGCAGCGAGGTTCGCACTCTCGAAAACTGGGGCGAACTCGAATTGGGAGGGAGCGACCTCGTTGTGGCGGGTCTTCACCGGTATGCCCAACGCGAAGAGCTCCTTCTCACAGTCTTCCATGAATGCGGCGACGCGCTCGGGAATGACTCCGAAGTAGTGATCCTCGAACTCCTGTCCGCGCGGGGGCTTCGCGCCGAAGAGCGTTCGTCCCGCGTTGAGTAGATCCATCCTCGAAAGGAAGAAGCGGCGGTCGACGAGGAAGTACTCCTGCTCGGGGCCGCCGTACGCCACGACCTGCGAGGTGTTCTGATGCCCAAATAGCTTCAGGATACGCTGCGCTTGCTTGTTCAGCGCCTGCATGGACCTTAGGAGCGGCGTCTTCTTGTCGAGAGCTTCGCCGGTCCACGATACGAACGCGGTCGGGATGCAAAGGGCCGTATCGATCACGTACGCTGGGCTCGTGACGTCCCAAGCGGTGTATCCGCGCGCCTCGGCGGTCTGGCGAATGCCCCCGCTCGGAAAGCTCGACGCGTCAGGCTCGCCTTGGACGAGAGCCTTTCCGGAGAACTCACTGAGAGCCCCACCCTCGCCGTCGGGCGACAGGAAGGCATCGTGTTTTTCTGCGGTAGCTCCCGTCAGTGGGTAGAAGATGTGTGCAAAGTGCGTCGCGCCGAGCCCGACGGCCCAGTCCTTCATGGCAGCGGCGACGGTATCCGCGATGTCCGGGTTGAGCGGTTCTCCCTTCTCAATCGTCCTCTTCAGCGACCGAAACACTTCCTTGGGGAGGTGCTGCTTCATGGCAGCGAGCCCAAATACGCGCGTCCCGAACAGTGCGTCCGGCGGAAGCGCGTGGATGTTTTCGCCGGGTCCTACGGCGGGTGCGAGGGATGCGATATCGGAGATCGCGGACTTGCGTGTGCTGAGCGTCATTTTGCTTGGTCCTCTTTATGGTGTGCGAAAAAGCCGGGTCGGCTGGAGGGTCGCCCGGGGGCCCGGTCCCCGGCGTTTGTGTAGGATCAGAACAGAGTCGGGAATGTTTCCGAGAGAGGGAGGTCAGGGCACCGCTGTCTGAAGTGCGAGCTGCATCAGGTACGTAGCCCATTCCAGAGTGCGGAGGGCGCCACCGGTCGAGTCGGGCGCCGCCGAGCGGTTGTTGGATGGATCTGCGTCAAGAAGTACGCGGTCGTCCGGATCTATCGTGGCGGCTCGCACGGGCGTCGCTCCGATCACTTGAAAGCGCTTCCAATCCGTGTCTCCGCTCCAGTGTTCGCGTCTCGTCGTGCCATCGGACATCGAGAACTCGACGTCGACCGGAAACGAAATGGTTCCGCGATGGCGAACGAGCACCGAGCTGTTCCAACGTCTCGAATCCACGCGGGTCGAGGCGGAGCTCCCGCCATCGATCTGGACGGGAATCTCCTGGAGAGGGTCCTTGGAGGACGCCACGCTGTCCACGGCATAGTCCACCCAGCCCTTTTCGAAAAGAGCGGTCCGAAGAGTCTGGGCTACCGTGGGACC
>Ga0182030_10009824_pt1 | contig 19541 bp, 14 predicted proteins | sample 812S3MmetaG_FD_121299 | JGI IMG/M metagenome (GOLD analysis project Ga0182030, IMG submission 121299) | Permafrost microbial communities from Stordalen Mire, Sweden - 812S3M metaG (Illumina Assembly) | ecosystem: Environmental > Terrestrial > Soil > Wetlands > Permafrost | place: Sweden... | reverse complement strand
TGCACTGGATTGAATGGTTGGACGAGGCCGTGGCCTAATGGACCTCACATCACAGGCATTGCTGGCGGCGCAAACCAAAGCGGAGGCCTTGTTCGATGAGGTCGTGGATCGCGGAATGGTCAGTGCGGGGAAACTCGAGAGTGAACTCACGGGGGAAATTCATGCGCTCGCGCAGTCGCGCTTTGGATTGCGCCGCCACTGGCACAAGAGGATCGCACGCTCCGGTCCCAACACACTGCTGACCTATCACGACGAAGGCGCAGATCGATGCATTACCGCGGACGATATCGTGTACTTGGATTTCGGACCGGTGTTCGACGAATGGGAAGCGGATTTTGGCCGTACCTATGTAGTAGGAGCGGATCCGATAAAACATCGTCTGGTCGGCGATCTTGCCGATGCATTCAGACGCGGCAAGGAGCTCTACCGGCGGTCGCCGGATTTAACGGCAGGGCAGTTGTACGATTACACCGCCGCTCTCGCGGCGGATTATGGCTGGGAGTTCGGTGCCCTCACTGCAGGGCATTTGATCGGGCATTTCCCGCATGAACGCCGGCCGCAGGACTCCAAACATTTTTCAATACGCCACGCCAATTCGATTCCATTGCGCGAGCCGGATGAGACCGGGGCCGTGCGCCACTGGATCTTGGAAATTCACTTCATCGATCGCCGGCGCGAAATCGGCGGCTTCTTCGAAGAACTATTGACGGTCGATGCGCGCGACCCGGGCCCTCACTTGGCAGGGTGATTCAATGCCCACACATAGGCGGCGACCGCCATCACCTGATCGCTGCTGAGCTGCGCACCCCCCATCGCCGGCATCGGAGCACGATACTGCTTGGGCTGCGCAACGCCCTGTGCGATGGTCGCCGCAATTCCGGCGTAGGTGCCGTTGCTCCATAGCCACTTGTTGGGCGTCAGGTCCGGGCCGAGGGTCGTGCCCTTCGCGTCCGCGCCGTGGCATCCGGTGCAAGTCGCGCCGCCGTCCAATCCGTGGTAAACGCGATTGCCCCGCGCCACCATGGCCGGCGTCGAATTGGGCGGAGCGGTCAATCCGGCGGTATCGGAGCCCGCATCGGGATTCGTGCCCTCCGGCGGCCGCGCGCGCGCGGCGGCTATCGGCCCCGCGGGTTCGGTCAGGCTAGGACACGGCACCGGCTTCGCGTCCGAGGCGTTTGCACCGCCGCGATAAACGATGCGATAGATGCGCCCCGACACGTCGTCCGCCACATACAGCGCGCCATCGGGTCCGACCGCCAGACCAGTCGGCCGATGTGCGGCCTTACCGGGCGATTTGTCCGCACCGGCGAATCCGTCCGCAAAAATCTCGCATTGGCCCGATGCCTTATCGCCGGATAGGGTCTGATACACAACGTTATAGCCGCCTTGTGCATAAGGGGCGCGATTCCATGATCCATGGAAGGCGATGAAAAGGCCGTTGCGATAGCGGGCGGGAAATTGTTGCCGGTTGTACAGCACCATGTCGTTGGGCGCCCAGTGCGCCGGAAAAACCGCCGCCGGAGCGCTTTTTTGGGCGCAGACACCGGCGGTTTTTCCATCGCCGCCGTATTCGGGCGCGAGAATGAGCGCCTGCAGGAACGGATCGTAATAGCACATCGGCCAACCGTAATCGCCGCCCTTTTTCAGCAGCAGCACCTCTTCGGAGGGCAGTGTCGCTTCCTGATCCGCATCCTTGATGACGTGCGGCCAGTTGGTGTGCAATTGGTCGCGGCCATGCTGTGTGACGAAAATACGGCGGCCGATCGTATCGACCCCAAAGCCCTCGCCATTGCGAATGCCGGTCGCGTACCGTTCCGACGGCGAGAAGACTTGGTTTGTCTTCTTCGCGTCATACCGCCAGATGCCGCCGCGCGTTTCGAGTTCGGTGCATGGACTGATGCCGGGTGATTTGAGGGTGCGATTTTTTTCTTGGCAGGAATTGGTCGCGCTCGCGACATCGACATACAGATCGCCGTCCGCGTCGATTGCAAAGGGGTGCATGGGATGATCGCCGCCCAACGGCAGTCCGCTGAGGACGACTTGCGATTTCTCGCCGGGAAGAACCGAGTTTTTGCTCAGCGGGTACTTGAGAATTTTGTCGTTGAGTTCCGCGTACAGCCAGCCCTTGTAGATGCCGACGCCGGTGCCGCCGGCTCCTCCGCTCTGCACGGTTTCGCCGAAACGCTCGTTGACGTCCGCTTTTCCGGCGCCATTGCCGTCCTTGAGCGCCACCAGAAACCCGCCCGCATGCGGCACATCGTTGCCGTAATATAGACCCGACCAGGTATTGACGTAGACGACGCCGGTTTCGGAGACGGTGAGGTGCCGGGCATGACCGATCCCATCGGCAAAGATGGTGGCGCAAAAACCCGCAGGCAGCGTAAGGCCGGCATCGGTCGAAGGACAGGCGTCGGCCGCGCGGCCTTCACCGGGCGCCAAGAGGGTAATTGCAGCACACGCAGCCAGAGCGGCCGTGCTTAAAAATATATTCCGCGATCGATGCATGCGCATTTCACTCTCCCCGACATATTGCGGCTCGCTGTATGGAAGTGTATATCGCGCTCGGCTTCGCGGGCAATGAAGGGTGGAGTTCTTGCCGCCGGGCGCGTGGCGCACAGATGCGAAATATCCATGTGAGTGGACGTGGGATTCGACGGGCGCGCAGATCGGCGCCGTCGATTTTCAGTTCGAGCTGGGGTGAACTGTCTGTGTCAAGATAGGGCATGGCATCCCCCGACTCGCCCGTCCGCGACCCGCCGGCTCCCGCGATCCACGATCGAGCATTGGGAATTATTGCGACTGCGACGTTGCTGGCACTGTTGTACTTTGCGCGCGACGTGCTGGTGCCCATCACTCTGGCCTTCATCCTCAGTCTGTTGATCGCGCCCTTGGTGCGCTCGCTGCGTCGGTTTGGCCTCGGGCAGACGCTGTCTGTGTTGGCGGCGGTGCTGGTGTTGGCGCTGTCGTTCGGCGCAATTGGAACTGTCATTGGCTCGCAGTTGATTCATATGGTAGACAACGTGCCGAAGTACCAGAGAACTCTCGAACGCAAACTGGAAACGCTGAACGCCATCGCGGCGAGGCGCATGAAAGCGTTCACGGCTCAGGCCGACAGGGCCCTGAATAGAAATGCCGAGGCTACCCAAGCGTCGACACTGACACTGCAACCGGACGCGGCCGTCCCAAAGACCCCGATTCCCGTGGAGCTGCACGAAGCGCCCGCCAATCCCTTGCAGGTGATCGAAAAGGTCTTGGGATCGATTTGGGTACCGATAGAAACAGCGGGCATCGTTTTAGTGGTGCTGGTGTTCGTCCTGCTCGAACAGGAAGCGCTGCGGGACCGCTTCATACGCATCGCCGGCGGCACCGATATCCGGCTTACCACGCTGGTGATCAATGATGCCGGCGAGCGGCTGTCGCGATTTTTCGTGTCGCAATTCGCGGTGAATTTCGCCGTGGGCGCCTTGATTTGGATCGGCCTCAGCCTCATTGGCCTGCCTCATCCCCTGGTGTGGGCGGCATTGACCACGGTGCTGCGTTTTGTTCCCTATATAGGCGTGTGGATTGCCGCTTTGTGTTCCGCTTTGCTCGCCGCCGCCGTCGAGGCGGGATGGAGCATGGCGTTCGCGACGCTGGGACTCTTCGTCATCGTCGAGTTGGTCGCCGCTCAGCTGGTCGAGCCGCGATTGTACGGGCACACGACGGGACTTTCGCCGCTTTCGGTGGTCATCGCCGCGATATTTTGGAGTTGGCTGTGGGGGCCGATCGGGTTGATCGTATCGACGCCCTTGACGCTGTGTCTGCTGGTTGCCGGCCGGCACATCAAGGCATTGAGCTTGCTTGATATTCTGTTGGGCGACACGCAGGCGCTCACCATGCCGCAGCGCTTCTATCAGCGGGCGCTGTCGGCCGATTCGGACGAGATCATCGCGAACGCACGCGAATTTCTCAAGCGAAACTCGTTTGCCAACTATTGCGATTTGGTATTGCTGCCGGCGCTGCATCTTGCGCGGCTCGATCTTGAGTCGGGCGCCATTAGCGCCGACCAACAGGCGAGGGTTCGCAGCGCCATGGTTGCCGTGATTGCCGCCATCGGCGGTAGTCATCGCCGGCCGTCGCGCCGCCGGCTGCGATCCTCCGTGCTCGACAAGTCGACCGCCGGCCGCCAACTTCGCGAGCAGCGCGAACAGGCGAGCGGCCGCTGGCAAGGACCGCTGGTGGTGCCGGCCGGTTCGGTCATCGTATGCGCGGGCTTGGGTTCCATGGCGGATGAGCTGGCAACCGAGCTGCTGGTGCGCATATTGCGCGATCAGAAAATCGACGCGCGCCATATGTCCCTTGAGGATTTGGATGGCGCGGCGCCGCCGAATGCCGCGGAAGCGGTATCCATGGTGTACGTGGTAAGCGCCTTTCCGAGCGAGGAGCGCAACCGCGGCGATGCGACGACGGAAAAGATGCGCCGACTATTCCCCCACGCCTGCATCGTCGCGGTCTTTCTTCCGGGCATGCTGCTGCAGCCGGAGGACGAGCATGAGGACACGAACATGCGCGGGGCCGATAAATCCGCGGGGTCTCTGGGCCACGCGGTTCAGATCTGCCTCGATATGCAGTCGAAACCGCCGAAAGCATGACGGCGCCGTCGAAAACCGTTTTGATCACGGGGGCGGCGCAGGGTGTCGGGCTTGCGGCCGCTTCCTTGCTGGCGCGGCGCGCATATCGCGTCATTCTGGTCGACATTCAATCCGTGGAGAGGCAGATCGCAGAGCTGCGCGCCGGGGGTTTGCAGGCGGAAGGAATTTCCGGAGACGTATCCTCGGAAGAATTCGTGCAGCGGTTGGCCCTGAAAGTTTCGCAGGACTACGGCGCGCTCGACGCGTTGGTGAATAACGCGGGTGTCAGCCTCATCGTGCCTGCCGAGGAGACGACGGCCGCGCAGTGGCAGCGTGTCATGGCCATCAATTTATTCGCGCCCTTCCTGTTGTGCCGTTATCTAGGAGCCCAGATGCTGCAGCGGCGTCAGGGCAGCATCATCAACGTAGCCTCGGTGGCCGGCCTCGCGGGCATCGCCCATCGCAGCGCCTATAACGCGTCAAAGCATGGCCTGGTGGGCCTGACGAGAACGCTGGCGGCCGAGTGGGGCGGGCGCGGTGTGCGCGTCAATGCCGTGTGCCCAGGGTGGATCAAAACCGAAATGGATACCCTGGACCAGGGTGGCGGCGCGTACAGCGATGCGGATATCATCGACCGCGTGCCGCTTGCGCGCTTCGCGCGTCCCGCCGATGTGGCGGAAGCGATCGCCTTTCTCGCCGACTCGGATCGCAACGGATTTATCAATGGAATCACGTTGCCGGTGGATGGAGGTTGGATGGCTGACGGCGGCTGGAATGGCTTGAGGCTGCGCACGCGAACTTGTTGAGCGCGAGATATCAAATCTTCATGTGGCTGCAAAAGACGACTGCAATTGAACGGCGCACGCTGCTCGCGGCCTATGCAGGCTATGGGCTGGACGGCTTCGATTTCATGGTCTACAGCTTCATCATTCCCACGCTGCTCGGCTTGTGGGGCATGTCTAAGGCCGAGGCCGGTTACATTGCCAGCGGTGCGCTGATTACTTCGGCCGCCGGCGGCTGGGCGGCCGGTGTGCTCGCAGACCGCTATGGCCGTGCTCGCATATTGCAGCTCACGGTGCTGTGGTTCGCTGCGTTTACGTTCTTGAGCGGCTTTACTCATTCCTTCGGTCAACTTTTCTTTACCAGAGCGATGCAGGGATTCGGATTCGGCGGTGAATGGGCCGTGGGTTCGGTGCTGGTGGCCGAGATCATCGATGCGCGGCATCGCGGCAAGGCGACGGGCCTGGTGCAAAGCAGCTGGTCGGTGGGCTGGGCCGCTGCCGCGCTGGCATTCTGGGCGGTGAGTTCATGGTTACCGCCGCAAATTGCGTGGAAAGTGGTGTTTTGGCTGGGCATCCTTCCCGGCTTGCTGATCATTTATATTCGCCGCAAGGTGCCGGAGTCGGCGATTTATCTTCAAATGCGTGCGCGGCGCGCGGCGCGCGATAAATCATTGCGGCGCCGCGGGGAATTCCTGGATATTTTCCGGCCGCCCCTCTTGGGTACGACAGTATTGGCGACTTTGCTGTCGACGGGAATGCTGGGCGCCTACTACTCGATAACGACGTGGTTGCCGACCTTTCTAACCAACGAGCGCCATCTGTCCGTGGGCGGCACCACCGGCTATCTGTTGATGGTGATTACAGGTTCGCTCGCCGGATACCTGGTGAGCGCCTGGCTCACGGATACGATTGGGCGCAGGCGTGGGTTTATCCTATTCGCCGGCTGCGCAATGGTCTTGGTCCTGCTGTACATGCGTTTGCCCGCCACCGGCGGGATGTTTCTGATCGGCTTCCCTTTAGGATTCTTTATACTCGGGATATTTTCCGGCATGGGAGCGTGCCTGTCTGAGCTGTTTCCCAGCAGCGTGCGCGGTTCAGGCCAGGGATTCACCTATAGCGTCGGGCGTGGGATCGGGGGCTTCTGTCCCTCCTTGATCGGCCTGCTGAGCACGCGTTTCCCTTTGGGCGATGCCATTGCCGGCTTCACGGTGGCTGCCTATGCATTGGTCATCGTGTCCGCCTTGGCGATTCCCGAAACGCGCGGCCGCGTGCTCATCGCGGACAGCACCGTCGAGACATGATGCTCTGGGAATTTTGGATCGATCGGGGCGGCACCTTCACCGACGTCGTCGGCCGCGCACCTTCAGGGGCGCTGCACACCTTGAAGCTTCTATCCGAAAATTCTGCTCAGTATGACGATGCTGCGGTGGAGGGCATGCGCCGATTGCTGAGGTTGTCGCCCGGTGAACCGATTACGCCGCTTAACGTGGCCTGCGTGAAGATGGGCACGACGGTCGCCACCAACGCCCTGTTGGAGCGCAAGGGCGAGCGCACGCTGCTGGTCATTACGCGAGGGTTCCGCGACGCCTTGAGAATTGCCACTCAAGCTCGGCCGCGCCTGTTCGACCGCCGCATCGTCCTGCCGGAAATGCTGTATGAGAGAGTCATCGAAGCTCGCGAGCGCGTGGGCGCGCATGGCGAAGCAGTTCAGGCCTTGGACGTCCCGGCGCTCACGGCTCAAATGCAGCGCGCCTTCGACGACGGCATACGGTCTTGCGCCATCGTCTTTCTTCATGGCTACCGCTACGTCCATCACGAACTGGCTGCGGCCGGTATTGCCGGCGAGATCGGATTTACGCAGGTTTCCGTGTCTCACCGCGTCAGCCCGCTGATGAAATTGGTACCGCGCGGCGACACGGCCGTGGTGGATGCCTACCTCTCGCCCATCTTAAGGCGCTACTGCGACAAGCTCGCCGAACTCATGCCCGGCGTGCCGCTGTTTTTCATGCAGAGTTCCGGCGGCCTGACGCAGGCGAATCGATTCAACGGCAAGGACGCGATTCTCTCAGGTCCGGCGGGCGGGATTGTGGGCATGGTGCGCACGGCTCAAGCACGCGGGCATACCAAGTTGATCGGCTTCGATATGGGCGGCACATCGACGGATGTCAGTCACTTCGCCGGCGAATACGAGCGGGCATTCGATACGGAAGTGGGCGGAGTTCGGGTTCGTGCGCCGATGATGAGCATCCACAGTATCGCGGCCGGGGGCGGCTCCATCATCCACTTCGACGGTGCGCGCCTGCGGGTGGGACCGGACTCCGCGGGCGCGAGCCCGGGGCCTGCGTGCTATCGGCGAAACGGCCCGATTACCATTACCGACGCCAATGTATTGCTGGGACGCATTCAGCCGGCATTCTTTCCGCCGGTATTCGGCCCGGCGGCAAATGAAACCTTGGACGGTGAAATCGCGGCTCGGCGCTTTGAAGAGCTGGCAGGGCGCGTAACCAGCGCGACCGGACGGTTGATTGCGCGCGAGGAGGCCGCCGCCGGTGCTTTGAGGATCGCGGTGGGCAGCATGGCCAATGCGGTGAAGCGGATTTCCGTCATGCGCGGCCATGATGTCGCCGACTACACGCTGCAATGCTTCGGCGGGGCCGGTGGCCAACACGCCGGTCTCGTGGCCGATGCCTTGGGGATGAGCCGAGTCTTCATTCATCCATTGGCCGGCGTGCTGTCGGCGTACGGCATGGGACTCGCCGACCAGATTGCCATGCGCGAGGCAGCGGTGGAGCGCGAACTGAGCGATGAGAGCTTCGGCCACGCCACGGCGATCGCGTCGCGCCTTCTCGATGAGGCCGCAGAGGAACTGAAGAGACAGGGACTGGCGGGCGAGGTGCTCAAGCGCGTGGCACGAGTCCATGTGCGCTATCAGGGAACCGACACCGCGTTGCCTTGTGCGCTCCCGGTGCACGTGTCGCAGGCGGAAGGCGTGCGGATGGTCCGCGAGGAGTTTGAGAGCAGCTATCGGCGCCGTTTCGAGTTCGTAGCGCTGGACCACGGGCTGGTGATCGAGGCCGTGTCGGTGGAGTGCATCGCCCCAGGCGCGGACTCGCCGGCCTTGGATTCGATCGATGGCGGCGAGCGCTATGAACCTGTGGCGGATGCCGACATTTCCATGTACTGCCTGGCTGACATGGAGTCCGCCGGCTGGCGCGACGCGCGGCTGTATCGCGCGGAGGCGCTGCGGCACGGCGCGCATATCTTGGGGCCGGCCATTCTCGCCGATCGAAATGCAACCACCGTGGTGGAACCCGGCTGGGAAGCGCTGATCGTTGCCGGCGGCTGCATCGAACTTGAACGCGTTCAGCGCCGAGCCGGCGAACACGCGGTGGACGCGCGCGTCGATCCGGTCATGTTGGAGCTGTTCAACAACATATTCATGAACATCGCCGAACAAATGGGCCTGCGCCTGCAGAACACCGCCTATTCGGTGAACATCAAGGAGCGCCTGGACTTCAGTTGCGCGTTGTTCGACGGCACGGGAGCCCTGATCGCGAATGCGCCGCATATGCCGGTGCACTTGGGTTCGATGAGCGAGTCGATTCGCACCGTCATCGACCGCAATCCGCACATGCGCAGCGGCGATGTGTATGTGCTGAATGATCCCTACCATGGCGGCACCCATCTTCCCGATATCACCGTCGTGACGCCGGTGTATTTGGACGCTGCCGACGCAGCCGACGCGGCGCCGAGTTTTTTTGTCGCCTCGCGCGGTCACCATGCCGACATCGGCGGCATCACGCCCGGGTCGATGCCCCCATTCTCCACATCCATTGGCGAGGAAGGCGTCCTTATCGACAACTTCAAACTGGTGGAGTACGGCATGCTGCGGGAAGCGGCCATGCGGGAATTGCTCCAGAGCGGTCCATATCCTTCGCGCAATCCAGCACAGAATCTTGCCGACATGCGCGCGCAAATAGCGGCCAACGCAAAGGGCAGTGCGGAGCTGAAGGCGCTGGCGGCGCAATACGGCGTGAATACCGTGATCGCGTACATGCGGCACGTGCAGGACAACGCCGAAGAATCGGTGCGCCGCGTCATTACCTCGCTCAAGGACGGCCATTTCATTCTGCCGCTCGACAATGGGTCACAAATTGAAGTGGCTGTGCGGGTCGATGCCGAGCGCCGCAGCGCGTGCATCGACTTCACCGGCACCAGCGCCCAGCTGGGCGATAGGTTCAACGCGCCGCGCGCGGTGACCACCGCGGCGGTACTCTATGTATTTCGCACGCTGGTAAACGACGACATTCCGCTGAACGCGGGATGCCTGAAGCCGCTGCAAATCATTCTACCCGAGGCCTGCATGCTGAACCCGCGGTCCCCCTCCGCCGTGGTGGCCGGAAACGTCGAGACTTCCATGTGCGTGACAAACGCACTGTATGGGGCGCTGGGAGCCATGGCTGCCAGCCAATGCACCATGAATAATTTCACGTTCGGCAACGGACAGTACCAATACTACGAAACCATCGCCGGCGGTTCCGGCGCTGGGCCGGAATTCGACGGCACCAGCGTGGTCCAAACTCATATGACCAATTCGCGGCTGACGGATCCTGAGGTTTTGGAATTCAGATTTCCCGTTCGCTTGGAGTCCTATGAAATTCGCTCGAGGTCGGGCGGTGCCGGACGATGGAAGGGGGGCGACGGCGGCATCCGCCGCGTTCGCTTCCTGGAGCCCATGACCGCGTCCATTTTGAGCAACGGCCGCACGGTCGGCTCATTCGGCATGGCAGGCGGCGAGGCGGGTGCGGTAGGCGAGAATTTTGTCGAGCGGGCCGATGGCCGAGTGGAGAGGATGGCGCATATTGGCCAGATCGAGGTGCACGCCGGCGATGTGATGGTGATTTGTACGCCCGGCGGCGGCGGATATGGGAGGCCTTCAGATGCCAGAGATTGAAATTGTCGAGGTCGGTCCGAGGGATGGGCTGCAGAACGAATCGGTGCTGTTCAGCACGCAGCAGAAGCTGGAGTTTATCAAGCGCGCCGTCGACGCCGGCGTGCGGCGCATCGAAGTAGCCAGCTTTGTGAATCCGAAGCTGGTGCCGCAAATGGCCGATGCCGAAGCGGTATCCGCTGGATTGGCTCAGCGCGACGACGTGATCTACATCGGTTTGGTGCTCAACAAGCGCGGCGCGCTGCGCGCCGTCGAGGCCGGTCTTGATGAGCTGGGCGCCGTCTGCGCGGCGTCCGACGGCTTTGCCATTCGCAATCAAGGTCAAACCTCGGACGAGTCCTTGAATATGTGCTGCGAAGTGGTGCGACTGGCGCGTCAGGAGGGACGGCGCGGACAGATCACGATTTCCACCGCGTTCGGCTGTCCCTTTGACGGCGAGGTTGATCCTCAGCGGGTCGTGGATATGGCGAAGATTGCAGCCGCCGCAGGTCCTGTCGAAGTCGCCATCGCCGATACCATCGGAGTCGCGGGACCGCGCGATGTTTCGGATCTGGTCGCGAGGGTGAGAGCCGCGATCGCACCGCTGCCGGTACGCGTTCACTTTCACAACACGCGAAACACCGGTCTCGCCAATGTGTGGGCCGCGGTAAATGCCGGTGCCAGCACGGTGGATGCGTCATTGGGGGGCTTGGGCGGTTGTCCGTTCGCGCCTCGGGCCACCGGCAATGTGCCCACCGAAGATGTCATCTATATGCTGGAGCGATCGGGATACCACACCGGGCTGGACATCGATCGGGTGATCGAGACGGTCGCATGGCTGGCCGGCGCGATGGGCCGCGAATTGCCGGGTATGTTGAGCAGAGCAGGGAATTTTCCCGGCGCCGCGTCGCGCTGACCTCGGCACGACGCCGGCATCGCAAGGTCGGCATTACTGCGCGTTCAAGCAGCGCTTAAAACGATCTTCCACGCGACGGGCGTACCAGTCGGTGGTGAGGCTGCGCTTGATTTTCGGTCCTCCGAGTTTGATGCGCGGCACCAGGGCGCGCGGTAGCTGCCTTCCGGACTGTTGACCGGCCAGCGCGAACACGCGCTGATACAGCGTAGTCGCTTCAAAGCCCTTGGTTTTTCCCTCGGCCAACGCGGCATGGATGGCGCCGTCGCTCATCTTGAGCCGTGCCGCCAGCGTGCGCGCCGCCGATTCGGTGGCGCCCGGATTGTTTGCATCGCCGTCATGCGGCAACAACGCGCCGTCTGCGAGCACAGCGACGCCCGAGGCGATGCTGAGCGCGCTTTGAAAGGCGGCATTGCGGCTGGCGTATTGCCCGGCATTGAAATCCGCGAAACGGTACAGGTACTGATCGTACGGAGCGCGGTAGTCCAGAAGATGGGCGATACCGAAATAGACGCTGCCGCGGCGGGTAAACAATTCATCCCCGATGCTGACCTGCACCGGGTAGGGATACGGCGCGGCGGACGAAAACTGCTCGGCAAAGGCAACATTGACCTGCATCGGCCCGCGCGTGCGTATGGGATTTCGATCAGCGAACAGCGTCCGGCCCATCGGTACCCCTGCAATGAAGTCCTCGTAAGCGTCGCTCAGGTTCTTTTCGGTTTTGGCCGCATCGATTCGATCGCCGTAACTCCGGCCATCGGAGGACTTGAGTTGCAGTACGCCATTCACCAGCAGCATCGGCACATGCGCGAGCGCGGCGCGCCTCTCGATTTCTTTGCGCGCGATGGGGCCGAGGCCCGGTATCACCGGATCGACCCGAAATCCCGATTCCTGTTCGATCACTGCAACCACGGCGCAAATGTTTTCGCGGTTCGGCGTCACCGTCAGCACCGTGAAAGCGGTGTGCATATCGGCGGCCCATCCGGCGCGATCCGGTACGTTTCGCGGCAGCGACCGCTCGATCAGAGCATGTGCCTCGGCGGGGTTCAAGGGGGGCGATACGTTAAGCTGCTCGCCGGCGCAACTCGCCAGGAGCACCGCCGCTGCAGGCAACCAGAACGGATTGATTTGACGCATTGCGGCCTTTGGGTTAGCGGCCGCGCAAGGCCGCGGCATGCTTATCGAGGCTGCATTCTGACTGCGCCGTCGAGACGGATGGTCTCGCCGTTCAGCATCGCGTTCTCCAGAATTTGCACGATCAGCGCTGCGAACTCGTCGGGCTCGCCGAGGCGGGGCGGGAAGGGCGTCTGTTTGCCGAGCGAGTCCTGTGCCTCCTGCGGAAGTCCCTTCATCATCGGCGTGGCAAACAGCCCCGGCGCCACCGTCATGACGCGAATACCGCTGGACGCCAACTCGCGCGCCATCGGCAAGGTCATGGCGACGATGCCGCCCTTGGAAGCGGAATAGGCGATCTGTCCGATTTGGCCATCGTAGGCGGCAACGGATGCCGTCATGACAATGACTCCGCGCTCGCCTTGCGCATTGGGCGTATTGGATTGCATGGCCGCCGCGGCCGACTTGGCCACCAGCACGGTGCCGAGCAGGTTGATTTCAATCATCTTGCGAAAAGAACTTCCCGTCATGGGCCCGTTCCTGCCGACGAGCCGTCCCGGCGTCGCGATCCCCGCGCAATTGATCGCCGCAGTGATGCTGCCCATGCTCGACTGCGCCTGCTTGACGGCGCCGTCTACCGCGGCCTCATCGCTGACATCGGCGGCGATGAAGATTGCGCGCTCGCCTAAGCCTGCGGCGGCGGCATTGCCCGCGGCAACGCTGAGGTCGAAAATGGCGACCTTGCCGCCGCCGCGCACGATTCGATTCGCGACCGCGAGCCCGAGACCTGAGGCCCCGCCGGTGACGATGGCATGGACTTCCTTCAATTGCATGCGTGAACTCCTTCCAAATTGGCCAGCGGATGGCGCGCACCCGCCCAGGGATCGGTAAACATCGCCTCGACGGACGCGTCGGTGACTTCGTCGATGAACTGCGGGCGCCACACGGGCGCGTTGTCCTTGTCGATGATCATCGCGCGCACACCTTCGATGAAGTCGCCTTGAATGAAACATTGGCGCGCCAGCCCAAGCTCCATTCGAAAGCACTCGGCCAGGCTCATCGACTTCCCCCGCTTCAGCTGCTCCAATGTAACGGCCAGCATGGTGGGCGAGCGGGTGTTGATGAGATCGACGGTTTGCGCTGCCCATTCCAAGAACTCGGGCCGGCTTTCCCCTTCAAGGGACTGAAGCAAAGCAGGCACGTTCGGCGCGGCGAAATGCCCATCGATGGCGGGACGTATCGCCGCGAGAGGCGCCGGCGACGCATCCTTGGCCAATCTGTGAATGACGCCGTCGATCGCGGCACGCCCGTCCTCGATCCCCGGGGAATTCCAGCTCAGTGCGGTTAATTCAGATTCCAGCATGTCCACGGCGGCGCGCGGCAGATACACGTCGGCCAGCCCGGCATACACGGCGTCGGCGGCGCGAATCTGCACGCCGGTCAAAGCGAGATAGGCTCCCAAGGAACCCGCAAGACGCGGCAGGAAATAACTGGCGCCCACATCCGGAAAGAATCCGATTGCCACTTCCGGCATCGCCATGCGGGTGCGGTCCCCTACGATGCGCATGCGCGATCCCTGCGAGATGCCCATGCCGCCGCCCATGATAATGCCGTCGATGAGGGCGATGTAGGGCTTGGGATACGAATACAGCAGGTAGTCCAACGGATATTCGGTGACAAAGAAATCGCGGTGCAGGCTGTCCGCGTTCAGATAACTCTCATAGATCGCGCGGATATCGCCTCCGGCGCAGAAGGCTTTCTCGCCGGCGCCTCTGATCAACACTGCGTTGACGTTCGGATCGGCCGCGAATTGACCCATGGCCAAGCGCAGGTCCACGATCATGGGCAGCGACAGCGCGTTCAAAGCGGCGGGGCGGTTCAGGGTGATGAACGCGATGCGGTTGCGGACCTCGCTCTGGATCAAGCGTTCCGCCAATTGGGTTTGCGCTTCTCCAAAAAGGCATTCACGCCTTCACGCTGATCTTCGCCGTCGAACAAATCGACGAAGCGCTCGCGTTCCATCGCCAGGGCAGCGGCGCGCGGCGTGCCTTGGCGAGCCTGATGAATCAAGGATTTGCTGTAGGTGACGGCACCGGGGCTCAAAGTCGACACGCGCTTTGCAAGCTCCAGCGCCGTGGCGAGCGCCTGGCCGCGCGCCACGACCTGTTCCACCAAGCCGATGCGCAGGGCGGTCTCGGCATTCACCCGCTCGTTGGTCAATATCATGCGCTTTGCCCAGCCCTCGCCCACCAGCCACGGCAAGGTTTGGGTGCCGCAGCCGCAGGGAAGCAGGCCGACCGACGCTTCGGGCAGCGCCATTTGCGCATGCTCCTCGCAGATGCGCATGTCGCAGGCCAGGGCGCACTCCAATCCGCCGCCCATCGCGTAGCCATTCATCGCAGCAATGAACACCGGACGCGATTCCTGCAGTGCCTCGAATGCGGAACCGAATCGCTGTGCCATGAGGCGGGCCTTTACCTTATCGCCGTCCGCAAATTCCTTGAGATCTGCGCCGGCGCTGAAGAACTTCTCGCCATGACCCGTGATCACCGCCGCGCGCACCTGAGGATTTCGATTCAAATCGCCGATGAGCGCCTGCAATTGCAGCAACCCCGCGGCGGTGAAGGTGTTGGCCGAAGGATTGTTCAAGGTCACCAGGGCGACTGATCCGTCGATCGAGAATTCAATCATTTGGGTTCCCGGCGGCTGATGACTTGTGTCGATACAAATTGATGATGGCGGAGAAGTCCTGGCCGCCGGCGCCTTGCGCACTGAACATTTGGTACAGCTGCTGTGCGAGGGCTCCCAACACGGCGGGCTGCTTGGATAGCTTCGCCGCATCGACGGCGAGCCCCAGATCCTTGAGCATCAAGTCCGCGCCGAAACCACCGGTGTAGCCGCGCGCAGCCGGCACATTCTCCATGACGCCGGGATAGGGATTGTAGGTATCGGAACTCCAGCAGCGGCCGCTCGAGGTATTGATGATTCCCGCCAATACCTTCGCGTCGATGCCGAGCGCGGTACCTAAGTTCATGGCCTCGGATACGCCGATCATGGTGATGCCGAGCAGCAGGTTGTTGCAAATCTTCGCCACTTGGCCGGTGCCGCTCTCCCCGCAATGGACGATGTTCTTCCCCATATGGCGCAGAACCGGCACGATCTTCTCGAACACAGCGGCATCGCCGCCGACCATAAAGGTTAATGTGCCTGCTTCGGCACCGCCCGTGCCGCCTGACACCGGCGCATCCGCCATTGGATTGCCCTGCTGCGCGGCGGCGACGGCGACTTCGCGCGCGGTATGCGGATCAATGGTGCTCGAATCGATGAGCGTCACGCCCGGTGCGGCGCCCGCCAGAACGCCTTCATTCCCGAGATAAACCGTTTTGACATGCGGCGAGGAGGGCAGCATGGTGATGACCAATTCTGCCTGGTCGGCGGCCCGGGCCGCCGAATTGGCGGCGGTCGCGCCGGCGGCCTTCAATGCATCGACGTTGCGCTGTACGACGTCATACACCACCAACGCATGTCCGGCCTTGAGCAGGTTGCGCGCCATGGGCGCACCCATATGGCCGAGACCCACGAAGCCGATTTTCACTTGAGGCTAATCGTGGTGTTGACGCCGCCCGATGTGGTGCTGTCATCGAACCAGCGCGACGTAATGGTCTTGGTCTGCGTATAAAACTGAATCACTTGCTTGCCGTAGGGGCCTAGATCGCCGAGCTTCGAGCCGCGCGATCCGGTGAAACTGAAAAACGGCACCGGCACCGGAATCGGCACGTTGATGCCCACCTGACCTACGTCGATTTCGTTTTGGAATTTGCGCGCCGCCGCGCCGCTCTGGGTAAATAGACCGGTGCCGTTGCCGAACGGGTTCTTGTTGATGAGGTCAATGGCCTCGTTCAGGGTCTGCACGCCGACGATGACCATCACCGGTCCGAAGATCTCGGTGGTATAGATTTTCATACCCGGCGTGACGCCTGAAAATATCGTCGGCCCGATGAAATTGCCGTTCTCGAATCCGTTGACCTTGACGGCGCGGCCGTCCAATTCTAGCTTGGCGCCTTCCTTAATGCCCTCTTCGACTAATCCCAAGATGCGTTGCTTGGCGGTCCGTGAAATGACCGGCCCAACATCCGTGCCTTTTTCGCTGCCGGCATTCACCTTGAGCGTCTTCGCCTTGGCGACGATGTCGGGGATCCAGCGCTGCGCCTCGCCCACGAGCACGGTAACGGAGGTGGCCATGCAGCGCTGACCGGCGGCGCCGAAAGTCGCACCGACCAAGGCATTTAGCGACTGTTCCTTGTTTGCGTCCGGCATGATCACTGCGTGATTTTTCGCGCCCATCATGGCTTGTACGCGTTTGCCGTGCTGTGTGCCCAAGTTGTACACATGCGTACCCACTGCGGTTGAGCCCACGAAAGAGATGGCGACGATGTCCGGGTGCGTGCAGATCGCATCGACCGCGCGTTTGCCGCCATGGACGATGTTGAGGACGCCCGGAGGCACGCCGGCCTGAAGTGCCAGTTCGGCCAGCAGCATGGGGGTCAGCGGATCCTGTTCCGAGGGCTTGAGGACGAATGTATTGCCGCAGACGATGGCCATGGGAAACATCCACAGCGGAATCATCGCCGGAAAATTAAACGGCGTGATGCCCGCGCACACGCCGATGGGTTGCCGAATGGTGTACGTGTCGACGCCGCCGGCCACGTTTTCAGCGAACTCACCCATCTGCAGGCTGCCGATGGAACAGGCGTGCTCGACGACTTCCAGGCCGCGAAATATATCGCCCTCGGCATCGGCGAGAGTCTTGCCCTGTTCCGCGCTCAAGGTTTGCGCAATGCGGCTCATGTGCTCTCGAACCAGAGCTTGCAGCTTGAGCATGACCCGGGCGCGCGCCGCCAGCGGCGTGTTCTTCCAAGTCTTGTAGGCTTCCTTGGCGGCAGCCACGGCAGCGTCGATTTCCTCATCGGTCGCGAAAGGGACTTGCGCCAGCACCTGCTGTGTGGCGGGATTGATGACGTCGTGCCATTCGGCGGTCTTGGACTCGACGAAATTACCGTTGATCAACAACTTGACCGTTTCCACGGTTTGATCCAGAAGTGCAGGTTTAGGCGTCATAGCAATTCCTCTCTCTAAAGTTCCGAGCGCTCGAGCAGGGTCCTGGCAATGAGCAGCCTCTGGATCTCGCTCGTGCCCTCATAAATCTGTGTGATGCGCGCATCGCGGTAGTATCGTTCGACATCATAGTCCGCCAGATAGCCGTAGCCGCCGTGAATTTGTATGGCGTGGGAGCACACCCGCTCGGCCATCTCCGAAGCGTACAGTTTAGCCTGGCAGGCTTCCGAAAGGCAGGGCTCCCCGGCGCTGCGCAGGCGCGCGGCATGATGCGTCAGCAGCCGCGCGGCATTGATCGACATGTGCATATCCGCCAACATGTTGCTGATGCTGCCGAACTTGGCTATCGGCTGGTCAAATTGCCTGCGTGTCTGCGCGTAAGCCAGCGACGCATCGAATGCGGCGCGGGCAATGCCGATGGCCTGCGCGGCGATACCAATGCGCCCACCCTCCAGATTCGACAAGGCGATGGACAATCCCTTGCCGCGGAGCCCCAGCAGGCAATCCGCGCCGATCCTGCAATTGTCGAAGGTAATGGCGCAGGTATCGGAGGCTCGGATGCCGAGCTTGCGTTCAGGACTTCCTGCGATAAATCCGGGGGTGTCCGTCGGCACGATGAAGGCCGACAGTCCCTTCTTGCCCAACTCCGGGTCGGTGACCGCGAACACGATCGCGATTTTCGCGCGCTTGCCGTTGGTGATGAACTGCTTGGTGCCGTTCAGCACCCAGGTGCCCCCGTCCAGGACTGCGCGGGTTTTCAAATTATGCGCTTCCGACCCGGCCTGCGGTTCAGTCAAGCAAAAGCAGCCTATGATGCGGCCCTGCGCCATCTCCGTAAGATAGCGTTGCTTCTGCTGCGTGTCGCCGTACTTGAGGATCGGCCCGCAACCGACGGAACTGTGGACGCTGACCAGCGCCGCGGTCGCCGCATCGCCCGCGGCGATCTCTTCGACCGCGAGCGCATAGGCAATGTAATCGGTGTAGGAACCGCCCCATTCATCCGGGACCATCATGCCGAGAAGCCCCAATTCCCCGAGCTTGACGACCGCCGAGTCGGCGATCCAACCGTCCTTCTCCCATTGGGAGGCGTGGGGCTTGAGTTCCTGGAGCGCAAAATCCCGCGCCGAATCGCGAATCATGCGCTGCTCGTCGGTGTAAAAATCCATAAGCATGCTCGAGGACGTCTGCGCGTGGCCGTATCGCGTAAACTATAGAGAGTAGTTGTCATCGCGGCGTGCCCAAACCGTTCAAAATGCGTGAGCGAAAATGCAACAGTTGCTTGAGCCGTGCGGCGGCCGCCGAAGCGGCGCGGTCCGAACCAGGCACCATTGCGATTTGCTTCGTTGCAGCAGCTTTGGAAGGCGTGCGAGCCCGGCGGCTGGATGCGGATGCCCTGCTCAAGCAGGTGGGGTTGTCCCCAGGGCTGCTGCAGTCATCGCAGGCGCGCGTCTCCGCCAAACATTACGGTGAGCTGTGGCGCCTTGTCGCGCTAACCCTCGATGATGAATTTTTCGGGCAAGACTCGCGCCGGATGAAGTCGGGCAGCTTTGCGATGATTTGCCATTCGGTGCTCAACTGCAAGACCTTGGGTCACGCCATCGATCGCAGTCTGCGGTTCTACGCGCTCATTCTGGACGACATTTACGGCAAGCTGAAATTGGATGGCGCCGAGGCGAGCATCACGCTGCACCAGGACACTGCCGCGCCTCAGCGCGTGTTTGCGCACGAGGTGCTGCTGATGCTGCTGCATGGCGTGGCTTGTTGGCTGGTCGGACGCCGCATCCCCATCAAGCGCGCTCAGTTCGGCTACGCGGAGCCTACACATAGCGCAGAATATCGCCTGATGTACAGCACAGCCATCGGCTTTCAAGCGCCGCATACGGCCATCGTTTTCGATGCCGCTTATCTTGCGCTGCCCATTGTCCAGAACGAACGAACCGTCAAGGAGTTCTTGCGCAACGCACCGGAGAACATTTTACTCAAGTACAAAAATGGCAGCAGCTTGGGCGCGAGGATCCGTAGGCGCTTGCGCCAGTCCTTACCCGGAGACTTGCCTGAGTTCGAAGCGCTGGCGGAGG
>Ga0182030_10009822_pt1 | contig 19543 bp, 20 predicted proteins | sample 812S3MmetaG_FD_121299 | JGI IMG/M metagenome (GOLD analysis project Ga0182030, IMG submission 121299) | Permafrost microbial communities from Stordalen Mire, Sweden - 812S3M metaG (Illumina Assembly) | ecosystem: Environmental > Terrestrial > Soil > Wetlands > Permafrost | place: Sweden... | reverse complement strand
GGCAACGGATAAATAAAACAATCCGGTCATTGCGGGTAAGCACCCCTGGGGCTAGGAAAAAAATCGTGGTGACATAGGAAAAGACCTTCCCAGCCGAGTCTCCCTTCCGAAGGTTGGGGACGCGGCGTGAGGGCAGACTGCATAAACGCAGAGTCCCCCATTCCGCAAAGCCGGAAAGGGGAGACTCTGCGGAGAAGGGCTTTATTTTCAATTATTTATAACGACGTCATTGTAAGTAAGCATCCTTTGCATCAGAGATGGCTACTCCGATGATTCGTTATAATTTACCGCATCTGCTCATACCGCTGCGTATCTAACCTCAGGAACACGAATAATAACAGGGTAAAGGATAATAGCGAAGAGCCGCCATAACTGATAAAGGGCAGCGGGATGCCTATGACCGGTGCTACGCCTATGGCCATGCCCATGTTAATGAGGAAGTGGAAGAAGAGAATGCAGACTACGCAATACCCGTACACGCGACTGAACTTGGAGCGTTGTCGCTCGGCGAGATAGAGGATGCGGTAGAAGAGGGCGAGGTAAACGAGTACCAATAGCGTGCTGCCGGCAAAACCGAATTCTTCGCCGATGGAGCTGAATATAAAATCGGTGCTTTGCTCGGGTACAAATTTAAGTTTGGTTTGGGTGCCATTTAAATAGCCTTTACCCCACAGGCCACCGGAGCCAACAGCTATTATGGACTGGCGGATGTTCCAGTCTTTACCATTTTCAACTTCTTTGCCCAGCAATACGTTGATGCGGTCTTTCTGGTGAGAGCGCAGTACTTTATTAAAGCCGTAATTAACCGAGAACACGTAGCCAACGGCCAGCAAATAAATACCTACGATATACCACAGCAGTTTTTTTCGTTTGAGTTGCCAGGCAATAAACGCGGCAATAAGGGTTAAAAATATGGCCACCATGATGGGGCTGAAAATGAGCGCCAGTAATGAAAGTACAATTACAATAGCCGCTACTATTAAATAGTAAGGTTCCAGCCCTTCGCGAAAAAGCACCAGGGCAAAAACCGAGAAAACGATGGCTGAACCGGCATCGCCCGGTATCAGGATAATGATAGCGGGTAAGGCTATAAGGGCCGCCACTTTTAGTTTATCTTTTGTTTTGCGGATATCAACGTTTAACCCTGACATGAATTTGGCCAGCCCCAGGCTAACCGAAAATTTGGCCAGCTCGGAGGGCTGCATGGAAAAGCTGCCAATATGTATCCAGTTGCGGTGGCCTTTTACTACTGAACCGAAGAAAATAACGGAAGTAACAAACAACACTATTATTCCATATATTGGATACGCAAAGGTTGTGTAGAAGCGGGAGTCGACGATGAGGATGATGGCGCCGATGATGGCGCAGGCAACTATCCATTGAAACTGTTTTCCGCTGTTTGTGGTGGTGTTGAAAATACTTTTACCCTCGTCGGTGTATACGGATGAATAGATAACGGCCCAGCCGAAGAATACCAGTATTGCATATAGCAGTACTGTTATCCAGTCAATTTTGCCTGTTAATGATTCGTTTCTGTTTGCCACGTTTTAAAATTAATAAAATCGCTTTGCGATTTTATTGTTGTTTTCCCCTCTCGAGAGGGGAAGCGCGAAGCGCGGGGTGTGTGGCTGTTGAGTAATTGTCCCTAACAGCCACACACCCCGGCCTGCGGCCACCCCTCTCAAGAGGGGAAACGGCCATTTACTCTCCATCCAAATTCATCTGAATTGTTTTGTTTGTTTTTACTCCGTACTTGTTTAGCAAATTACCATCCATCATTCGTTTTTCTAAAGGTAAGCGGCTGGTTTGAATGGTGTCGTTTAAATATTTTTCAACCAATAAACTCGCAATAGGTGCGGCATATTCGGCACCAAAGCCCCCGTTTTCTACAATAACGGCAATTGAAATTTTTGGGCTATACTCTGGTGCAAAACCGGCGAACATAGAGTGGTTATCGCCGTGGGGGTTTTGGGCGGTACCGGTTTTACCGCAAAGGGTAATTCCGTTTACATGCGCGGCGCGGGCGGTACCGGCTTCAACTACATCAAACAAGCCTTCAACTACCGGTGGAAAATGACCGGCATCAATCAGGGTTGTATGTTTTTCGTATTTGCGCGTGAGGTCTTTATTGGTTTCGGGGTCGGTAATCTTTTTTACAATGTGTGGCGTAATGTAAAAGCCCTGGTTGCCGATGCAGGCATATAAATTAGCCAGCTGAATGGGGGTAACCAGGATTTCGCCCTGGCCTATACCCAATGAAATAATGGTGGAGGAGTGCCAGCCGTTTTCGCCGTACATTTTATTAAAGTAATGCACGGTAGGTATGTTTCCGCTTACCTCGCTTGGCAAATCAACGCCGGTTCGGATGCCCAGGCCAAAACTGTGACAGATTTCTACCCACTTACCATAACTTTCCTGGATGGTACTGAATGCCCTGTTTTCAATGGCATTGCGGAAGGTTTGCCAGAAATAAGGGTTACAGGATTGCTCGAGCGCATATTGAATGTTAGTGGCCGATGGGTGATGGTGCGAGCAATGCAGCGAGAGGCCTGCAAACACATACATGCCATTGCAGATTACAGTATAGTTGACTCCCTGCACGCCTTCCTGCAATGAAATAAGCGCCACTACCGGTTTAAATGCTGAGCCAGGCGGATAGGTTGCGAGTGTTGGGCGCGAATAAAGAGGCAACAAACTATCAGTTAAAAGACTTTTAAAATTCTGGCCACGAACCGCGCCGCACAACAGGTTTGGGTCGTAGCCGGGGCTGCTTACCAGGGCCAGGATTTCGCCGGTGCCGGGTTCAATGGCTACTATGCTTCCTTTTTTATTCTGCATCAGTTTTTCGGCGTATTCCTGCAGCTTGATGTTGAGGGTGGTAACCACGTTATCTCCGGACCTGGCAAGCGTATCAAAATCGCCGTTGTTGAAGGAGCCCATTTCGCGGTTGTGCACGTCGACAAAAACAAATTTTTTACCGCGCTGGCCGCCCAGTTCTTTTTCGTACACTTTTTCGATGCCGCTTTTGCCCACATAGTCGCCGGGTTTGTAATAGCCCTTAGACTCGTCTATCTGTTTATCGTCTACTTCACCAATATCGCCCAAAATGGTGGCTGCACAACGGTGGGGGTATTTTCTGATAGTACGCACCTGGCCGTAAAACCCTGGGAAGAGATACAAGTACTCCTGCAAACGCGAATAGTCTTTCAGCGAAAGCTGTTTCATGAATACGTTGGGCTTGTAGGATGAAAAGCCTTTTGCGCTACGCATGGCTGAGAGGCGCGCTTCGTAATCATCTTTGGTGATACCCAGCAGCTCGCATAGCTTTGCGGTATCAATACCCTTGGCCTGGCGGGGGATTACCATTAAATCGTAAATGGCTTCGTTATAAACTATCAGCTCGCCATTGCGGTCGTAAACATATCCGCGGGTGGGGTAAACATCGAGTTCCTTAACGGCGTTATTACGGGCGAGGGAAACATATTTCCGGTCAATTATCTGCAGGTAAAATAAACGCAGCACAAAAATAACCGCGAAGGTTATGATGATGCCTTGAACTATGTTATATCTGTTTTTAAAAATGTCTTTACTCACAACGGTGTTTAATCATGGTTATTTATAACGGGATTGTCAACCCCAAAAATGTTCCTGGCACAACCAAAGTTTAAATCGTTGTAAATATAATAACCGGCAACATGATATGCGTGGCTATTAAAAAAAGTGTTTGAAAATCCGGGGAATTGGTATCGTTACTCTTTTAGAACATCGTGTAAGCTATTCAACTTATCCGATATTTCGGCAGGCACATCTTCCGGTTTCATTAAAGTGATTAGCTCATGAAAATTACCTTTAGACATTGTAACGGGAAGTTTTAATCGCCCAAAAAATTCTTTAAATACCCTTTCAGCCCATTCGCTCATACGTTCATTATCCCACCATTGGTCTTCCCTATTGTTGAGATACAGCGGCGGGAATACGTCCTTAATAACTTCGTTCATAACTGTAGGGTAGTTTTGCGAAAAGAGTTCATTACCCTGGCGCTCAGCCCAAAGGATAAATATTTCCGGAGAGCAGAAATAATTTTCAATTTCCCTCTTTTCCCATTGAATTACTTTAAGTGGGGCTGTAGGGTCAATATTCTTTTCAAGCCTATCAAATAAAGCAATGCCTTTAAGCAAGGGATCGATTAACTTCAATGATTGGAATCGTTGGTAGGCTTCTCCGGGTAAATTTCCTTCTACCGGGTCTATAAACGCCTCCTCCAGAAGTATTTTAACAGGATGCCCTAACAAATTTGCGAAAGCCTTTATATTTCTTTCATCCGTAGTCCCTTCAATATATATGCAATGTTTTTTTAATTTAGCCAAATAGTACTTGTGCCAACCAATGTCAGTTAAAGCTTTACGCGCTTCCCGCATTATTCGCTTGTCATTTAAATGAATAGCTTTCTGTTCAATAACAGCAATTACCCGATCATCAGAAGAGGCCGCCTCATCCAAAACAACCTCTGAATGTGAAGCGATAATGAGTTGACTACCAAGCTTTCGGGTAATATCGGAAATCAGATTATAAATCTCTTTTTGACGTAAAACTTCCAAGTGAGCATCAGGCTCATCCATTAAAATAACTTTGCCGGGATTAGCGTACAAAAAACATAATAGCAGTAAAGTTTGCTGCATGCCCCGGCCAGCCGAAGAAAGGTCGTAAAGTATACTGTTCTCCTTGTATTTCATTTCAAGTAAACCGGTGTCAGGAAAATAGGAAGGTTCCTGTATTTCTGCCCCGAACCTATCTTTTACTATAGTATATATATCGCTCCACCGGGACTTAATCATTGCATCCGAAACATTATCTGTTTCCCGTTCAGGATGAAGTAATTGGTAGCAGATATTCCGGATTACGTCGGCTGTCTTTCCTTCTCCTATCTTTCGATCAATAGAGCCGGGAGTCAACCTATCTTCAATACTTGTTAAACCAGACATTGGTTGCAGGTATGCTACTTTTGTTTTAAACGCTTCATTTGAAATGCCAAAGCGTTCATCGTTTTGTTCCTTTTTTCGCAATGGCCGACAATAAAAAGATTCTTCATTGGCGTAGTAAAACTCAAATGCACCAATCCAGCCTTTTCCATTGTCATTACCTTCAACAGATATATCTAAAAAAATATAATCTGTATTTTGTTTTCCATTTTCTTTTGAAACTATATGTGTACTTAAATTATGCCACAATAGTTTGGCCGAAGGAACAGGTAATGAAATTAAGTCTTTTCGATTAATAGGCCTTCCTAATTGCTTTCCACCCTTTGACCCTTTTCCAGTCTTTTCTCCAGCCCATTTTTTCAGCCCGGCTTCCCATAGAGTGATGGCTTGTAAAATCGATGTTTTACCAGAGTTATTAGGCCCAATTAGTACAACCGGGTTACTTAACTCAAACGATACTTCTTCGAATTTTTTGAAATTTCTTATTGTAATTTTAGTAATCATTCTTCTCTTCGGTTATACCTGGTTAAAGATAATACACCTTTTGACAGATGTGAGTCAATATTTTAGTCTTTATTGTCACATTTTAAAATGTTAAACTACTTAGATGTCTTCATAAAAAACTGACAATTGTATTTTAGGAAATATTCAATGAGGCCCTACTCAAACCTCCGCTTCTTCCTGGATGAAAAAAGATACAGGAAGATAAGCATAAAGGCTACCGACATGAAAACGCTTAAAATTGTTTTGAGCAGCAGAAAAAAGAAGTTGTAAAAGGTGACGGCTTCTATTACAAAATAGAAACCCAGGTAAACAGTGGTGGCCACACCCAGGTAAACGGCAAACCAGGTAAGGCCCTGGGCGTAGATGTTTGGGCTTATTTCAAACTCGGTGCCTTTGGGGGTAATTATGCTGATAAGGAATGGCCGCAGGTAACCGATAAGCAGGCCAGCCGCTGCGTGCATGCCGGTTGAGCCAATTAACATATCTAAGGCCAGCCCGGAAAAAAAGCCCAGCAGCATTAGCAACCAGCGGGGAGTTTCGAAAGGGAGCAGCAATATGAACAGCGGGAAAATATAGGGATTTATAAATGAGCTGAAGTTGAGGTTGCTGAAAATAAGTATCTGTGCCAGCAACAGCAAAAAGAATCGGATAAGGTTAATGGGTATCTGGCTAATCATTTTTCTTTGACAGGCTATCTAATGACTGTAATTCGTTGCGCCGAATATTTTTTACAATATACACATAACTAAGGTTGCCGAAATCTGTGCTCAGGTTTACGGTAATTTCAAGGAAGTTTTTATCGGCCTGGGTTTTTACCTTTTTAACGGTACCAATCATGATATTGCGGGGGAACAGTTCGGAAAAACCGCTGGTTACAATAGTATCGCCTACCTTAACGGGCACGTGTTTAGGTATTTCTTCAAGCGTGGCGGTGGTGGAGTTGATGCCATCCCAGTGCATATTGCCGAAATACTCACTTTTTTTAAGCTTGGCGCTTACTTTAAAGTCTTTGCTTAAAACGCTCATTACTGCAGCGTAATTATCTGTAACGCTGATAACCTGGCCTACTATTCCGTTTGCGTTAAATACGCCCATTTGCCTGCTTACCCCCTGAAGCTTACCCCTGTTTAAATATATCAGGTTAGAGGCCTGGTCGACAGAGTTATAAATAACGCGGGCGGTGATGTAATTAAAGTGCTGCACATAGCGGCCCACGCTATCATTTACCTGAGTAGAGTCGACTTTGTTATCGAATTTTGACTCAATGAGCCGTTGGCGGAGGGCAGCGTTTTCGTTTACCAGGCTATCGCTCATTCTTCTTAAATAAAGATAGTCGCTAATACCCGTGTAGCTTTGGTGAACTTTGCCACCTACGGCCAGGCCAAAGTTATTATAAGCGGCCTGGTTATATTTTTTGGTGCGGTAGGTTAAATAAAAACAAAAGAATTCAAGGGATATGAACAGGATAAAGAGATAATAACGAAGAAAGAAGCGAAATAAGTTATACATGCTTTATATATTATTCCCTGTGCACCCGGGCTTCGCCATGACTTTTACTTTAAGGAAGTTGAAATCCCAATACATTTTTTACCGGTTCCCGCCCCTTCCGTCCCCTAAAGGGGAAACCAAAGCCGGAATACAAATACAAAGCAGGGTTGTCCTGCAGGAGAATCAAAAAAATATCAATCATCCATCAGGAAGGTGAACCTGTCAATATTTTTAAGTGCAATACCTGTACCCCTTACAACGGCCCTCAACGGGTCTTCGGCTACATGAACGGGTAATTTTGTTTTTTGCCCAATCCGTTTGTCGAGGCCCCTTAGCAGGGCACCACCGCCCGTAAGATATAATCCGGTTTTAAAAATATCGGCAGCCAGTTCAGGTGGAGTTGTTTCCAAAGCCTTTAAAATAGCCTCTTCAATTTTTGAAATAGACTTATCAATGGCGTGTGCAATTTCGGAATAGGAAACGATAATCTGTTTGGGTATGCCCGTCATCAAATCGCGTCCGTTAACGGCATAATCATCGGGTGGTACGTCGATATCGGTAAGTGCTGAGCCTACGTTTATTTTTATCATTTCGGCGGTACGCTCTCCAATCAGCATGTTGTGCTGGCGGCGCATGTAATCAACAATATCGAGGGTAAACTCGTCTCCGGCTACGCGGATAGACTGGTCGCACACAATACCTGAAAGGGCGATAACCGCAATTTCGGTAGTTCCGCCGCCGATATCAATAATCATGTTACCATTAGGCTCTTCCACGTCTATACCTATACCGATAGCGGCAGCCATAGGCTCGTGTATCATTTTCACTTCCTGGCCGCCAGCCTGTTCGGCTGAATCTTTTACGGCGCGCTTTTCAACTTCGGTGATGCCTGAAGGGATACAAATTACCATGCGGTACCTGGGAGGGAACATGGGTTTTTTTGCGCCATAGATCATGTTGATCATTTCGCGTATCATGCTTTCGGCGGCACGGAAATCGGCAATTACACCATCTTTAAGCGGACGAACGGTTTTAATGTTGGCATGTGTTTTTTCATGCATCTGCATGGCCTTCTGGCCCACGGCAATAACCTTATCGGTTCTGCGGTCGATTGCTACAATTGATGGCTGGTCAACAACTACTTTATCGTTATGGATAATAAGCGTATTGGCAGTGCCGAGGTCAATGGCAATTTCCTGAGTTAAAAAATTAAACAAAGCCATGCTTTGGAGCGATTTCTAGGGTTTTTCAATAATGCGCAAAGTAGAGAAAAACTTCTTACACTTAACGGTCTATCTTCAACAAATATCTAAAAAAATATTTCGCACGGAGGGCACGGAGAAAAAATACAGAGGAATACATTTTTTGTATGCCGATATATTTAGTCATCTTTTCAGCACGGTATCTTTACGATTGGCTTGCTGCCACTCATCATCCAACAATCCCAGCCCGATTTTTTGATGTACTTTAATGCAAATAACGATTATTTGCTTTGTCAACACCTCATATTTCATCTAAAATAATTTTTGTATTCCTCTGTATTTTTTCTCCGTGAACTCCGTGCGAAACAAGGCTGTTTTGTATCCTCACTGCGGCCCGCGGTGAGCGTACCTGAGTGCGCTGAACATAGCTACATCATAAACGAAGTGAGCACTTATAACGGAAGTAAGGCCGAAAAATTTGAAGAGATAGCCGAAGCCCGAACAAATTATAATCAGGAATAAACCATAAATGCTGAGGCTAATGTTTGAGGGATTAATGTAGCCATGCAGAAAAACAAAAAGCATGGAGGCAGGCCAGATACCTATCAGCGGTTGTATGCCCGCCCTGAAGAGCACTTCTTCGCCCACGCCGGCGCAAAACGAATAGAATAAAATATTCAGAAAAGAGGGGTTGAGTTCAAGCATCAGGGTTTCGAAAAAGCTGCGGAGGCTTTTGAATTTTTTGCCCCGGACGAGCAACAGGGCCAGAATTCCTGAAATGCTGCCGAAAAATAAGCCTGCAATTATTTGCAGATAATAGGGCTTACCACCCAAAAGCACCGATTGCACATCCCGTTTTTGAACAAAGTTGATGAGTAAAATGCCCATGGCACTCATACCCAGCAGGGTTAACCAGCTAAAATATTGAAGGCGCTTTTTATCGGGAATAACCATGGGGCGTGTTCAGGTGTTTATGTATTCAGGTGTTTACGTAGTTAGGGGATAATTGTTAAAGCGGTATTGAAGGATAAAAAAAGGCATTGGCGAAATCATTCTTTCTAATTGAGTCCTAATATAGTAATCTTGCCGAATCAAACAGCATTATGGCAGAAGATAAGAAAGTGACCCCGATAAGCGCCCTGGGCGAATTTGGATTGATTGACAGGCTTACCAGGGGTTTTGAAACCGTGCAGCCATCTACATTGAAAGGAGTGGGGGATGATGCTGCGGTGATTGACAGCCTTGGCAAAAAAACAGTTGTAAGCACTGACCTGCTGGTGGAGGGTATTCATTTCGACCTGGTTTATACGCCGCTTAAACACCTGGGCTACAAATGCGTGGTGGTAAACCTGAGTGATATTTATGCCATGAACGCCGAGCCGCAACAGATAACGGTTTCTCTGGCGCTTTCATCGCGTTTTACCGTGGAGGCTTTGGACGAGTTATATGCCGGTATTAAACTGGCCTGCCAGCATTACAAGGTTGACATGGTGGGCGGCGATACTACTTCTTCGCTTTCGGGGTTGGTTATTTCGGTTACTGCTATTGGTACTGCTGATGCAGAAGACCTGGTTTACCGCAATGGCGCCAAAGAAGGTAACCTGATTTGCGTTACCGGCGATTTAGGCGCTGCTTACCTGGGCCTGCAAATATTAGAGCGGGAGAAAAGAATTTACCTGGAACACCCCGACCTTCAACCTGAACTGGAAGATGCCGATTACCTGATAGGCCGGCAATTAAAACCTGAAGCCCGTAAAGATGCAATTGCTTATTTTAAGGAAATGGGAATTAAGCCTACAGCGATGATGGATTTGAGCGACGGGCTTTCATCGGACGTCATGCACATCTGTACCCAAAGCGGAGTAGGCTGCCAGATTTTGGAGGGCGAAGTGCCTCTTGCTGAAGAAACCTATAACATGGCCCTTAAATTTAACCTGGACCCTATCACCTGTGCCCTGAACGGCGGCGAGGATTATGAATTGCTGTTTACTATTGAGGCTGAGGACGAAACCAAGCTGACAGGAGACCAAACTTTCTCTGTTATCGGGCAGATTACCAAAAAGGAAGATGGTTATATACTAATAACCAAAAGCAACAACCGGCACCCGTTAAAGGCGCAGGGGTGGAATCATTTTAAGGGATAGGTGGAGAAATTTAGATAGTGCCTCAGTTTGATTTCAAAATATTACCCATTACTATGCGAAGATTCAAATGACTTGAGCAGAATTGTGTTGAAAACTATAGCGATGTAAACTCGCATCTTTTTTAAAAAAATGCTAATCTTGTTAGTATGGAAAAGATAAAATTCATAGACTTATTTTGCGGAATTGGTGGGTTTAGGGTGGCCATGGATGAAGCTTGCCGGGAAAACAACATAATACCTGATTGCGTATTTTCATCAGATATAGACCCCTTTTGCCAGGATTCATACGAAACAAACTTTGGACATCGACCTACAGGCGATATTACAAAGATTGACCCAGACACAATTCCTTTTCACGATATTTTATATGGCGGTTTCCCATGCCAACCATTTAGCATTATGGGAGACATGAAAGGGTTTGAAGATACGAGAGGTACTTTATTCTTTCACATTGCAAATATTATTAAACGAAAAAGACCGAAAGCGTTTATTCTTGAAAACGTAAAGCAATTAGTAGGGCACAATAACGGGCACACGCTTAAAGTTATTATCAAAACTTTACAAGACTTAGGCTATCATGTACAGTATGCCGTCCTTAATGCTCTTGACTATGGGTTGCCGCAAAAAAGAGAAAGGGTAATAATAGTTGGACATAGCGAGCAAATCTTATTTTCTTACCCCTCTCCAATTAGACCTTTCAAACCCCTATCAGAAATTCTAGAAAAAAATGTAGACAAAAAGCATTATGCTTCTGACTATATTCAAGAGAAACGAAAACAAGTTCATATTTCGGCTTATAAAGTTTCCATATGGCATGAGAACAAAGCCGGAAATGTTTGTTCTTATCCATATTCATGCGCTTTACGTGCTGGGGCTTCCTATAATTATTTATTGGTCAATGGAAAAAGACGTTTAACCTCGAGGGAAATGTTTCGTTTGCAAGGGTTTCCAGATACTTATAAGATAATAGAAAACGATACACAAGCAAGAAAACAAGCTGGTAATGCAGTACCTGTAAACATGGTAAAGGCCGTCATTTTGAAACTATTACCGTATGTTGCTTCCTCATTGGATATGACTTCGGTTTTAAGAGAATACGAAGTTGAATATGGCAAAAAGTAAATCCCCTAAGCTTAGAAAAGTAAAAAAATCATCATTTGCTTTTCCCTTGAATAAATTTCCACAACAATTTCCTTACGAATTGGGGAAAGAATTAATTTATTTACTTGCGACTAGAGGGAAACCCATTCTTGAAGGCGGTGATTGGGAACATATTTTCGCCAACTGCATAGGCGCACAATGGAAACCATCTAATGTAGGACTTGATGATGTTGTAATGGGAAATACTGCTTGGGGCGCAAAAACCGTAAAAGCCACCAATCCAAGTTCCCAAGACAAAATAAGATTGATTTCTGGGAGAAACTCTCCTACATTTTCTTTTGGCAAAAAGATTGACGCAGGTGCTCATGCATTAGCTATCGGAAATAATGTTCTGGATATTTACAATAAAAGAGTAGCTGATGCTCAAAAAAAGTTCAAAAACCTTAGAACAGTTGTTCTTATAAAATCCAAAGACCTTTTAGAAGTAAAAGTTTTCGAATTTAAAACTGTCAATTACAAAAAAAATTTATTCAAATGGGCTTGGAATAAAAGAAAAAACTTGGAGGGATTTGAAAAAAAGACTGGAGAACACCGATTTACATGGCAACCGCATGGCTCACAATTCACAATTATTGAAGATGTTCCACCTAAATGCTTAGTAATTAAGATTAAAAAGCCAAATACACTAGATAAGAAAAAGGCACTAAGTGACCTTGGCGTTGATAAATCTTGGATCACAGTAATTCAAAAAAATGGTTGATGTTTTTTTCAAAGCAAAAACGCAGTCAAATTATGCGCCAAATAAAAAGTGATGGATAAGAAATCTCCAAAATTAAGGACTGTACATAAAAGCCCGCCGGCTTACGAACTAAATAAATTTCCGAAAGAATTGCCTTTTATTATTGGCAAAGAAATAGTTTACCTCCTTGCTACCAAAGGTAAGGCTAATCTTATAGGCTCTGAATGGGAGGAAATATTTGCTAAAAGTATAGGCGCTAACTGGAAAGATTCTAGTAATGGCCTTGACGATGTAAGGCTTGGAAATACAGCATGGGGAGCCAAAACTGTCAAAGCAAAAAACCCTTCAAAACAAAAGGATGTAAGATTAATTTCTGGTAGGAATTCAATTGTATATTCTTTCGGAGCAAAAATAGATACCACTGTAGACCCAAATCTGCCAGGTGAACAAGTGCTTTCAATTTGGAATGATAGGGTTACGAGTATTAGAGAACGGTTTGACCATTTAAGAACTATTGTCTTAATTAAGTCAAATGATTTGTCTGAAGTTGTGGTATTTGAATTTGAAACCATTCGTTATGACCCAGAGCTTTTTTATTGGGAATGGAATAAGGACAATAATCTTGTGGGCTTTAGCAAACGTTCCAAAGAACATATGTTTACTTGGCAACCACACGGTTCACAATTTACTATACTTGAGAAAGTCCCTAACAATAGTACAGTAATTGAAATCCGAAAACCGGAATTTCTTGACAAAGAAAAAACCCTAAGGGCACTTGGTTTTGACAAAAGCTGGATAACAGTTACAACACGCAAATAATGAACTTGTAAAAATGGATGTGTTTGACAAGACCACACGCAGTCAAATAATGCAGAGTGTTAAATCAACTGCAAACTCGTCAACGGAGAAAAAATTAGTTCAGTATTTTAAGTCCCATGGAATAATAGGATGGCGTCGGCACTATGCTGTAATTGGAAAGCCTGATTTTGCTTTTCTCGAACGAAAAGTAGCTGTTTTTGTAGATGGGTGTTTTTGGCATGGGCATAATTGCCGCAATGTAAAGCCAAAACAGAATAAGGAATATTGGGAAAAGAAACTTCGAAGAAACAAAGAAAGGGATTTGACCATAAATGCAAGACTTTCTGCCCGTGGCTGGAAAGTAATTCGAATATGGGAGTGCGAAATGGCCGACGGGAAATTAGATAATTTGTTTAATGTTTTAGCATAGCATCGTATATTCCTGATAGATAATTGACCACGACCTTTAACAATATCTTTTGAATTAATGTCATTTCAAAAGATATTATTTTCAAAGTGAGACACTACCGAAATTTACCACTAAGGCACTAAGGATACTAAGAGCCACGAAGAATACAGAAAGTAATATAACAAGAATGCAAAAAGCCGTTAATACCTTTTCAAAGAAAATTGCTTTTTATCCTAAATGGATTTAACTTAGTACAGTTAAGTGTCCTTAGTACCCTAGTGGTAAACTATTTTGAGTATTAAGAAATGTCTTTACTGAGCTTGCGGTAAACTTTGGCAATTTCTTCTTTGCTGCCTTTTTTCCATTGCAGGGTTACCACCGGTTGTTTGCTGAGTGTAACCGGCTGCACGGCGCATAACATTTTGCCGGAGTCGTAACGCACTGCAACTATATAAGCCTCCTGACCTAAGGGCAGGTTATTAAAATCGGCAAAGCCGAGGCAGTTTTCGGCGCCAATAATGGCTTTTTTGTTTTTCAGCAATAGTTTAACTTCGCTTTTTTCGTTGCTGCAAACAATTAATTCGGCTTTTTGAACACCTGCATCCAAAGCTTTACCGTAGTTGAACCAACCGGTTGTGTTCAGGGTCTGTTCAGCAGGGTTAGCCATTGGGTGTACCAGGTCAGAACCGTATAGCACATATAAATCGCTACCTGCGCTGACTAAAGAGGATTTTGCGTCGTCAAAATCTATTTTCACCTGGTCGGCACTGCGGATATTGAAATCGATGTTTACGTGTATTGAAGACGCTATGTTTTTTTCATTGAAAACTGCAGGATGCTGGTGAGGGACTGCTCAATTTCCTGTCTGAAAATTTTGTACGATTCGGCGGTTACTACATCTTTGACTTTGCCCTCCTTACTTATGGTAAACGTTACTTCTACATTGGCTGAAAGTTCGTTTCGGCGGGCCTCGTCAGGATAGCTTAGGTTTTGCAGTAAATACTCTTTTAGCCCGAGGCCGAGGTATGAGAATTCGGGTTTTGTAAACCTGGTTGAAGGATATATTTCAGGGCGTTCGCATTTATTTTCTTCAACAGGATTCCAAACAATAAGGCCATCAGCATTTTCATCGCCGCTGTAAAGTTTATATCCATCGTTGTTGTTGACGTAAAACGGTAATTGTACCTGAATGGCCTCGCCGGTTTTTAGCCTCAATGTTTTACCTTCAGCATAAGCACTTACACGGAGCATGCCTTTGCTGGTGGCGTAAGCGCCGTGATTTGCGCTTAATAGACCTCTTTCACAATTCGCTTTTTTTGAATCCTCACCCCAGAGCGGCCCTCTCCGAAGGAGAGAGAAATGTTGAATTATGAAAGAGGTCTAATAGATTTTCGTTTAACATGGCCTCCAGATTATAGCATTCTTTCAGCTCAACATTAACGGGGGTTGAAATTGAATTGCCCTGCGTATTTATAAAGCAATTTGCTGCAAATGCCAGCCTGGTACCTTCAAGACCGGTAATTTCGGGAGGCTGGTTGTTGTTAATTACAAACCTTTGAGTTTCGGTTTTCAGGACTTCCATTAACTTCTTAATAGCGGTGCTGCGCGGACAAGGCACTTTTTGCTGTTCCGCCTCTATATGCACATATATATTCTGAGCCTGCGGGCTTTGGTTGAAGGGCTGTAAAATGATTTGGGCCAGGGTATCTTTGATAACCCGGTCAGCATCGGGCTTAGGTGCGGACGTATGATTGCAGGAGGTAAAAAACAAAATTGCCGCAACAAAGGGTAATGTTTTTATCATACGTTCAATTTAAGGATTATAAATTTCAACGAAAAAAACGGGCACTTTATTGTGTAAGCTACTCATTAAATATTTTTTATTGACGAATTTTTTTCGGACAGGCCCTGTTTATACACACAGTTTTTACCGGATGGGAATGCCTATTATAAAGGTCATAAAACGGTTTTTATCAAAAATAGAGCCAGCCAGTTTCCCTGCGTCACTTTTTTTTGTTTAATTTGCTTACATTCAGGTGTGTACCCTTGTTACCGTTTTGTAACATGCGGCATCATTTGCGGGTTGGATATGTATTAATATAAATTTGGATTATGAGAAATTTTACCAAGCTGCTATTGGTTTTTGTTTTTATGTGGACGATGATTGCTGTACATGCGCAGTCGGCTGATACCACCCAGTCCACACCTAAAGCCGAACCTGCATTATCTACGCCAACATCTTCTGAACCAGCTACCAGTACGCCCGCTACCCCGGCTGCAAGTGCGACTGTTGATACCCCTGCTACCGCACCTTCAGTTACCACTCCCCCACCGGCGGATACTACCCAGGCTGCGCCTAAAACTGAACCAGTTACTACTACCCCTGCTGCAAGCGCACCTGTTGATACGGTACCTTTGGCTGTGTCGGCCACAGTCACTCCGGCAGATAGTTTCATAGCGGCACATCCAACAGATTCTGCATCCATCGCAAGCGATACATCAAAAGCAGCGCGGAAAAAGGATATCCAAAACCAGGTGCAATTCTTTGCACCGGATATGGAATCAAAAAATTATAATTTCTATCAGAGAAAAGAAATTTCCCAGCCTTTGATGCCGAGGTATGACCTTGATTCGGCAGTTTATCAAAAGGGCAAGAAGAGAGAGAAACAACAACAAAAATACCTGGCAAGGCAGTACGCTTTTCCTGCCCGGCCGAAAGACCAGTGGGAGTTAGGGCTTAACATTGGAACGGCGCTTTTAAGCGGCAACGTAAAGCCGTATATAACCGGGCCGGGTATATTTGAAAATGTGGGCGCGGGTTTTACTATCAGAAAAGCCCTTGGCTACTTTTTTTCGTTGCGTGCCGGGTATAATTTTATGATGATGACCGGCAGGGATTATCAGCCCAATGAGAACCTTGAGTTTAACCAGGCATTGAACGGAGCTTATAACCCAGCGGTTAATTATTACAGCAATCCTAACCTGCTGGCTTCAAAAACAGTTGACCACCTGGATATGAATACCCTGTTTTTTTACAATTACAGGGCCTGGGTACATGAAGGACATCTGGAGGGAATTTTTAACCTGGGCAATATCAATTTTCACCGGGAAAGAAACTACGTAAACTTTTACATGCTGGGTGGCGTAAGTGGATTTTTCTTTACCACCTATATGGATGCCTTGAATAAGAACGGTGCGGTATATGATTTTTCGCAGGTTGAAGCGTTGTATCAAACCAATAATAGTAATAACGTAAACAGCCGGGAGCAAAATCAACGAAAAGAGGCACTAAAACTGCTTAATTCAATTTATGATAATGGCTATACCGTTCCGGCGGAGCATGATAACGATAAGCCCGGTATTAAGAACTGGGAGTTTGACCCATCGGCAACCGCAGGTATTGGCGTTCAATTTCACATTTCAAAATGGGTTACGCTGGGGATTGAAGAGCGGGTGATATTTACCCAGGCCCATATTGACGGGTATTTCTGGCAGCAGGATGAGCACCCGGCGCTGGTTAGCCATTATGATAATATTTCGTATACCTCAATCAACATAAATATACATCTTGGCGGAAAAAACCGGACGGAGCCTATGTACTGGTTAAACCCTGTTTACCACACTTACAGGAAACTTGGCGAGGTGGACCCTCAGTCGCTGATGGAACAAATGTTTAAAGACGATGACGATGATGGCGTGCCTAACTATCTTGACAGGGAGCCGAATACCCCGAAAGGTTGCCCGGTTGATGCCCACGGCGTTGCCCTTGACAGTGACCATGACGGTATTATTGATTGTTTGGATAAAGAACCATTTTCGCCACCGGGATATCCTGTTGACTCCAATGGTGTGGCTATTATACCACCTAACCCCTGCTGCGATACAACAGGCCGGGCCTTTGCAAATGCAAACGGAGGAGCCAATGGAGCAGGAGCTAATGGTAATGGTATTAATGGGCAAAATGGTGCTAACGGACAGAACGGAGAGAATTTGGAGAACGGAGGATTAGGTGGGGCCGGTAAGAGAAAAGGCAATTCGGGTTATGATTGTTCGAAGATTGAATTGCCTGCTGTAATGTTTGACCAGGATAAATATTACCTGGACCCTCAGTATTATGGCAACATACACCAGGTGGCTGAAAGGATGCAGATGTGCCCTGACATGAAGCTGGTTGTAACCGGTTACGATGAGTCGAGGAATGACCAGAAATACAACGAGCAGTTGGGCTGGAACCGCGCTAATGCGGCGGTAGATTACCTGGTTGAGAAATACGGTATTTCGCGTGATAGGTTTATCATCAAATTCCAGGGAGGTAAGAAGGCTGCTGAAGGCACACCGTTTGAGAAGAAGATAAAGAACAAAGTTGAGTTCCGCTATTCGAATGAAGGGGAGAACGGGGATAGTAATCCACCGGCGCCGCATCCGGGATTGAAAGCGGGGTCGAACAAATAATTGAACCCGGGTTTTAGAAAAACGCCACTCTGTTTGGGTGGCGTTTTTAGTTTTATTTGCTGTGCGAAGTGCCTGGCGTGTAGCTTATTGACCAAGCCGTTTGCCTCTCCGTCAGAAAGCTGGGGTTCGACATCGCTGCCAATGATAAGGATGGTATTAACCTGATAATCAATGCTCCTTAAAATTGGCTTTTAGTCGATTTATCAAGCTTTTACTTTTTTGGCTTGACCCAAAAAAGTAACAAAAAAGGTCAAGGCTGCGCAGAAATTTCCTAAAAAGCATTCTCCACGCAGGAAATAAACGAACTCGACGCACCGGCAGTTGTTGTAGCTTACTGTGAGGCCATCGGCCCTTATAGTTTACTGTGCGTTGGTCTCATACAGCGTTTCTTTCTTTTGGCTATGCATGAACGCTTTTCTTAACGGAAATTTCTGCGAGGCCGTAGGAAAACAGCCAATACCACGTTTCCACAAGTCATCTGCAAAAAGTTTCAGGGGCCGCTCCTGATTGAGCTACTCACCATTACATTGCATGCCCAAAGCACTCTTATACATGAGGGAGGGTCACATAGCAGGGAAAATCATTAATTTGGCATGGGCATGAATCCTGTTAATTCATAATACTGATATTGAGATGAAAGGAATTTTTTCGTTGGCACTGGCTTTTGGATTGATGATTTTACTGGCGGTGATGGCATGTAAGAATATTTCGTACCCTTTGTTGTGCAGTGATGAGTCGGAAACGATTATGACTGCGCAGCAGATTACCTTGTATGGTTATCCTAAAGTGCATGATGGCAAGAACACGGTTTTTATTCCTGATAACCCGTTATGGCTGGGGTATAAGCCTTCTGAATCGTTTCAAAATAAAAAATACCGGAATCTTCAAAGAGCGTTTTACCGCAAAAGTGTGATGGTGCCTTTGCGCAGTTTTTCGGAGTGGTCGTCTATGAATACAAGCTTCATTTCGTATACGTAAACACCTTCGGGGGCTTTGGCGCCTTTGAAGGTTCCATCCCACTGAAAGTTAATGTCGTTGCTTTGAAAAACGCGTTCGCCAATGCGGTCGTAAATTGAAACAGCCAGGTAAGTGAGTGATTGGGTGTTACCGAAAATGCGGAATACATCGTTGTTGCCGGAGTTGTTGGGCGTAAAAGCATTGGGTATAAAAATGTTGTAATCGGGGATTACATAAACGGTCATGGTATCGGAAACTGAGCAGCCTGAATCGTTCTGAACGGTGATATTATATAGCGTGGTGCGAACCGGTACGGCTATCGGGCCGGGGCAATCGACACAGCTGAGGCCAACAGATGGTGACCAGATATTTACATAATTACCGGCGTTACCGGTTAGGGTATAACCCAATACCGCGCTGCCTCCTAAGTTAATAGTGACGGAAGGATTAGCCTGAATGGTATAATCGTACAAATAAGCCAGGGTGTAAGCGGCATTATCGGTACATGCATGTGTATCTGTTACCAGCACTGAAAAATTACCTATGGTGAGGCCGGTGACGGTTGGGGAATTTGCACCGGTTGACCATTGATATTGATAAGGGAAGGTTCCACCGGTTACGGTTATCGCAATCCAGCCGCTGAAATCTACAGATGGACAAAGGGGTTCTACAACAACTGCGGTTATAGCGATACTATCGGGTTGGATGATGGTTGCGGTTGATGTTGCAGTGCAAAGCAGTTTGTCTGTAACAGTAACCGTGTAGGTACCT
>Ga0182030_10009821_pt1 | contig 19543 bp, 34 predicted proteins | sample 812S3MmetaG_FD_121299 | JGI IMG/M metagenome (GOLD analysis project Ga0182030, IMG submission 121299) | Permafrost microbial communities from Stordalen Mire, Sweden - 812S3M metaG (Illumina Assembly) | ecosystem: Environmental > Terrestrial > Soil > Wetlands > Permafrost | place: Sweden... | reverse complement strand
TGGGAAACTTTAAGAAAATTAAAACAAATTAAGAAGAACCAGGAATAATAGTCTCATGTAATTGAAAATTCTTAGCTGAACCTTTATAGATTTCCAAGTTCGCTTCACCATAATATTTCCAAAGTCTTCGTTTGATGCGCCAGTCGCTGGTCTCGAAGCCTTTGCTTTCGGCATATATCTTTTTGCCCGTTTTATTATCTACATAAGAGAAATCTGGTTTATAAATAATTCTTGCTAAAGTTAAATAACAAGTTTCTTGACATTTGATATTTGAAATCTCACCATTAAGTTCTCTGAGTTTTAACCATTGATAAAGTGCAGCTTCAAATTGGGAAGCAAATGAGTATCCATCTGTGGTTATTTTTTTAGCTCCGTACTTCTGACCGCGAACCCTATTAAACATCTTCTAAAATCTTGTCTATTGCATCTAAAAGTTCTTTCGATTCTTTACCAAATCCTGCAGCAGATCTTTCATAATGGAACTGTACATATGGATAACAAGCCCTTAGAAGCGTTTCTAAAACAGTGATTCTTTGTTCTAGATCAAACTCATCGTTTGTTTTTTGCAAGGATTTCCTTTATTTCTCGACAGATTTCGCTCAAATCCTGCACTGTCTTTTCTAAAACAATTAGAATTTTCTTTAAAATCTCAACAGGCCCCATTTCATAAGAATATAGCCCATGACATTACCTAAAACACAAGATAAAACATACAAGTAGTTTCTATATTTAACAACCTTGTCTTCGGGTATGGGGGGACATTCTGTGAGAAATCTCTGGTCTAGTAAATTGATTTTAATCAATTAAGTATCCCAGTTAGACAGTATTAGAAATCCAAAGCCTATTGTTACAAGAACACCTACCAGTAAGCCAGCTCCGAATAAAATCATAAACTCCTATACGGCTGAGATAGCTTCCGTCGAAAGATACTACCTCAACCGTCCGAAAAACAGCTTTGCGGGGGCGAAAACCCCTGCAAAGCCCTTTGATATCTGGTAAAATTTGGTTGGAGTTTCAAATAAACAATCCAACTGCATGCCACAAAAAGAGCGATACCCAACACGTCAATAATTCTATCTTCATGTGTACCTTTTTTAAATATAAAATTAAGCAAATGCACAATCACCCCAATCAATAGAAATATTAAAACAAAAATCATAAGTTCCTAATTCGATTCCAAGTGGGAATCATTCAATACTCCAATTTCACTTCTATCTCTTCATGTTTTTCAATTAGCTCAATAAGGGTTGCTGCGCCCTTAATTCCACAATCATCAAGTCCCCTTAAATAATCAATCTCTTGGCGTGTAAACTTCCAGGGAAGTTGATAAGCCTTTTCAAGGATATATTTTAATTCATCGGGAAGGTCTTTGGCCTGCTGAGGAATCCTATAAACTAAACTACTACTCATAAATCTCCATTGTTCGACTCCGCGCCGAAATCATTCAAAATCCATCTTTCTTCATATCAAAATTTAATCTCAATATTTTATGAATCTGAGCTGCGGCGTTGCAGCTTGCGTTCACTGTTTCAGGCGTAACGCCAGTCTCATTAACTTTTACGATCAAGCCCATCAATTCGTTTGCCAAGTTCTTGGACAAGCTGACTGACGTTCCCTGTTCTTGCAAACTCACCGATTTCTTTTCTGAGGCCAAAGCAAGGGTCTTTTCTTCTGGCTGCCTTGCCGATGGCTGATTTTTTTCTTTTAAGTTCTTCTCTGTGGTTTGCATAAAATCTCCTATGGAGCCCGTTTTCAGAAGCTCGTTTCATCAAATCCTTCCACTTGCCAGGATTGGATTCTCTCCATTCTTTCAGTCTCGTTTTGTTCCAATTCCCATCTGTTTCCTTCTGTTTCTTCTCGTAGTAGCGTTTCCATTTGACCTTTTCGAGTTCGGGATTCTTCAATCTTAACTCGCGCTGATAGGCGTTTCTGAATTCTTTGGAGCCATTGAGACACCCTTGACTCACTAACATCAAAGAGATAGCCGATCTCAGCTTCACTTAGACCCCATAAATACATTAGACCGAAGACACATCTTGCCTTGCCTCCAAGAAATCCAGCAAGATACCGACAGTTTCCGTCAACTGGTAATTCACATCCAAACTGTCTCTCAGGTGAATCGATTTGTTGGTAGTTGAAATGCATGGATATTCCAGTATTATTGCCAGGTTTTCTCGAAGAACCGAACTCAGACCGTAGATAATCCACAAGAAGCTGTTCAAATGACGCTTTTCTTCCGTTGTTAAGTTTAAGAGTGCATTCTTGAGCAAAATCATCTGAACATCGTTCAAAGCCTCTTCTCGTTGCATACGCCTTCGCTTGTTTCCACTTCCGGTTAATATCAATATGTTCGACTCCGCGCCGGAATCACTTTTCTTTTTCCAATACTTCACGGGCCAAATCCTTAGCCTTGTATCGCCATTCTTTATGCCACTGGAGTTTGTCTTGAAGGTCTTGAGTAAGAAATTCATTTCCGTCATATGTGGCATCTGTGTCAGGCCCAGCTATCTTCTCTAAAGCTTTAGTAAGTTCCTTCACTCGATTAATAAGCCAATCTATTTGGCTTGGTCTCAAATGAATTGATCTAGAGGACTCTGTCCAAGCTATTTCAAGATTCGTTAATCGTTTACTCATATTCGACTCCACTCTCTTAGTTCTTTAAATATTTCTTTTGGGTCATGCCCAGCCTTCTTTAGAAAAATAGATAAAAGGGTGCCAAGCATGTTCATTTGATTTCTATGCTCTCTTAAAGCTTCTTTGGGGTTAGCATAAGGTGTTGTTTCCTGAGATTTGATATGGAGGCGCATCCAACCTCTAATTTCTTCACCCGCAGCTTCCCATGTTTCTTGTTCTGTCATAAATCTCTTATTCGATTCCGCCACGGAATCACTTTAACTCTTTTTCAAGAGCACTATATAATGCATCTGATTCGATAAGTTTGATTATTCTTTTTACATCTTCCATCTCTGGAATAAAGTGCAAAGCATCTGGTCTGGCGTACAATTTTCTTAACGTCTCAAACATCCATGGCGCTTGGGAAATGAGAAGGGCATTAGCCTGACAAGTTTCAATTCCTTTTCCAGTATTGTCCATTTTTGCCCCGGTATATGCCACGGGGGTTGATCTATCTTCTCCACAATAAACAGTACAATTGTTGTAATGCCAATCTTTAAGCTTCATTTATTCTCCAATCTTATTCCAGTCATGGATAAACCAAAAACACCCTATCCGAACACTTAGGAATGGCTCGCGATAAATTGAGCATTTATACCAACGATTATGAAAACTTAGTTTCGATATTCTATGACCAAGTTTAAATTTAAAAAGAGTCATTCGTTTCCTTTGTTCGACTCCACTCTGGACTCATTTAATTTTATTACTCCTTGGACTCCGCGCCGGAATCATTCTTTAGTACCCATAAAGGTTAGTTTTCTCATATCTTCAAGATGGTATTTCGTGGCTTTTAACTCTGAAGTTGTTGCGCTATCGTTCATTAATCCCATCTTAGTCATTGCTTCAGCCAATGCCCTAAAGGCATCCATAAACTCACCATTATATGGTATTGAAGATGTGGGCATGCGAGTTCCTTTAACATGGTCCTGTAAAGAGTGGGCTGTAAGTTCAAAAGTAAAGGCGATATTTCTTTTTTCATCAAAAAGACAAATCTCCCAGGCAGTTCTAGAAATATCATCTGCTGCATAACCTTTAGTCATTCAAACCTCGATTCGCTATTGGAATCATTCTTTAGTTTCTTTGATTAAGGCCTCTGCCATTTCGTTAACAAGCCCTGGTGTTTCATCCGAATGAGACCAATATTCATTTTTAAAATCATCAACTTCTCTTATGAAAAATAAATACTTTGGCCTAAAGGTCGAATCATTAGGATTTTTACATATTCTGATTGTTTTGTTTTCAAAAAGAATTTTCATAAATCCTTAGTTAGATTCCATATCGGAATCATTCTTTACTCCCAGTCTTGCAAAATCTAACCATAGCTTCATGTCCTTTTTCGGCTTCTTCTTTTGTTGAGTATCGGTCCATTTCTCCATCTTTAGACCCGCCGAAAACCATAGTTTCAAATATCAATGGAGGGCCTCCCATAAAGCTATGATCTAATCCTAAAAATACGGTTGAAACTTCCCAGGAGTCAGGACAAATTGTTTTTGCAATAGCTCTTTTGTCTCGGTTTGTCTCGAACCATTTCGCCCATTGGAGAGCATCTTTCACAGGCTTTGGTTCGCCATTTTCTAAAATATAGTAGTCACTCATAAAACTCCTAACTTCGATTCCGGATTGGAATCATTTAAAATGGTATCTCATCAAGTTCTGGGAATGGTTCCGGTTCTCTGCCTTTTGATTTTAATTCTTTAATCGGTTCATCTGTCAATTGAACAAGTTTAACAGAAGCTATTTCTTTTAATTGAGCAGGTGTTAATAATCCATTAGGAACCGGAACAACAGAATAAACAGTATCGTTTTTAGTAGATCCTGTTCTTGATATCTTCATGAGATATTTTTCTAAATCATAGCCACCTTCATGTAAACCTTTTAAAGCCAAGAAAACATTCCAACCTTGTTCCCAGACTTTGGCGATATAGGTATCGTTTTCTTTAACTATTAAATTTATCTGGAATCTAAAGGATGCTTTTTCGCCGTTAGCACATTTAGCACACTGAGTTTGGCCTGGGCATAATGTGGGTTTATTATCAGCCCAGTGTTGCTTAAACTCATGGACTTCTCCCATAAAGACGCCTTTTATTGATTCTCCTGCTTTTAATTTTATTCTATCTTTTGAGCTATCTGTTCCTGTTTTAAATTCCATTATTTACTCCTGTTTATATAAATTTTTTGCTAATAAATATTTTTTATTAAGTAGTAATTTGTATTCATCAAAAAGACTATGTATAAGCGTGGCCATGACCCAAACGTCTTCGCATAGTTCGAAGTATTCTTTATACTTATCTTTTTTCTTTTTTTTCATGGGACTACCCAAATAGGTTTATTATTTTTAAATTCTAAACTAGCCTCATTCTTCCAACAGGTTTCGGTGTAACTGCAATATCCGCATTGCCAGGGGAGAACTTTTCTACCTGTTGGTTTTCCTCTGAATTTCTCTGGTTGAGGAACATGAGGCCTTTTGGGCTCTTTATCGCTATTTGCTAGAAAATATTCCTGTTCAACATCTTTTGATAATTCTAAATCAAAGTTAAAAACTCTATCCCATAGATGTCCTGTATTTTTCTTTAAGTAAAAAAAACGAACAGATAGAGCGTTTAATTCAAAAGCTTTATCGGTTCTAAGATTCACAGTGGATTGTTTTAAATAATCTCCTGGTCCATTTGTGACAAATGAATCGAACCCATAATCGGCTGCCGATTTACATTCGATAAGTTCCCATTGTTTGTCGGAGTTTCTAAGACCCCAGCCATCAACGTGGCACGTAACTGTAATCTCTCCAAGTTGTGCTGTAAGATCTTCTTGTTCATAGACAATAATGTCTTTTCCCTGGATTTTAAACTTACCAATCTCTTTACCGAAAAAAACTTCAGAATAAAGTTTGCCCGGGCCGACACACCCTTCCTTGATGAAATGCTGCATAGTCTTTTCACTTAAATCTCCTAGTAAAAAGTTAACAAGTTTTCTGGGAGTTAATGGAGTGGATGGGTAATTGTTTCTTTGGTACCAACGTCTTTTGAAACACATAGACGCACTAGATGCCCTATTAACGTGTGTGTCAGGTTTCCTACCCAGATACTCATTTATGTAATTATAGATCTCATAGGTGGCTTTAGGGACTATAGGATCTGGTTTTTCTTCCCATTTAGAGAAGGCATTCTCTACCAGAGATTCTTTGTTATCCAGAACAGAGCTGCTAGTAGTGTGGCTGGATGTAGGAACAGATGCGTTAGTGTTTCCAAATACCCAAGTATCTTCATTCATTATTTTTCCTTTAAAAAAGTGTGGGCCAGGCGCGACTCTGGCTATGTGGGGAAGGACGCTAAGGTACCCTCCGCGTGTCTCCAGTGGCGCATCTAGTGATATTCTAGATTTAATTGCTGCCCTTCACTTTCGCTAGGACGCAAACCACAGCTTTCCACGCCGCCACACAAAATAAAAGTGAGGATAGGTTGCAGGTCATGAGCCCGATCCTACCGAGTAATGGCTTCCTTAGGGCAAGCGCTACCATTACTATAACGCCTTATTCCGCACCCCAACGCGAAGGGGTCGCCTCACACAAAATAAAAAGCCCCCTATAGACTGGTTGAAGAGAGTATAAGGGGCCGATCTAGACAGAAGCTGAACCAACTATCTTTGATCTTTTGAATTATGTTTAATTTCCAACCAATCCAGGGCTTGTATAGTACGAGTATTTTTTATTGTCAAAGAATAAAAGAAATAAAAAAACCTCAAGTTTGGTGTTGACGCCGCTGCTTGAGGTTTGTAATTATCATCCTGCGAAGAAATGATTGATTAAGGAATAACTCTTCTAATCAATCTTTACAAGCACAAAGTCAAGAGCCCAGAGGGATGCGTCCAGCTTGTAGCAATACAACCCGGAATGGCGATGGGGGGATTATCAGGAGTCAAGGATCACGATGCTTAGGGAGTAATAACCGAAGCTGTCCAACGTAGGTTCCATGCACGAGAGTGTGGTCTGATAATGGTATGTGGCGACCTAATACTGGAAGGTATTATTAAACAGCCACCTATGTCGGGGTCGGGGAGTGATAGGCGGACGTGCATAGCTTGGATGAGACCACTAATTTCCGTGGGACTTAATTCGAGCTATGCCCTAAATCAAAGAGTGATCACGGAGCGTTATGAACAGATTAGAAGAAATTAAAGAGAATCAAGAACTAGCTAAAAAAGCAGATGATGATGGAGACTGGGACGCTTATGGAAGGTATTGCACTTATCAAGATCATAAATGGCTTATTGATAGAGTAGAGAAACTTACTGAGGCATTAAAACCAATCTTTGATAAACATAATAACCACACACTGTGCAGGTGTGAATGGGATGAAGAGGGTTATCAACTAGCAAATGATCCCGAATGTATTCATAACAAAGCCCATAAAGCTGTGGAAGAAGAATAATGGGTAAATTCGATATCAAAAGTATGTTCACTAAGAATCAGATAGACTTTATCTTTAAGATAATGAAATCAAATATCCCTAGAGAAGAAATGGAATTAATCCTTAAGGAATTAGAAGTAATAATTCAAACAAAAGCTATTCAAAGAGCAGAGTCATTCTTTGAAGAAATATCTGAGGCTCATAAAATTGAATATATTTCTGATTGGTGAGTTTATTCTTCTTTTCTAATAACGAAATTAACAAAGTCTACGATTGTATCGTAATCTTTCATATCCATTTTAAACTTACAATATCTAGCAGGCATATGAGCTAGAAAATCTTTAAACTCATTTTCTAATCTTTGAGGCATATCTTTAATTGTGCCTGTCAAACCTTTTTCTATAACTTCTTCTAATGATTTAAGAGCCATGAGACACCTTCTTTCTTTCCACAACAATTACTTGTTGATAATGACTTGTGGCTAATAAACCATTTTTTTCTAACCAACCGGGACCCATCTTTTCGTCAAAGACTTTCTTAGCGGCCACCGACTGACGTTCCCGATCCATAACTAAAACATGGTAGTCTTTGGTTTGAACATCACCTAAAGCTTTTATTCCGATGGCTATAACTTCATTTGCTTCTTCTAGTTCTTTTATAAGGGCTTTATTTGCGAGATATTGAGCTAATATGTCATTTGTGATCTTCATAACTTCTCCTTAACTACTAAATATACATTTAGTATACCGCAATGAGTCATATTAATCAACAGAATAGGACTTTTATTTTAGACATACTCGTGTTGGTATTTCTTTATGTTTGAATCCGTAGATTATTTAAAAACAATGCCTGTAGGCGTCCTAATAGCCATTATCCTTGGCTTAGGATTTATCCTAAATGGTTACTGGAAAGATCGTAAGAGAGGCCTAGATAAGCGTGATAAAGCGTTAGAAGAGAACACCAGGGCTATAATAAAGCTTGAGATCCAAATAGAGAGGTTGACTGACCTTTTAACGATCGTTCCAAAGCTTAAAGCTGATATTGACATAGCTCACGAGAAAATCCGTGATCTCCAAAATAGTTTATGAAAATGATGTAGAAAGTCTAATTCTAGATGGAATCTCTCAATTATTAGATAATGGTCATAATAGAAATAGAAACTATAAAAAAGAACCCTTAAGTCCTAAAGAAAAAGCCTGGATAATCACAAATCTCTATGAAGAATTAAGAGATCCTGAAATTCCTGCGGGTCTTATATTTTTATATGGACAGATCTTAGATTTTGTAAAAGATAGTATTGTTTACAACTAACAGGAGAAAAATACATGGCTAAACATATCAGATCCATTCAAGAAATAAATCAAGACTATTTTCAAACCGCAGCTGTTTTAGGTGATCTTGTCTGGAAAGTCTCAAAATTCACCGGAGAAAACTTGGAAGGTGGTCAAATTGGAGATCTAAAAAGAAAACTTAGAACTATTGATAACGAAATGGACGAAGTTCAAAAAGAAAAAGCTAAAGAAGATCAAAAAAAAGCAGCTTCTAAAAACGGTGGAATCCCTGGCCTTGCTCCTAAGCCCAGTGAATCTAATCAAGAAACAGCTCAACAATGATAAGGCCAATATTTGAAATAGAAGAGTCATACTTGCCCTGTACCATGCAACAGTTTGAAAGTCTAACTAATGAAATGCTCTTAGAAGTAAATAAAGTTACTGATCCTCATGCGCTTAATGGTGACTACATGGCTCAAGTTGTAATGGGGGTGCTTCATGGGATGGATAAAAAACTAGGAACAGTTAAAAAGTCTGAGCTCTTTGAAGGTTGTATTAGAATGGTATCAAATCATGTAACCTTTCATGCAGTAAAAGCTATCGAAGAAAGATTAAAGGCAGAACAACAAAAAAATAATCCCCAACCTTTAGCGGCAGTCCCTGACGAAGTTGTCGAGAACTAAATGTCAGCATTTTCAGATAAATGAAAACTGTGAAAGCTGTCAAAAGATCAAAGCCCAGTGGTATAAAAAACTCAAAGGCTTCGAAGATATTGAATCCTCAAATGGGAATTATCTTAACAAGTATGCAGGGACTGCACAACTTCATGAAAATGCTTTCATCCAGTTACCCGAAGAAGAAATGCAAAGCATCTGGCCGGAAGCGAAGTTTAAAAAAGAAGAAGAGTTCTTAAATCATCCAGACTTTGGTGCTATTTGTGAGAGTATTTTCAAACATAAAAATAATGCCATTAGTGCAAAACTTATGGTTAATATCTGGACTTCTCATTGTGAAGGTTTATCTAATAGAGAAATAGGCACGCAATATAACATATTTTATGTAACGATATTTAGAGCAATCAGAAGAATAGAAGAGCTAATGAAGATTATGGATATAGAACAACCAAATGAAAAGCATGTAATCATAAGAAACTATAAAGAAGATTCTGATGCTCCATTTCTATTTGCGACCTGGAGAAAATCTATTTGGTTTGAAAATAAAAACAATACTGACTCAATAGATCCAATATTTTTTAGACTAAAAACAAAACAAATAAAATTAATCTTAGAAAATCCTCATTGCAATGTGAAAATAGCTTGTCTAAATGATGATCATGATCAAATTGTTGGATATTCAGTGATGATTGGATCAGAAATAAAATTTGTTTATGTAAAGATAGAATACCGAAAACAAGGAATTGCGAAATTACTAACTAGAGGTTTTATTTTCGTATCAAAACCTGAAACTAAAATCGGCGCCTCTATTGTTAGAAATCATAAATTAAGAATTCAAGGAGAAGAAGATGAAAGCAGAAGGACAATATCAGAACATAGAGACAGATCGAAAAAAGAAGCATAAATCAGATCTAGAAGACAAATGGGAAAAAGGAACACCAGTCTATTATGCAAGATTTCATCAACCAGTTCCTCCCGCTATAGATAAAGAACCAGTCTCTGAGTTTAAACTTCAATCGGCTCAAAAGAAATACTTAGTCGAAGGACTTAGATGGTCCTGGGGAGATGGACTTATATTTAAAGCCTTTGGTGAGATAGATTTTTGCCCCGAAGCCAATGTCCAATATGTAAGGTTTACAATATGATAAATAGAATAACGCACCATAGTAAAGAATCAGATAAATAACATGGCGTTCCAACCAGGGAATAGACTTGGAGGTAGACCAAAAGGAGCAAGAAATAAGAGATCCTTACAAGTGGAGATCATTGCTCAAAAGTTTACTGATCCATTTAAACTACTTATGCTCTTTGCCGAAGGTGACTGGAAAGCCTTAGGCTATGACTCTGAAGTCTATGTTAAAGAAGACGCTAAAGGTTCAACGACCATTGGATATACAATAACCCCAGAGATGAGACTTGCTGCTACTAAAGAAGCTTGTCAGTATTTATACCCTAAAAGGAAAGAAGAAGATGAAGAAGAACCATTTGAAGTCCAAAGCATCGAAGACAAAAAGAAACTACTCGAAGAAGCCCAAAAGCAAATTGAAAAGCTTAAAGAAGAAATTGAATCAGGCGGAGAAAAACCTACTCAAATATCTTAAATTAAATGAATGACTACTCAGCTCTAAAATATCTATTAAAGCATAAAGAATTTGATACCAATGAATTGTTTGATCCTAGATTTCCAGAGCAAAAGATATTCTGTGATGATCCAGCAAAACATAAAGCCCTTCATTGTACTAGACGAGCTGCAAAGTCTTATACTGCTGGGCTTTATATGGTTGAAACTTGTCTAAAATATCCTGATAGCAATTGTTTATTCATAGGACTAACAAGACAATCAGCTTTAGACATAATCGATAAAGATATTCTTCAGGTGATCAATAGAAAACATTCCCTAGGGATGGAGCTCAATAAAGCTTCTCTTACCTACACGTTCCCCAATGGATCAATCATAAGAGTCGGCGGCGTTGATACTTCTGAAGATGAGATGAACAAACTCTTTGGTAAGAAATATAAACTAGTCTGTGTTGATGAAGGATCTCTCTATACGGTAAATATGAGACATCTTATCTATGATGTTCTAGGTCCAGCAATGGCTGATGAAGAAGGAACTATTTGTTTCTTTGGAACATCCTCAAATATGACTCAAGGTCTATTCTTTGACATAACATTTGCTTTAGGTAAAACCATGGAAGCCGGATGGTCTGTTCATAGATGGTCAGCTCATCAGAATCCTTTTATAAACTGGCAAAAGCAATTAGACGAGATAGCTAAAAACCGTCCACTTTATATGGAAACTCCGCAGTTCAGACAATGGTATTTGAATGAGTGGGTGATCGAGACAGACAAATTAGTCTACAAGTTTCATCCGGACAAAAACTTATTTCGAGATTTGCCTTACCCACAATCCAAAGGATGGAGTTATGTACTTTCGTGTGACTTGGGTTGGGAAGATGATACAGCAATAGTTCTATCAGCCTATCACGAAAACGATCCATGCTTTTATGTGCTAAAAACATTCGCGCAAAAACATATGACATTCGATATGGTAGAAAGAAAATTATTAGAATTCCTAAGCGATAAAAGATACCCATGCAATTCAGTTATCATAGACGGCGCTAACAAACAAGGCGTCGAGACTATGACTATGAGATCAAACATCTTATTTGAATACGCAGATAAACTAGGGAAGTCAGATCATATAGAGATAATGAATGGTGATCTTATTCAGGGGAAAGTTAAGATTCATCAAGATGAGCATGATCTAATAGACGAGATGATGGCCTTAGTCTGGCAAACAGCAGGAGATAAGATCAAATACCCTAGAAAAGAACATCCAAGTCTACCTAATCATAGATGCGATGCTCTTCTTTATGGTTGGTTCAATGGATGGCACTTCTTATCAACCCCTGCCAAGAAAGCGACTATTCCTGGAACTGTCGAATACATCAAAGAGCAAGAAGATCTTCATAAAGAAGCCATCATGGAACGTATCAAACGAGAACAAGCCCTAAAAGAGGGTGGTCATAATGGTTGGATCAAAGACGCATCTGGCCAAGATCCATGGCATAGATGGGAAGATTAATGTGAAACATTTCAACATAATCGATGAGCAATCTTCCGTTTCAAAAAAAGAAGGTCTGGCCAAAAGAACGTAAGTTAGCAGGCGTATCTAAATACGGCTATTCAGAAGACGATGAACTGGTTGAGCAAGCCTCAAACGAGTTTATGCAAGCAATCGAATCAAAAGATCATAAGAAATTAGCTGAAGCAATTAAGGCACTTATTCATTGTGTCATGGCTAAAGAACAAGGACAAGACAATGAAATTGATGAAAAACCCGTCTCCTAAGTCATGTGAATGCCAAGGTAAAGGCTGCGCCAAATGTATGGATGATGGCGGGTCTGTATCAGGAGCTCAGTCAGCTCAAGATTCTATGAGACAAGCGTTTCATTTCAAATTAGGTGGAAGAGTCGGCGCCAAATCTAGTGACGTACTTGAAACAACCAAAGGCTCATTCCCTGGAAGTTCAGGAGTGTATTCGCAAGGAGCTTTAGCTAGAAGCGGTAAAAAACATACAGATATCGGAAATGAACACGGGGATTCGACTCATAAAGAAATGGGTCGCGAAGGAACCAGAGAAGCAAAAGAAGTTGCTGCCCATAAAGCTTATGAAATATCTCAGCAAAATCCAAAACTCAAAGGCCTAGCTCATGGTGGAGAAGTAGATCCCGACTCAGAAGTTCATGAAATGGTTGGCCCTGAAATGATGGACGCTATTCACTCTAAAGATCATAAAAAACTAATGGGTTGTATCGAAGCCATGGTGCTTCATCACATGAATAAGAAGGAAGACTAATATGATGGATCCAAAAGGCTTAAGCAAAATGATTAGAGATAAGAAAAAAAATAAACTCAAACCCGATATGGACTATGCCGGTCAAGATGCAGTGGATCCTAATACTGCATGGGATGCAAAAATGGCCGCTGAAATAAATGACGATATCGATTCACCAGATCATGAACCAGCAACAGATGCTGAGATGGGTGAAAACGAATCAAGTCAAAATACAGCTTCACTAAAGAAATCTAGTGCTCGTATTAAAAAATACATGGAAAGCATGTAATTGAATCTTCAAGAAACACTTGCTCTTATTGAAACGCTTAAAGCCAATGGCGTAACTAGATTTAAGTCTCAAGAACATGAGATTGATCTTGTCTGGGGCCCTGCTCAGCCTAAAAAAGTTGATATTCCACAAACTTCACATGATCCAAAAGTTGTAGCTGAAGCTAATGAAAAGCTTAAGACTATGATCAATACAATAAACATGAGTCCTGAAGAATTGGCGAACAAGATGTTCCCTGATGGAGCCCTCTAATGGCATGGACAGTTGAACCAATCGAAGTCATCAAGGTAAAGGATAAGATTGTCGATGGCAGAGATAAGAAACAAACTAAAAAAGAAGATAACTATTATCAATGGTGGTTGGCACAAAATGATCTCGAGCTTCAAGCTCAGTTATTGTCAACAACGGCGTTTCTTAAAAACTTTCATTCAGCAAGAATTAGGCAAGCCTCTCTCTATTCTAGACTGTTTTCTGGGAAGCCTCTTTATAACTACCTGGCATCAACATCTACTCTCGACAATAGCCAGCAAATGCCTATGGGCCGTCCTACTGCTAATGTGGTCTACTCGTGTATTGATACTATTACTTCTACAATGACCCAAGACAACCCAATGCCTGTCTGGATTCCTGATGCAAGTAGATATCGTGAGAGATTAATTGCAGAACAAGTCAATAATTTCATCCAAGGTGAGTTTTATAGATTAAAAGCCTATGATTTGGGAGCTGAAGCATTTAGAGATTCAGGCATTCTAGGTAATGGCTTTACTAAGATTGTAGAAAAAAACAAACGTGTAGCCTATGAAAGAACTCTTGAAACTGAATTATTGGTTGATTTTAATGATGCTTATTACCGTAATCCTCGCGGTCTTATTCATACTAAACTCTGTGATAGGGGTGTATTAGCCACAGAGATGCCAAAAGGAGCAGATAAGATCTACGCTTCTCAAGGTGGAACAGTCGATAGCTCGCCTCAATCCACAGATACAATCTCAGATCAAATTATAGTTAGCGAAGGATGGCATCTTCCCTCTGGTGAGGCAGCCAAGGATGGTAGGCATTCAATCGTTTGTTCTGAAGGCATTCTTTTAGATGAAGTCTGGGAGTTTGATTACTTCCCTTTTGAAAAGCTAGACTACAATGCCAATACCGTTGGCTACTTTTCACAAGGTCTAGCTGAGATTTTATTTCCCACTCAAATGGAAATCTATAAAATGCTAATCATAGCATCTCAGAGTATTGAGATGACAGGTGTTCCTAAGATTATCATCTCAGAACTCTCAAAAGTCTTAGAGACAGCTTTCAATAATAATATCTCAAGCATTATAAAAGTTAAAACAATGGCTGAATCTCCTCAGTTTATTAACGCAACTTCAAACAATGCTGAGATCTATGAATATATCAAATGGCTTATTGAAAATGCATATCAGATCTCTGGCATATCTAATTTATCGGCCACCGGTTCTAAACCTGCTGGATTGAATAGTGGTGAAGCTCAGCGCGAATACATGAACATTCAATCTAATCGCTTCTCTGCTATGCAAAAACGTTATCAAAACTATTATCCAGGATTAGCTTCTAAGACTTTAGATAAAGCGCGCCAGCTTCATGAGAAATATGGCGAGTATGGAACTATCTATGCTGGACCCCAGGGAACTAGAGAAATAGACTTTGGAGAACTTAAACTTCTTAAAAACACAAATGTCATTAGATGCTATGAAGAATCAAGCCTTCCTAAGGATCCTGTTGGTAGACAATCAAAACTTAGTGAAATGCTTGCAGCTGGTGAGATCACTAATCAAGAATTTAGAAGACTTTCAAGACTTCCAGATCTTGAACAATCAGACCAATTAGCAGTCGCGTTAGAAGAACGTATTTTACATGATCTTGATCAAATAGTTGAAGAAGGTAAAAAAGGCTATACAGAACCTGATGAATTTATCTTAGATCCAACTGATCTTGCGACAACTCTTACAGTTCAAACTTACAATAAATATGTCGTAACTGACATGGAAGAAGAAAAGCTTCAGCTTATCCAAGACTATTTCAATGCCATTCAAAACTTAAAAGCTAAAGCTATGCCACCACCAGTTCAGCCGGCACAAGCTCCACAAGGACAAGGACCAGCGGTAGCTCCTCCAGCTCAAAGCATAGCTCCAACATCAAACGCACAAGTTTAAGAAGAATAATTATTAACTAACAGGAGAAAAATATATGCCATTCACTACAGAAAGTATGCCTGCTGCGCCTACCGCTAGAATGCTCGAAGGACCAGCCGAGTTTGATTTACCAGTCAAAGAATTTATTGGTTATGATCCAAAAGGAACAACAAGTGTTACAGAATCACCCTTAGCTCAAAAAACAAAACAAATTCAAGAACCAGCCGAAGCTCCAGTCCCTGAAGTTCCTGAAGAATCTGTAACTCTTTCTTCAAAAGTTTCAGCCATCGCGAGACGTGATCAAGCATTAAGACAAAAACAAAAATCAATTGAAGAAAAAGAAAGAACATTTGCTGAAAAAATGGCAGATGCTGAGAAATATCGAAAGCTTACAGAAAAATTAGCCGCCAAAGATTATTCAGCGGTTGATGAATTAGGACTTAATTATGAAGAGATTGTGAAACACGAGCTCAATAAAGAAGCTGCTAAAAACCCAGAAGCTGAAAGGGTGAGGCAACTAGAAGAAAAGCTTACGTCCATTGAAAAGGCCAGAGAAGAAGATCAAGTCAAGGAGTATCAGGCGAATCAAGCGCTTTGGAAAGAAGCCATTGTTAAGGCTGTAACGGATAACGAAGATTTTTCAACAATCAAAGAACTTAATGCTGAGGACATGGTTCTTCAACATATCAATGATTCGTTTGAAGAAGACAATGTTGAACTTACAGTAGAACAAGCGGCAAAAGATATTGAAGATGCTTTGCTTGAAAGAGCAGAGAAATTTGCTTCGGTATCTAAAATTAAGGGGAAAGCTCCGGAGACTAAAGTGTTGGGGGCTCCGAAGACTCAAATCAAAACCATAACACAAAACATGACTACAAGCTCTTTGAAGCCTGTGTCAAAGCCGTTTCACCTCATGTCTGAATCAGAACAAATAGCTGAAGCCTACAGGAGAGTGCAAGCCGCTAAACTACAAAGGTAAACTAAAATGGGAACACCCGCGAATCCAGCGATTGCTTATTCGAATAGTCAGGACAATTTACAAGTCCTCAAACAATTATACTCTGATGACGCATGGGTCATGAAAGATCTGGTCTTTAATAAGAACAGATTTTTGTCCATGGTTGATAAAGATGAAACTGAAATGGGCTTAGGCGGATTAAACTTCCCTATCCCAGTATTGTATGATGTCGGTGGCGGAGGTAGTGCAAACCTTGGTATTGCTCAAACATACCAAACTGCACCTGCAACTGCTTCATTCTTGTTAACGACAGTCAATGTTTACAGAGTCGGTTCCATTCAGAATCAATTCTTAAGGGCTTCTGCACAAAATATCGGTGCATTCATGCCTGCTGCTAAAATGAACGTTAAATCACTTTACATGGGAGCTGCAAATGACATTGCTTTTCAAATGTTTAGTGATGGATCTGGTACCAGAGGTTCTTATGGAGCAAATGGTGGAGCTGGTTCAATTGTCAATGGTGTGATTACCCTTGATAATCTCGGTCAGGTTTATCAATTCTCGATAAACATGGCATTAAACAGCTTCTCAGTTAGCGGTCAAACAGCTACTCAAAGCACTGGTGCTGCTATCGGTTATGTAATTGCTATCGATACTGGACTTGGAACGGTAACTGTAAGTCCAACTCAACAAGGTGCCGCAGGAACTCCTTCTGGATGGTCGACAAGCTTTCCATTCTTGGGACGCGCCGGAGATACGCTATTTAGCACTAACGGTTTAAATAGCGCTAATATGCTATGTATCGCAGGTCTTGGCGCTTGGATTCCTTCAGTGGCTCCGAGTAATTCAGACTCATTTTTCACACAGAACAGATCTGTGTCGCCGACCAAGCTCGCCGGTCTTCGTTTCGTAGGAAGTTCTGAAAGTGTTCAAGATTGTCTAATCGACGCGACTAATCAACTTGCTGCTCAAAGTTCTGAAGCAGGTGATCCTGATGTTATCTTTATCAATCCAGTTTCTTACCAAACTTTGGTAAAAAACCTGACTGGTCAAGGTCAATATCAAATGATCAAAGCCAAAGTGAATGAAGAAGTTGAAATCAGCTTTAAAGCATTAGTACTTCCTACTGCTAATGGTGAGATTTCAATTATTCAAGATCGTAACGAACAAAGCCAAGTTGCTCACATTTTGACGATGAAAACTTGGAAGCTCAGAAGTTTGGGAAAAATTCCTCAGTTCCTTACCTTCCCTGGATTCTACGACATGCTTGGTTTCCCAATTCCTGGGCAAGATGCTGTTGAAATCAGAGTCGGTGGTTACTTGAATCTTTCATGTAACGCTCCTGGTGCAAATGCCGTTGTGAGTTTGCCACAGTAATTACTCTTATTACTTCGGTGATAAGATGCGGACCCTCCCTTAAAAAAGGAGGGTTCTGCTTTTTGGCTGGGTCGGAAGTAATCGAAACTTCGCCTCCTGGTTAACAGCCAGGCGCACGACCTTCATGCTACGACCCAGAATTTGTGAAACAAACCTACATCAATGTAGGGCCTCCTACAAGCGATCAGACTAGTTCCCTGACAATCTGACGCTGCAACTTTCGGGGATAGAGGGCCTATATCATGGCTAATGCATTAGGTAATAGTGGTGGACGTCTTTATTCCTTCGGATCTCAACCCGTACTAATTGATTGTAACTTCATTGTAGATCCCGCCAATGGGAATGGTTATGGAGTCAGGACCTTAAAGGGTCAAGGGGTTCAAGATGTATATATGAACTCAACGGCTTCAATGACAGGAACGGTGACTTCAACTTCTTTTAATATCACAGCAATTGCTGGTGGCACTTCAAGTCTTTTGCCTGGGATGCCAATTCAAGGAACTGGAATTCCAGCAGGAACTACTATCGCAGCGGTTCTTTCAAGTAGTTCTGTTCAGATGAGTGCTGCTGCTACTGGAAGTCATACAAGTGAGACGATTACCTATCAAGCTCCTGGAAGTCCAAATCCAGCGGCAGGATATGCTTTAGTCAGACTTACAAATAATTATAATAGATATTTGGGAGGTTTTTCAGGATTCGCTTCTCCCACTACTGGCAGCACAATCACCATTGATGCGACGGATGCTGCTCTTACCCCTGGAACACCATATATAATCGCATCAGTTGGGGTTGGTCCAAAAGGAGCGGCAACTATTGCTCCAGTGGCAGATGTTTCTGGAAGTCTCGCTAGCACATATTTTATGCTTTATGATTCTTATGGAAATGCTTTCGCCATTTGGTTTAGCGTTTCTGGAGTTGGATCAAGACCTAATCTAGGTCCTGCTGCAGCTTTTGGTCAACGCGGGCTTCAATATGTTCAACAAAGTATTGTCACAAATGATACTGCAGCAACTATTGGCGCAGATCTAGTAACTACAATCTCAAATCTTCCTTCTGGAATCACTGGAACTAATAGTTTCACGGCAAGTGGAACAACTACTGTGACAGTTGTATCAACTTTAAATTCTCCATTAGCTGGAATTCCTCAAGACGGTAATCAAGTTATTGCTGCAAGTAATTCTCAACCAGTTCCAATCTTTTTTACGATCTCTACCGGTTCTGCAACTGCAGGATCCATCTGGACTGATGGTTCTGGAAACTTGTATACGGTATCGACTACTCTTTCGAGCGGAACACTATTAAAAACAACAGGCGTTCAAGATCCAGCGACTGCTGCCGGAACTTTAACTTTCGTATCTGGTACCGGATCAACCACGGCACTTAGTTATTCATCCGCTGTAGCTGGTCTTGCCACTGGATTTACGTTCGCATTAACTGTGAGCGATAGCAATGACAGCGATTGGCATGCTGTTGGCGTGCCCCACGGTGTTACTCCTGCTGTTGGAGTTAGTTTTGTCGCAACAGCCACTGGAGCAGGAGGAAGTACTGGACTTGTGATCGCTGCAGGAGTTTCTGGTATCGTAGTGTTTGAGGTGGTTGGAAATCCAAATTTATCACTTGCTCCACATGCTTCTGGTCCTACTGCTCGTGTTGGTGGTTGGATACTGGTTAAAATGTTAAATGATGCAGACACTGTCGCTGCACCGACTGCTCAATCAACATTAGGAATGTGCTTCTATGTAGATGCTAAGTTTTCACCGTCTAATGTAAATGGTAGATTTGGTTGATGAGGGGAAATTTAATTAAAATCTAGGGGATAAAAAATTATGGCCGTTGTTCAGAACATAATATTGCAGACTGGAAACGGCCAAAATTTTCTCACATGGAATTTAATACCAGGT
>Ga0182030_10009820_pt1 | contig 19543 bp, 8 predicted proteins | sample 812S3MmetaG_FD_121299 | JGI IMG/M metagenome (GOLD analysis project Ga0182030, IMG submission 121299) | Permafrost microbial communities from Stordalen Mire, Sweden - 812S3M metaG (Illumina Assembly) | ecosystem: Environmental > Terrestrial > Soil > Wetlands > Permafrost | place: Sweden... | reverse complement strand
GTATTTAAGCGTGCCTCCTTGCGACCTTCTTTGGGTGGAACGCGTGTGAGATATTCCAACCTTGCTGCCAACGTGACGTCATCCAGCCTCAGGAATTGTTCGTGTTTTAACTCTGGATCAAGTGAGCATTCCCTAAAAAGCTTCTTGCTTGTTTCACTTTCCCATCGGCCATCCAAGACAGTCTTGAGAAGGGCTTGCCGAAAGCGCACGTCGGCAGCAGTGTAGACAAAAGTCCAGAGACGCATCCGCGTGCTCAAGAAATCCGTTACGGGCCGCGGATCCCTAACCACGACACTAGTTGGAGTGTATTCTACAATACTTTCGAGGACGGCGCTCGGAAAGCTGAGGCTCCCTATGGTTACTGATGCGTCGCGGTAAACATAGTCCAGACGGTCGGCATCAATCACGCCATCCACTAATTGTCGTAACGTTTCTATCTGGTCCGTCCTTTTGGGCACGCCAGACCCTGTTATGAGGTAAGAGAGGAATGCCAAACTGAATCCTTCAAATCCAGTTTTTATCTCCTTCATATCGCTCTTGAGCGAAAGTATGGAGTATACATTCTTGCCGCTCCATCGTTGAACCTCCGGATTTGCGAGTGTTCTGGCTAAAGCCTGAACCTCATCTGCATCGGGCACAAAATACAAGCTGGTCACCTTCTGAAAAGGAAGCTCGCCAACGTCCTGATAGAGCGCCGCGAGCAGCAAGTGGCAGTGCACCATGTCGTCTGAATTTTCGAAGTGAGATACATGCTGGCTGTAATAACCTTCAACCTCGGCAAATATTCCTTTTGCCAAGTGCTTCCGGACATGGCGGTAAAGCTTGTTCATCACGAGCATCGTGCCAAGCGCATGAGAGAAGCGAGTATGTGTTGCTGAAAAGAAACTCAAAGACGTGTGACCAAGTTGGCTGATGCGTCTCAGGCGATTAAGAGTTGGTGAAGCGAGGGCAGCTTTGAGCGCTGGATGAAACTTGCCCGGGAGTTCATGTAGCGAAATGCGCCCGTGAATGGAGTCAAAAAAATAGCCAAGTGCGTCGGGTGCCGGATTCTCGGTAGCGGGTTGAATTATATTATTCATATTGAATAGGCGGGTCGAGGTAAGAGAGAGAAAGAACGGGGCTTTGGAGCCGATTGTACTTTCCGTCGTATTGCACGCGGCGTCCATAAGTGCGCCAGAAAGTAACTTGCCCGATCAGCATTCCTGGATAGACGCGGACTGGATGCACGGCGTGAAGCTGAAGGGTCCACTGGTTTATTGAGCCGAGGTCAATCAGATCAGCCGTGATGTGGATAAAGATTCCAAGACGCCCCACCGAAGAGCGCCCCCTGATGATTGGCACGAATCGTCTGCTCCCCATCGTCTCCTCCGTGTTCACGAGATAGATGCGTGTTGGTTGAAGGGTGATGCCTTCGCGTGGAATCGTGAACGTCCGTGTCTTGTTCGCAACCGCCGCGTCGAGCGTCTTTGCTGTGTAAACGCAACACCGATTTCCTAGCCTGAAGTCATAGGCGTTCGGGGCAAGCTGGCGCTTGCGAAAAGGCTGAATGACAATATCACCATTTGCGACGTTCGCTTGGATCTGTGGGCCAGTGAGTATCATTGAGGTTCGCGGTTGAGGTTGCGGTCTCGGTTGGCGACTGGTTTGGAGTCTTGGTGATATCGCCCTTTATATCGGTGCGTGGTGCGATGGTCTGTCATCCAAAATGAAACCTGCCCAATCTTCATTCGGGGGTAGATGCGAACCCGTTGAACGACCGTCAGCTCCAGGGTCCAATGCGAACGACTGCCAATATGTCCAAGATCTGCCGTGACGTTGAGGAATATTCCAAGCCTGCCAATTGAAGAGCGCCCGAGCAGCAGCGTCACAAAGTGATCACTACCAATCCGCTCGTTAGTTGTTCCAAGATAAATGTGGCCCGGATTAAGAACATAACCCTCTGACCGCAGTTTGATCTTTCTTACGCGCTTTGCATTTGAGCCTACAGCAAGCAGCGTGTCGCCCAAATGGTAATTGTAGCTATTCGGGTTTAGATTTGTGGAATCAAACGGCTCCAGCACGATGCGACCGTTCTGCACGGCTGTCTTTATTGCTGGTCCAGTGAGAATCATGGTCAGGATGGCGAATGGCGGCAAGTCAGGTCTGCGGGGGGTGGGTCGAGGCGGGTTTGGTCGGTGTGGCCGCTGCGGACGGATTCCTGGGCGGCGCAGGTTTCGGAGACGGTGCATTTTGTGCGGTAATCGCTGCTGTATTGTCCACGTTGCAATGGTCGCAGATTGCCTTAAGTTTCCTCTTGGCAGCCACCCACAATGCACTACTCCAATCAGCAGCTTCTAGTTCGTGACAGTAATTCTCGAAGCTCTTCACCAGTTCTTCGAAGAAACAATCTGCATTGATGGCCTTCCTGGAAACATCGAACAGGGGGCTGCCTTTCCTGCGGATAACCCGCCAATTGCCGTAGGTTTCTGCCTGGTGCAGAATGCCGCAACGGATGTTAGAATAGAAATCACCCGCAAAGGGCTTGAGAGAACTAAAGGCTGCAATTTCAGAGAAGAATTTGGAGAAGCATTTCTGACCAGCCCCTGTTGCCCTTGTATACTCAAGCCCTTCTCGAAATGATTGAAACGCCTCAATCATCAGGCACGAAATTGCCATCGTCAGAAAGCCGCTCCTTTTATTTGTGGGAACATGCGCCAACGGGTCGCCGTAACGGTTGTTGAGGCGATGATATATGACATAAACCAACCGCTTTTTTGTTGCGTCATCATTTTTGAGCAGAAGCGATTCAACGTCACCCACCGTCACCTTTTGCGGGTAGTTTATTAAGATAATGTCTTTGTATGTCGAATTGACCTTGTTCATTTGCGCTCCTAGTTAAACTGGCGTTCTCTCATCGGCCGCCTTGGAATGTTTGAGCCCCTCTCTGGAGGTTGCTCATCAAATAGTTGATGTTGGGTCGCGTGCAACATCAAAAATCCTCCTTGAGGAGCCGCTTATCCTTTCGGCGAGAATCCAGGACAGGGTCGAGCAGCCAGCGGCTGCCTTGTTGCATGTGTTTTGGGGGCGGCGTGGTGGTGGTGATGAGGTATTGAAAGGTGGCTTCGTCGGCTGACGGGAAGGCAGCTTCAAGCTCCTCAGCGTAACGGAAGAACCGCCCGTAGATGACGCGCGCCATGTCACCTTCACGCGGGCCGTCATGAATCAGAAACCGTGGATGATCCCCCCGGCCTTCAATGCTGGAGACGAGGGCAGCCAGGTCGAATGCCAGTGTTTTTATCGTGTCGAGCGCGGCGCCCGATAGTTCCCCCTTCCGGGTAACATGGGGCACGAATCCTTCGGCGGTAATCGCGATGGTCGCTTCTACGATTGCCCCCATCACCGCCTGGATGATGTCGGCGAAGTCCTTGGAGAACAATTGGAGCCGATCATCGAAATCGCTGCGCAAATTCGCCGCATCCCGTTTGTTCTGCTCGATCTCGCTCTCGAAGCCCGAGTTGAGTTTCTTCTGACGCTCCAACTCCTTGCTGGTTTGCGCGGCCTGTTGAAACCGGCGTTTCATAGACTCCGCCCGTTCGGCTCTCCGAGCGAGTGCGGTCGCGTCCTTTGTAGCCTCCCTAAAGGCGGTGGCGTAGGCGACGTTGGCATTGAAGTGAGCTGTCTCAAGAGCCGGAATCTGCTTCTGCAAATCCCTCTGCCGTTTCTTGAGGGAGGAAATCTCTTCGTCCGCCGCCTTCGCTTGTCTCTCCAGATCGGCGATGTTGGTGGCCGATTCGGCCGATACCCTGGGGGCATCAACACACTTCCTGGCAATGGCTGTCTGAATCGTGTTGGGGCACCAACCGCGCGCCTCTCGGGCGGGGTCCTCGACATTGCCGGTCTTGAGGTTTCTTATGATGAGAAGGTCGCCGTCTCGACGCCTCTCCTTTTCCGAGATCCTTCCCGGGAGCTGGGCTGTTTCTTGTTGTGCGTCCCTGAGCTTGTCGTGGGCGAGATTCAGCTTCTCGCGCGCAGAGATCACCGCCGGTTTCTCAGGACGCTTGTCGAGTTCATCGAGTCCTTCCCGGAGCACCTCGATCATTGAATCCAGCCGTGCTTGGAGCGCTTCAGCCTCCATGGGAGCGTCATTCCCCAATACTTCTCGCGCTCCAGCGTGCGCCAGTTCAAGTTGACCAGAGATCTCACTATCGAGCCGTCCAAGTCTGGCGGTGCCTGATTCCAGGTTCGCCTGTGCCTTTTCGATGGCGACGCGAAGTTGCGGCTCTTTGAGGTCGAGAAGTCCGAGAATGGCCCGCATCAGGAGATGCCGTTCGATGGCCTTGGTTTGGGGATTGTCGCCTTCGCTGGTTGCTTCGCGCCATTGAGCCAAGTTGCCAAATCGCGCCTCCTGGTCTCGCGACAGCCACGGGAGGAGGTGTCGCCAGCCTTCTCCAGGATGCAATTCATCAGCCTTGATTGCCGTCAAGGCGATAGCGTCCAGGTACTCCTGAAAGTCGCCGGACGGGGGTTCTCCGGCCAAGACTTCATCTATGGTTTCCGACTTAACCGCAAAATCCGCTCCGCCTGATGTGAGGGGGCGACCGACCACCCAACTCACGCCGTTCACCCTGACCGACGCGACCGCCCACAGTTTCGCGAAATTACTGGCGATTCCGTCCCGCTGAGCCTTTGTGCCGAACGGCTGCTCGCCCAGCAGGTGGCGGAGCAGGCGACAGAAAAGCGTCTTGCTGCTGGCGTGTCCCGCCAGTCCGTCGCGATAGAGTCCCTCCTCGGTATCGGGATCTTCCGGTGCGGCCCACAGAATGTTCAGTCCACGATGAAGCACGATGCGCCTGCGCTCGACGCCTTTGGATGAAAGCTCTTCCAGGATGCGCAGCTCGCGAAACCAGACCCCTGGCTCGGAGTGTTGAGGCGATGGCTGGACCTTGCGACGCAACTTATCGAGGAAGTGGGCCTGCTGGAGTTTGCTCATAAGACAGCTTCGAGTTCTTGAATTGTGATCTCCTCCGCCGGCGCGAGCGGCGTGATCGGCTCGGTCAGCGGCCAAATGTCAGCGACCAAAATAGCCAAGCGAGCATCACAAATTACATGCTCGTCGTCTGCGACTTTGGGGTCTCGCAACTCCAGCCAGCGCTCGCCGTCCTTCTGGACAAAATGAAGCTGGCGGCCCACAGCACCCTTAAGGTGAGGGATGAACATGTCCTTTTGAAGCGTCTCGCCGAACGTGCGCGACCACTTGCGGGCGATTTCCCCGACTGTATCCGAAGCGTAACGCTCAAGTGTTTTCGGTTCCGTAAGGAGCCAGTAGGCCTTTCGAAAGCGGTCGAAGGAGATGCGCCCTCCCGTTTGGTAGAGAAGATGTGGGACGACGGTGGCGCGATAACGGTCAGGCGTGAGGATGACCCTTCGGCTAGTGGGCAGGACCAATGGACGATCCATCCACGTCGGGGCGGGAATGACCGCCTGCTTGGGCGGATGACAGCAGCGCGGGTCGGCTGGGGGCGGGTTGAGGCGGGTTTGGTACGGGGTGCCGGTGCGGGTGGATTCAGCCATCGCGTCGTAGATTTCGAGGATGGTGTCCTTGGTGATGTAACGGCCGGGCTTCACGACTTCGTCGGCGGCGTTGGTTTCCTCGGTGCGGGCCTCGTCCTTGCGCTTCACGATGGGGAAGGTGTCCAGTATGTAATCCACGGCATGGCGCGGGGTTGGGAAAGCTTTGGTCAAGGCTTCGGGTTGCTGACGCCATTCGATCTCCGGGCCGAAGTAGAGGTGGAAGAAGGCGGCGTCCAGCTCGCAGCGGAGGAGGAAGCGGCGCGGCTCGTCCCAACGGAACGGCGGACCGGACAAGCCGCAATCTTGCGCGAACGCCTCCAAGTCCCACGCCGTGTAGGTCAGTTCCAGAGTCCGTGGCAACAACCAGTCACGGAGGGTTTGCATATTGCCGGACCACGAACATTGCTGGCTGTAGGCATCTGGCAGGAGGTTGGGTAGCTGGGAAATAATTCCGACAGTCATATTCGGCCCGCCCATTTTTTGACGGGCCACATAGTCCACCGCGAAGGAGTTTAACGAAGCAAGGAGGCAAAATGCGTTAGGTGCTGACTTTGTGAAAATGTTATTGCCCGAATCGAGCAAACCGGACCTTGGGGTGATACTGACAACGAGGGTTCTTGCATTCGTGGCATTTGAGATCTTCCTGAACGATAGGTGCCATGGTGCTAAGCGCTGTAGGAATTTCTGGGGAATCTTGCTGGCTTCTATGTTGTACCGAAGCTTGATCTGGAAGTGTGGATCGACCTTTTGGCGGTCTGTAACATCTTGATAGTCATCCCCTGAAAATGTTGCGAAACGATGGTCAAAGTGCCAGTAGCACTTTGCTTCGTATAGTCGCATCGTGTTCGGACCTTCCTCAGCGCAGAATAAGGGTGAGTCGTCTGAGGTGTGAAACATGCGTCCTACCTCTATATCCCAAGGATTGCTTTGCCCGGCAGCGACGTCGCCGAGCAAAATAGCAACGCGCCGATATACGGCCTTTGTCAGCTCGGCGTCACGAGTGCAGCGAAAGATCGGGCACGTTTGGCTATTGGGATTTAGGGCACGAATTTCGTCGGCGCTCAGGGTGAACCGTCGATCGGAAGCGCGGAGTTCCTCGATGGAGTGTGCGAAGCACACAAATTCTGCCGCAGCATTTAGTGGCCGGCCTGGGCTTCCACATGTGAATAGACAGAACTTGTAGCTGCTGTGGACGCTGGGGAAAATTCCCTTGTTCTCAAAATCGAAAATACTTACCAACGACCTCTTCTCGATGATATCTTGGAAGAAGAACTTAGTCGTGTCGTCCGTGGCGATGCCGCTGGGAAGAACGCAGCCAACGCGCCCAGACGAGTTGATCAAGGAGCGCATTCTTTCAGCAAAGACGGCGTAAAGATTGATGTCACCTCGGCCACAGAGGGGATAGGCACCGCTGTTGTGCATCAAGTGACCCTCGCCGTCTGCCTTTCGTAGCGCTTCCTGAAAAGTCTCGTAGAGTATTGGGTCTTCAGCTCGAAGAGCTCCGATGAGGCGTTTGCGCGCTGCCGAATTGAGGGCACGCGAAATCTCCGGGCGGCGCTCGGCAAACCATTCCTGCTCCTTCAAGTTGACACGCTCCCAAGGTGGATTCCCCAGATCAAGATCGAACCCGCCTTGGGCGAAGACTTCAGGAAACGCGAGGTGCCAGTGGAAGAATTGGTATTGGTCGGCCAGTCGTTTGGCTTCGGCGAGTAGTCCGTCGGGCAGTGCTCCGGCTTCCACGTAGTCGCGGAGGTGCTGAGTTGTAATGCCAATCGGGGTGGTTGATGGTGGATAATTGAGAGTTGAGGGTTTGCGGCCTTTCGCCTTCGGCTTCTTATCTTGATCTGCTACGCCAAACCATGCGGGCAATGGTTTTGCAGTCTCCCCGGGTGTTTCCGTAATAGCCGATTGCCGATCGTCGATGGCCGATTCGGGGAAGCGCTTTTTGATCACGAAGGCGGCGCACCAGAGGTTGGCCAGGTCCCAGGCTTTCTGGAAATCGTAGTTCTTTTGCGCGTCGCGAAAGGCGGCTTCCTTGCGGCGGATGTCTTCGGGCCGGCTGTCGCTTATTTCGTCAATGGCCGCCGCAGCATGGAACAGTTTGTCGCGGATGGCGGCTTCATCGGCAATGAACCATTCGCCCAGTTTTGGGTTCTCGCGCTTGTTCTGTTTCTTGAGGGCGGAACAGGCTTCTTTGTCGTCACCTTCGATGGCCGCGTAGGCTTCATCGGGAATCCCGCCCCGGATGAGTTCGGGCGTCGCGCCGAGGAGGCTGTTGCCGCAACGGATGTGGTGGTCGAGGAAGGAGAGGGGTTTGCCGGGTTCGAGGGCTTCAAGCCAGAGGGTGACTTTGCACAGCTCGACAGCCATGGGGTTGATGTCCACGCCGTAAAGGCAGTGGCCGATGACATCGCGCAGGGCAGTCTGGTAGAGCAGCGGAGAGGGTTCGCTCTCGCCCGCGGCCAGCGCGCGCACGCGGGCGAGATGCCGCGCCAGCCGGTGGGCCGCGCCGACGAGGAAGTGGCCCGAGCCGCAGGCCTTGTCGCAGACTTTGATGGCCAGTATGGCTTCTTCCGAGAGCTGCCAGCGCCGGAGGGCCGGCGGGATGGAGTCCCAGGCGCGCTTCAATACGGCCCCGGTGGCGCCCCGCGCGGCCCCGGCGCGTTTGGTCAAGAAGGCCAGGACATAGTTGCGCTTCACCGGGTCCGATTGAATCTCCTTTTCGACCGCCGCCCAGTCAGATTTCGCGAGTCGTTCGGCATCGGCGAGGCGTTCCTGGACCACGGGGTCGAGGGCGGAGTCAAGGAGGCATTGCACGAGACTGTCCGGCGTGTAGTAGCTGCCGGTCGTTTTGCGCTCGTTGCCGGCGAATTCGGCGAAGGTGAACCGCGCGCCGTCGCCGCTGATCTGCGGGGTCAGGGCGAGGAAGCTTTCGTACACGCCGCCGAATTCCGGAGAGCCGAGGTTCTTGTAGTCCACGGGTCGGAGGATTTTGTCCTGCCGGATGAAGGCGAGGTGGCGGAGAGCTTCGAGGAAATCGACGTTGGAGAGTTCGGTGCCGTGGGTGGGGAGTTGAGGGTTGAGGGTTGAGGGTTGAGAGACATTGAGCCCTGGGCCGTTGAGGAGGGCGGTGGAGGCGGGATTCCAGAGCATGCTGCCGAGAGGGGGCAGCGCGAGTGCGGCGCGCAAGGCGGCGAAACGGTCGTCGCCGGAAAGAGCGCCGACGATGAGCTGGAATTGCTGCCAGAGGTCGCCGTGGCGGCTGCCTTTGATGCGGGAGGCGAGTTCGCGGAGGCGGGTGGTGCTGTAATGGGCGGCGTAGCGTTCGCGAGCGAGGCGGGCTGCGTCGGACTTCTCCTGCGGGTGCAGTAGAGGGATGCCTTCGAGGTCGCGATCTTCCGCGACGAAGAGAAAGATAAGCCGATAGACGATGCGCAGAAGCTGGCCGTGGAAGTCGGAGAGCTTTAGCTCGCCTTTGCGGAGTGCTTCGCGGAGAGCGGTGTTCTTCGGGTGGCTAACGAAGCCTTGCCCAAGGATTTGCAGCGCCTTCTCGACACCGCCGCGCAAGTCGGTAAGCGCCGCGACGCCTTGTTCGGCGGCTTCCTTGCTCCAGGTTTCTAGCCAACAGGACTCGGCGCGACCATCGTTGCGTGGCAGAAAGCGCGTGGCGTGGGCGATGAGCCAGAGCAGGACGAAGTCGGAATAGACTTCGCCGTCGAACATGGCTTCGAGGTCGAACTCCAGGAACGACTGACGCGAGAGCGCCTGGTTGTCGCGAAGGATGCGCAGGGAAAGGCCGTTGGAGACGATGGCCCAAAGGTGGGCGGTGCTGCGATTGAGCAACTCCTGAACGAGTCCGTGCGGGTTGGATTGAGCGGCACCCCGAACGCCGGCGGCGCGACGGTCGAGACTTACACCACAGCCGACGAGGTGGATCGCGGTGTTACCGGCAAAACGGCTGATGGCGTAGGTCTTGCCGTCAATGGTTGGGGCGGCGCTGGTGGCGAGGAAACCGAAGCCGAGTTCGCGCAGCAACGGGAGCGACCATTTGTCGTTAGTGATCCCCGTGAAGGCTTCGCTTTCGGTGGGTGGCGAGTGGCGGGTGGCTGGTGGCGAAGTGTCGGATGAGGGCTTGGGGACGGCGGCGCGGAAATCGGCCCAGTGACGGCGCAGGCGTGTCCAGCTTTGGGTGATGGCTTCGGTGAGTCGTTCGCCTTCAGGCAGGCCGTAGGCGCTAGGTTCGACGCCGGAGACTTTGCCGGTCGGGTCAACGATGCGTCGCAGGAGGTCGGGTGGCAGCAATCCGCCCTCGGAGCGGATGGTCTGAAATTCTGTGGTGCGGCGGGGCATGTGGTTATTGGTAGGTGGCGGAGGTGATCTTCATCAAGTTGCCGCCCTCTCCACCGCCCAGTGCGAGGCCGTAGGCGACACTGAGGCGATCAAAGTCTGAGCGCAGTGAGTCTGGAAAGTTCTCTAAATTGCCAGGCAATGGCAGGGGCTCCAGAATGAAACCCTGGCGAGAGGATCTCCGCCGGCTTCTCTCCGGATGCCAACGAGTGAAGTTGGCAGCGAGTTTGTCCTCGAGCGGCCCGTTGGCGAGCTGGTTCTTGTAGAAGGGCGAGCGGCAGCCACCGCCGGTGAGAAAGAAACGCAGGTTATCGCCCCAGGGGTCAAAGGCGGGATTGGCGTGGACCTTGAGCTGTGAGGCGCGGAAACGCGCAAGACAGGACCAAGCCACGGCGAGGACGTCCTCGGTGAAGTGGTCGGACGCGTGGCGGAAGGCCTGCTCCAAGTCCAAAGCGCTGCGGTGGACCAGGCCACTGAGGCGCTCGGGGACTGCCTGAGATCCATCAGCAAAATGGTGAACGGGGAACTTGACACAGCCCGGCTGGACATCTTCGAGAGCTTGTCTGCGCGCCTCGTAGAGTCGCAGGACCCCGAGAGGCGCGACTTCGCAGACGTGGAAGGAAATCACATCGCGGTCTCCGTCCTCGTGCAGGATGATGGTCGAAACGTCGAGGGTGCCGGCGCCCACATCGATGAGCAAGAGGTTGCCACGCTTCCGATGGGGAGAGTTCACGTACCCGGCGAGTTGGGCGGCGATCTCCGGGTAGAGGCTCACCCGCGAAGGAGGGATGAAGGGCTCGATGACGCGCTCTCGGCGTCGGACGCGGCTGGCCAGTTCTGGCGACGGCGGGTCCAGGGCGGAAGCAAGGGCGACGGCAACAGTTGCAACCTCCGAATAGGCCGACGCCAACCGAGATCCTTTCACGGATTTGTCGGGGAAGCCCAGGTTCAGGCTCCAGCGGGATCCGCGCCGCCGATAGTCGGCAGGGCCGTTTGAGTCGAACCAGGAACGCGAGTGGCGGATGACGTTGGCGAGATAGCAGGCGAGGAGGTCGCGAACTTGATCGGATGCGGGGTCGTTCATGAGGCGCATCTTCAAATTGGCTTCGTCGCTGAAGCGTGTCGGATGCAGCCATGCAGAGATTTTGTGGTCCCCATTGCCAAAGGAGATAGCATAGGACTTATTTTTCCAGCCGGGGTCGCCGATGACAACTTTGCTGCAACTGGTGCCAAGGTCGAGGCCCAGCACGAGATCGACGGTGGGAGTTGCGACGGTGGCGACACGGGGCGTTGGATTCGCAGGGAGTGGGGGTGGAGCCGCAAGCGGCGAGGGCGGGGGCGGTGGTTGTGGAGTCGGTGGCGGCGGCCGAACCGGCTCGACGGCTGGGGGCGGAGCGGCATGGGCGACAGCCGGAGGCGAAGGTTTGTTCCCGCGAAGCAACCCGCGCAGCCGACCCCAGATGGAAGGTGAGTCACTCATTCAGTGAATCAGAATGAAGCCGGCGGCGATGGTGGCGCAGTCGCCGGTGGTCTGCTTGCGCTCGACCTTCTGGCGCTGGGCTTCGCATTTCTTCCGCAGACTGTCCAATTGACCCTGCATGGCTGCCACAAGCGCGGTGCGACCGGCGGTTGCGTGGCGATCCCGAACCTGCGTGATGGCAGCGGCGCGGCGCGCTTCAAACCGATCCACGCCATGGAGCTGGATTTGTTTGCGATCCTGATTCTCGCGCTCGGTGCTGGATAGGAAGCGGTGGAAGGCGGTATCGGAATCGAATTCCAAGTCTCCCAGGCGCGCGCCGAGGACAGTCAGCAAGTCATCGCCGCACTGCGGAGCATCGGCACATTCCTGGCCTAAGGCGGCTGCGGTTTCGACGATTGAGGAGGCGAGGACCGGCTCTTCGATAGCGGTTTTTGAATCGAGGGAGAAGACCTCGTGGTGGAGGCGCTCGTAGCTGCGGAGTCCATCCACCGTCCAACGCTGGGAAACGAAGGCGTAAAGGCCGGGGGCTACTTTGGTCGGCCTGACCGCAGCCGGGATTTCGGCGGCCACGGCCACGGGCTGGACGAGGCGGTTGACCCGCAGATGATGACCGATGAAACGAATGAGTGGATGGGCCTGGTGAACCACCTCGATACGGGGGCCGGCCGATTTGAAGACGCGGTGGTCGAAGCGCACCCGCTGCTTTTCCTGAGTGTCGAGGCGCGTTTGGCCGCGCAGGTTTTTCAATTTCAGGAACTCATCGAAGTGGTGCCAGCATTCTGAATCGAGCTCGATCTCGAAGATGGCTTCATTCTGATCAACACCCTGAGCACGGGTTGCCGGGAACACCCGGCGGAAGAAGGAGAGGACGTAGGCTTCGAGGTCGCGTCCGTTGATCCAGTCACCGCGTTGGTGGGCGGCGGCAATCTGATTGATAACGTAGTCTCCATAGGCAGCGAGGACGGAAGCATCCTGTTCCAGCTCTTCTTCGAGCCTCATTTGCTCCTCAATGGCGACAGCAGTCCGCTCGATGCGCTGCGACTGCTGCTCGGGACTGAGCCGGAGGGAAAAGAGATCCCTGGTCAATTCGTTGATGAGCGGGCCGATGACAGCTTCCAGGTCGCCCAAGGTGCGGCGGAACAGGTCGAGGCGGTCATAGAGGCGGTCGTAGATGCGTTCATCCACCGTGCCCTCGCAAATGAGGTTCATGACCACGATGCGGTCGGCCCGCTGCCCAATGCGGTGGATGCGGCCGATGCGCTGCTCGACGACCATTGGATTCCAGGGAAGGTCGTAATTCACCATGGCGCTGGCGAACTGGAGATCGAGACCTTCGCTGCCGATTTCGGACGAAAGAAGAATGGGCGCTGACTCCGGACGGGAGAATTCGTCGATGATCTCCTGCTTGTCGCGGGTCTCGTCGCCGGTGAGGAGCAGTGAGGCTATGCCATCCTCCCGGAGGCGCTCCGCGACGTAGTAGAGCGTGGGCTTGAAATAGGCGAAGAGGACGATCTTGCTGCCGGGGTGGTCAGTCCAGTGGTGTCGAATGGCCTCGCGAAGTTTCTCGTATTTGGAATCACAACTGCGGAGAGCCTGTGCATCGAAAGAGCCGGCGAGTTGTTCTCGGAGGAATTGGACCAGGGGGCCGGCCGGGGTGTTGCGACGATCCCAGGTGAAGTCGGGGTTAACGGTTTCATCGTCCACAGCGGCGACGTTGAATCGGTTGTAAGCGGCGACCACGCAACTGGCGACCTGACGCTGAGGCATGACGGTGAGGAAGCCGGAGCTGATGTCCTGTTGGTCCGCGTAGGCCTGGACCGCCTCGGTGACGCGGTGATACAACGCTTGCTCGATGGGCTTAAGAGGAACCCTGACCGTGTTTACTTCCCGCAGGACGGGATGGGTGTCCACGTCGCGGCGGCGGGTGCGGGTCACCACATAGGAAAGCAAGTTGGCACGCTCGCTCTGGTAAGCGAGTTCCGCACGCACTTTCGCGGTGGTGAGGTCTGGCTCCTGGCTGATGCGCGCGCGTAAGTCCGCCAGCGTGCGGTTGCCGGCGAGCAGCGGGGAATGAATGGCGAAGTCGAGTTGCCCCAGCAGGGAGGCGCGAGTCGGCTGGCCAAGCAGAATGGAGTCGCGCAGAGCGACCAAAGGCGCGTTGGATTCCAGAATGGCGGCAAAGGTCTGCTCATCTGGAAACGTGTCCGGGTCGAGCCGGCGCAACAGGGTGAACAGATTCCGCGCGCGGGTGTGGAGTGGGGTGGCGGAGAGGTAAATCTTCTGCCTGGCAATCGGCGTGAGAAGTCCGCCCAGCTTCGAGGTCTGGCTCTCCTCATTGCGCATGATGGCGGCTTCGTCCATGACGAGCAAGTCGAGGAACGGCTCCTCGGTGTCGCTCCACACGCTGAGCTGGCGAGCGAGTTGGGCGGCTGGGCCATTGCTGTCTTCCTCCCAGCCCTTGGGTGGCCGGAGGCCGTGGTAGGTGGCGACGAGGGCGAATCCCGGGCTTTGGTTGCGGCGGGCTTCGTTCAGTTTCTCCAAGACGTCCGCCGGGCCGGCCGCCTGGGTATCCACTCCGAAACGACGCTTCAGCTCATTGCGCCACTTGGTGACGAGATGCGGCGGGCAAACCACCAGCAAGGTCCTGGCTCCTTCCCGAGCCTTCAGTTCGGTCCAGATCAGGCCGGCCTCGATTGTTTTGCCCAAGCCGACCTCGTCGGCAATCAACAGGCTGTTGGTGGGAGACTCCAGCAGTTTCAGGATGGGCTTGAATTGGTAGGCGAGGAAGGTGGTGTCTGATGTATCCATCGAGTACATGACCTCCGAAAGCCGGCCGTGGAGTTTCTCGTGGAGTAAATTTCTGCGGAGACTCTCCGGCCCATGAAAGCGTCCGGCCGCGATCTCGCTTAGAGCGTCCAGGTGATCTGGCAGGGGTTCGAGAAAATCCAGCGGAGTATTGCGACGGGCGCCGTCATCGAAGTTCACGCGGACGAACCAGCGGCCATCAGTATCGCGGGGTTGACCCGCAATGCTTCCCTGGCGCTCGGGCGCGCCGATGACGCGGACGCGCAGGCCCAAACTGCAACTCTCTGGTGATATGGTTGTGCAGGGCGGCATACGCTACAGAACCGGAAGGAGCTGGTAGGCGCCGAGGATATCTACGGGGAGAACCGGCTCAATGCGAACTTTGGCGCGGTCGCGAGTGGCTTCACGGACGCGTTCGTGGGCCTGAAGCTGGAGGGCGGCGCGTTGGGTGGCGATCGTGGCGAGCGCGGTTTGCAGGTCGGGCAGTCCGCCGAGCAACAAGGGGAGCTGCTGATCCACGAGTGATTGAATGGGGCTCGCGTCTGGCCGGGCGCTGAGGAGGGCTTCGGCCTCCGCGCCTTCGATCCATTGCGGCGACTGTGGGGTGCCGTGGAAGGCGAGCGGGACGATTTCCTCGCAGAGCAGTGTGAGGTCCTCGGAGACGCGGGGTTTGAGATGGTAGCGAAAGCGGACAACGACGAGCGTGGTGCGGGCCGTCACGCGGCGGGTGCGGACGATGCCGCAACGGGCGGCGACGGGAGCGGCGTCACGGGCGGCAGGGTCAAGGGCCTGGTCGAGCACCCAGCCGGCCAGTCCTTCGACGACCGGGCTGGTGCGGCCGAGGTAGATTTCGTCTTCCTGCAACGGGAGGTCGAAGCGCCCGTTAAATTTCGTTTCCTGCTGGAGGGCCTGGCGCAGCGCGCGCGGAGTTTCCTTCTCCTGGACGCACACTTCGACCGAGCCTTTGCGAGCGGGGTTGACCGGCACGCGCGCCATGGTCATGGCCTGGCGGAAGAAGATTTCGACCTCGGCGGGGCTGCCGAGCGCCTGACGCACGGCGTTCATCTCGGCGGCGACGAGTTCGGGCTTGAGCGCGTGCTGGGCATAGCGCGAGCGGCTGGCCTTTTCTTTGTCGCGGGCGTTTTCCCATTCCTGATGGAGTTTCTCTTTTTGCGAGCGGACGACACCGCCGAAATCGAGGCCGAGCTGCTCGAACGGGCCGCCGGTCATCTCGCGGAACAGGGCGCCTTCAAACAAGGCTTCGGCAACTTCCTCGCTGGAGCCGGGCACAGAGACGGAAACGCCGAGGTCGCTCTTGATGCTTTTGTGTTTGCGCAGAAGCACGTCGAGGATGACACCATCAATGGGATTATCGCGGCCGTAGAAGGTCAGGACGCGCACTTCCGGTTTTTCCTGGCCGAAACGATCTACGCGGCCCTCGCGCTGTTCATGGCGCGTGGGATTCCAGCAGAGGTCGTAGTGAACGACGGCATCGAATTCGCGCTGGAGGTTGATGCCTTCGGAGAGACAGTCGGTGCAGACGAGGACGCGGCTGGGGTTCTCGGGTTTGGCGAGATTGGCGATGCGCATTTCGCGGTCGCTGGGCGGCAGCGTGCCGGTGACGGAGTCAACGGCTACGTTTTTGCCGAGAGCCTCGCGCAGGTGGCGGGCGACGTAGTCGGCGGTGTCGATGAAACGGCAGAAGACGATGGGCCGGCAGCCGTCGGCGAGCAGAGCTTTGACGTGCCGGGTGGCTTCAATGAGCTTGTGGTCGGACTTGCCGGCGAGTTCTTCGGCGCGGCGGGCGAAGGCGAGCAACTTGCGGCGGTAGCTTTCGGCGGAGTCTTCGCCGGCATCGGAGCCGGGGCTGAAGTCGAAGGCGGCGGTATCGTCCGTGTCGTCCTGGTCCAGCACGGTGCGGCGGCCGATTTCATTGGCTTCCTCCTCGGTCTGTGCCTCGTCCACGGCGGCGCGACTGCGGAGGGTGGCTACGGCGGCGGCGGGGCTGGAAGAAACGCAACGCAACAGGGCAAGAGCGGACCAGTAGCGGACACGGCGGGCGCGGCGTTGCTGGTCCCCGGTGGTGACGAATTCGCGCGCGAACTGGATAATATCATTGAAGAGCTTGCGATACTCGGGGCTGAAGGCGTAGGTCTCTTCCTTATCGAGGCGCTTGGGAAAGGAGGTGTCGGTGTCGAGGAAGTGGCGGATGTCCGCGCGGCGGCGCTGGACGAGGTGGAGCGCCAGCTTTTTGCGGAGGTTCTCCCGGGTATCAAGTTCAATCTCAGTGGGGAGATTCTCAAATTCGCCGTCAAGGAGGCCGAGGAGGGCGCGGAAGGCTTGTTCATTTCCGCTGTGGGGCGTGGCGGTGACCAGGAGGACGTGGCGATCAGGGGATTTGGTGATCTGCTGGATGAGTTCGTAACGGAGCTGGCGGCCGGCGCCTTTGCCTCCGGCGGGAGCGCAGCCGTGGGCTTCGTCCACGATGACAAACTCGGGGCATTTGAGGGCGAAGTCGTCGCGACGGCCTTTGCCCTTGATGAAATCGGTGGAGACGATGACGAACGGGTGGCGGTCGAAGACCGAGACGCCCAGCGGGAGGTCGCGTTCGAGGCGCTGGATGGTGCTGCTGAGGATCAGCTCGGCCTCGATGTGAAACTTGGAGGCGAGTTCCTTTTGCCATTGCTCGGCAAGATGCGGCGGACAGAGAACCGCGAGACGTTTGATTTCGCCCCGGTCGAGCAGTTCGCGGGCGATGAGGCAGGCCTCCACCGTTTTGCCGATGCCGACGTCATCCGCGACGAGCAAGCGGACGGGATCGAGCCGGAGGGCCATCAGGAGGGGCACGAGCTGGTAAGGCCGCGGGTCAACGGCGATGCGGCCAAAGCTGCGGAACGGACCGGCGGCGGCGCGGGTGGAGATACGCGCCGCGTCCCGAAGCAGCGCGCCGGCCTGGAAGTCGCCGAGGTCGTTGCGCGTGGGGAAGGAGAAGGTGGCGCTGGTGATCGGCTCGACCGAGGGGAGCAGGCCGGTGATTTCCTCATCCAAGCCGCCGACGGGGCGCAGCATCAACAGCTCCTCGGAGGAGTCGGGCAAGACAATCCATTCGCGCCCGCGCGCGTGGACCAGAGTTCCGGGTTGGGAGAGAGTGGCAGCGATCATGGAGGGACGGCCCCAAAGATGTCGGGGTGTTGGCGGAGGATGTCTTTCCAATCGGCTTTGTGGTGGAAGCGAATGACGATGTAACCCGTCTCCATGAGGCAACGCGTGATTTGTTCGTCAGCGCGAATCTGGTCGGGTTCGTCGTGCGGCGGGCCGTCAACGTAGATGGCGGCGTTGTGCTCGCGGTAGAAGAAGTCGGGCCGAGTGGAGCAGGACTCGATCAAGAATTGGGCGTCGCTGGGCGGGCGGAGCACCAAAGATTCGATAAGGTCGAGCCATTTGCCTTCGAGCTTGCTGTCGCACTGTTTGCGCAAGGCCACCATGCGCTCGGCGCGCGAACCGGTGCCGCCGGCGGGCTTGCACTCAGAATGCATCAGCTCGGCCAGGATGTCCCGGATCAGGTAGCGGTCGAGCTGGGGGTGGTCGGGCTGGTTGCCGTAGTCGAGGAGACATTCGTAGCAGGCCTTGCCGCAGGACTCGGCGCCCTGGTCGGTCAGGGTATCGGGATCGAAATGGCAAAGCTCGAGGGCCCGGCGGGCCAAGGCGGGAATAGCGGCGGGGTCCTCGACCAACTGCCGGAGAACACCCGCTCCGCCTTCGGAGGCTTCGTAGAACAGGATTTCCTGGCGGTCTTTGGGCGAGGGCATCGCTTCACAGGAGAGCTCGCGGGACTCGAGTTGGAAGTGTTGCTGGATGGCCTGCTTGAAGGCGGCCTGGAGGCTGGCCATTTCTTCGGAGGAGCGGACCGGCTCGAAGCGCATGACGAGGGCGTTCTTGGTGTCGGTGACAAAAGGCACCACGCGGGTTATGCGCCCTTGGGCGGCCGCGTCGTCCTTGTCCTGTTCGTCCGCCTGGTTGCGTGACCAGTAGCCGCGTTCGAGGTCGAGGTTGAAGCCGGGCGGTTGGTTGCCCTTCTGATTGGCCCAGCCGAGATTGATGCGGTAAAGGGTGGTGGCGTCACCGTAGCTCAGGCGCAGGGCGAGTGTGCCGCCGGCAAAGGCTTCGGCGTCCTTGCGGTCGAGTTTGCCACCGATGTCGGGGAAGCGGTAGGAGATGGCGAGTTTGTAGCCAAAGCGTTGCCGTTCTTCTTCGTCGCAGGTGATGCGCTGGGCGAGTTTGAGGCTGACGTTGTGCAGATGCACGAGGCTGGGAATCACTGACTCCGCCTCGAACGCCAGACCGCACCGGTCGCAGATTTCGGCGAGGTTGTTGCCCTCTTCCAAGTGTGCGTAGCCGCAGGCGGAGCAGCGTTTCATGGTGGCAGTGACGAGGTCGTGGGTGGCCTCGATGTCGTCCGAGCCGAAGTCGAGGTTGACTTTGTAAACGCGGTAGCGAGCGCCCTCGTGGTAGATGAGGGCGCGCGGGCCGAACTCGGAGATGGCGAGGAAGCGCGGGCGGGAGACGAATTCGTCGCGGCCTTTGCGCTGGCGGCGGGCGGGCACATAGGCGGAGAGGGGCAGGCGCGGGAAGTTGTAGCCCGGCAGGAAACCCTCAGCGGCGAAGTAGCGGTAGGAGTAGAAATCGCCCTCGTAAATGCTTTCGGCCTCCGTGAGCAAACGAATCTGGCTCTCGGCCTGCGCCCGCAAGCGGCGCGAATGATTGCGCTCGGCTTCGGGACGGGAGTGGTCGCCGAGAATTTTGTGGTGAAGTTCGCGCTGGCGGACGGCGGAGCGGTAAAGCTCGCGCCAACGGTTGCAGGCGGCATCGAAGGCCAGTTCGATCTGGTCGAGGATCTCGCGCGTCCAGTTTTCGTGAAACCAAGTCGCGCCCGAGAGCCGGTCGCGGATGCTATCAATGAGCTGGTTGGCCTTGGCGAGGGCAGCGGCCCGGTGCGCGGGGCTGCGCAGTTCGGCCTTGAGCAAGTCTTTGACCGGGAGGAAGACCTTGCCGTCCTCGCGATGAATATCGAGAACGGTCGTGAGGGTCTTGCCGAGATCGGGTTTGGCGACTTCCATCCAGACGGCGTGGATGTGGGCGCGCACCAAGTCGCGATTGCGCAGGTCAATCCGCGGCGGGGCGACGGAGCCGGCGACCATGCGGTTGGGGTGTTTGAAGTAATACTGGTCGTGGGGGCTGCGACCGGCGCAGTAGGTATAAACCAAGGCGGGTTGGCCGCCACGACCGGCACGGCCGCTGCGCTGGGCGTAGTTGGCCGGGGTGGGCGGGACGTTGCGCAGCCCGACGGCGCTCAGTGCGTTG
>Ga0182030_10009819_pt1 | contig 19544 bp, 12 predicted proteins | sample 812S3MmetaG_FD_121299 | JGI IMG/M metagenome (GOLD analysis project Ga0182030, IMG submission 121299) | Permafrost microbial communities from Stordalen Mire, Sweden - 812S3M metaG (Illumina Assembly) | ecosystem: Environmental > Terrestrial > Soil > Wetlands > Permafrost | place: Sweden... | reverse complement strand
CCGCTGGCAGGCCCAAGGGACTTTGAGACCCATTACCGGAGGGCCTCCAAGCTACTGCTCACAGGGCTGCTGCCCATGAAGCTGTATGCCGTGCGCATCGGCGCCATAGCGTCAGATGGCGAGGTGGTCTACACGGATACGCTCATTAAAGCGCCGCAGTAAAACAGGATTCAATTCCACAGCATAGCTCCAATGACAAAAGCCACCCCTCGGTGGCTTTTTTATTTTTACGGGGATGGGCAACCGTGTTTGCACAGATTTCCCGAAAACATGCAGCCAGAGTTTACTCTCACTCTTACCGTCATGCCTGCGCAGGCAGGCATCCCACTGAAGTTGTCAACCTGATTGAAAAATGGGATTCCTTCTTAGACAGTAATAACGATAATGCCCGAAGCAATTGGCAATACCATGCATTATGAAAGGGAAATGCTGTCACATGATGCTGCAGGTCTGGAGACTTCCGCTTGCGAAAAATTATTTGCTGATTTTTTCAATATCCAATGCTTCCCCGGTAATAATTCCCGTTATCGTTACTTTCTGTCCGATATATTTGGAAACTTTTTTGGGATCATTGATGGTATACACTTTGTCACCAACTACAAACACAGGAGCATAACCTTCTTTGATGCATTTTTTTGCACAAGCGGCATGCCCGTCATTATTCCCTTTTGCGCCACAATGAGAATCGCCGATGTAGCCTGTCCAGGTGCCTTTATCAGCGGCAAAAGCAATGAGAGTCAAAAACAATACTGGTAATAATAAGTACTTTTTCATATCTGCAAGTTTGATGTTAGAAAATCCAACCCCATTAAGTTACGATTTATTCCAGATATCCCAATTAATCTTTTGCATCTGCTGTTAGGGTGACTGGTGAATACTTTCATGCCTCTCCTGAAGCATGCGAAGCATTTAACAATATCAAATTTAGTGTCCGCATTCAACGGGAGGCATCTATTCTATCTGGCAAAATTGAAACCTGCTGATCAAAAATGAGAATCCTTTCTTCTGATCTGAAACCTATTTACTGATTGCACAAATTGCTGCATGGGGGATCAATAATCAGTCAGAGATTAATTTATTAATAAGCTTAAATAATTTATCATAGCATTAGCTCAACAATGATAGATTTGCTGATTACTCATATACTTATGCGTGGAATTTATTTTTGCCTTTTAGCAGGATGTACATTTTTTAAAATCAGTCTTTTCGCTCAATCTCCGGACAGGTATCCACCGGGCATCGGGCATGTTATTGTTGTAGGTGTGGATGGCATGAGCCCGGATGGAATCAGGAATGCTCCCACGCCTGTCATGCATCAGTTAATCGCAGGAGGTGCTGTAAAATGGAATGTGCGCACCATTTTGCCCTCTATCAGTGCTCCAAACTGGGCGTCTATGATCTCCGGTGGTGGATCGGAACTGCATGGGGTAACAGACAATGACTGGGGCAGGCAGGAATATACATTGCCTCCGCTTGTAATGGATGAAGAAGGGATTGCCCCTACTATATTTCAATGGATAAGAAGAAATAAACCGGCTGCAGAGATCGGCACTGCGTATCAATGGGAAGGCTTTGGCAATTTGTTTGAAAAAAAAGCCGTGAATTTTGATAAGCATTTCCCGGATGAGCAATCTACTGCAAATGGCTTCGCTGAATATATCAAAACAAAAAAGCCGTTGTTTGCTTTCATGCATCTGGATCATGTAGATGATGCAGGGCATGAATATGGCCACGGAACAGCAGAATACTATCGTGCAGTTTCAAAAGCAGATTCTCTGATCGGCGAGGTTTTGACTGCCATTAAAGAGGCGGGAATTGAAAAAAGCACGCTATTGATCGTTACTGCTGATCATGGCGGCATAGGATATGGACATGGTGGTGCTACCATAGAAGAGGCGGAAATCGCCATGATCCTGTATGGCAAAGAAATTAAAAAAGGATACAAGATAAAACAGCAGGTGTACACCTATGATCTCGCTGCTACCGTTGCCTTTGCTTTGCATATAGTCCCTCCGTATGCATGGACCGGCAGGCCCATAAAAAGCGCCTTCACAGGATTTGAAGAGCCTGCAAACCTTTATCTTGGCAGGAGCATTATACCATCTCCCAAAGTTTTTCCTGCAAAATACCTGTACCAGAAAGCGGGCGGATTGTTTATAGATAAACCGGCTGAAGTAAGCATGCAGACTGTTGCAGAAAATAGCATCATCCGGTACACCACGGATGGGAGCATTCCTGTAAAAACTTCTTTGAAATATACCAACCCATTTAAGCTGGATACCACTGCTGTGGTGACAGCTAAATCCTTTGATACAGCAGGAAACGAAAGCCTGCCTGCCACAGCTTATTACCGCGTCGTTCATTCCGGGCAAGGCCATGGCGTCACATTGAAATTTTATGCCGGTCCCGAATGGGAAAACCTGCCTGTTTTCAGTTCTCTTGAAATTACCAGGCAATGGAACACCTATGAGTTCCATCTTGATAGAGAAGAAATCCTTCCTCTGCTGAAAAAAGACAGCAGTAGTTTCGGCGCCGTATTCGAAGGGTTTATAGAAATTGGTGAGCCGGGACAATATACATTTTATACCCAATCCGACGACGGGAGCAAATTATATATTGATGGCAAAACAATTGTGAACAACGATGGCGATCATGGTGTAGTGGAAAAAAGCGGTACGGCTATGCTGGATAAAGGAAGGCATGCAATACGGGTAGAATATTATAATGCAAGCGGAGGCTTTTGGTTAGATGCTATGTATAAAGGCCCGGGAGTGCCTAAACAAATAATTCCTGCAAACAAATTGTACCTGAAAAAAGAAGGATAGTTTTATTCATCTGTCACTTTAAAAAAAATCATGAAACTTATTTGTCTTTCTCTGCTCATCTTTATGTGTGTCAACGGCAATGCACAGCCGCAAAAATATACAACTGCCAATGCGCATTCACACAATGACTATGAACAAAAAGTTCCCTTTTGGTGGGCTTATGATGCAGGGTTTGGATCCATAGAAGCGGATATATTTTTAATGAGCAATGGTTTGCTGCAGGTAGCGCATGATTCATCTGAGCTTAACCGCAATATGATGCTGACAGAAGCATACTTAAAACCATTGTTGTCCTGCATGAAAAAAAACAATGGTTATCCATACAGCGATACGTCAAAAAAACTGCAGATGCTTATTGATGTGAAGACAGATTCAATCAATACCCTCAATGCATTGATTGCTTTGTTGAAAAAGTATCCATCATTGACTCATTGCAAATCGCTTACCTGGGTCATCACCGGGAACAGGCCCGATCAGTCATTGTTTGTTTCGTATCCCGCGTTTATCAGATTTGATGGCGAATTATACAGGGATTACACAAAAAAAGCCTTGTCGAAAATTTCATTATTAAGCGATGATTTTGAAAGATACAGCCAATGGAATGGCAAAGGATATCTGCCAAAAAAAGATGATTCCATATTAAGAGCTGCCGTTAAAAAAGGACATCAATTGAATAAGCCGGTCCGCTTCTGGGATGCGCCTGATAATACCAATGCATGGAACCGGATGATTGCCCTGAAAGCAGATTACCTCAACACAGATCACATCAGTGCCTTAAAAAAATTTTTAGAAAGCCGGTGATATGAGCACATGTGCTTGCGCAACTAAATCATTTCAGAGTTCTGGTAGAGAGTAAGTTTAAAATATTTCAATCAAACGTTTGTGCGAAAGAAACAAACGTTTGACAATGATTTTATAACGCCATCCAATAGCAATCAAAAAAGAAAGGTGCATTTATTAGCTATCTTTAATTAAACTCATTTCTGTGTATGAAAAAAACGATTGCTATCACTATCTTTTTCTCGCTTGTATTGCTCCGGTGCTTTGCACAAAAAATTGATAAAACACGAATGGAAGTGGACTATGTCAATCCACTCATCGGATCTCCTTTTGCTGGTTTTGCCAAAGGGTTGGAGGGTGGTGGCACAACACCAATTGTTGGAACTCCTTTTGCGATGACAAATTTTGTGCTCCAGACCCATGAGAACAAAATGAGCCGCATGCCATATATATTTGAAGACAGCACGGTTATTGGTTTCTTAGCCACGCATCAACCTACTGTGTGGATGGGAGATTACGGCTATGTATCTGTGATGCCGCAAACAGGAGATTTGAAAGTGCTTCCCAAAGACCGCGCTTTGCCATTCAGCCACAAAACTGAAATCTCCAAACCTTATTATTATTCAGTCCTTCTGCAAGCAGGTAAAAAGCAGATTATAAAAGGAGAAATTGCCGCAGCAAGCCGGAGCGGCATGTTCCGTTTTACCTTCCCGGAATCTGATCAGTCTCATATTATCATACATGGCATTAACCTGAACCCGGAACTGGCAGATGCTAATAACAGCCTTGTACACAGGCTCGCTACTTTGAAAGGCTATGTAAAAATAGATAAGGAAAACAAAGAGATAACAGGTTATAATCCCGACAGACAGTCAGCACAACTGGGGCCAGAGCTTCCGGATTTCAAAGGCTATTTTGTCATCCAGTTCGATAAAGCTTTTGATGCCTTTGGAACCTGGAGCGGGGATCAGGTAAATCAGTCTTCAACAGAACAATCCGGGACGCGCATGGGTGCTTTTATCAGTTTCAAAACAAAAAAGAACGAACAGGTGAAAGTAAGGATTGGTACGTCTTTCATCAGCATTGATCAGGCAAGAGAAAACCTCAGCCGTGAAATCCCTGACTGGGATTTCGAGAAATTAGTTGCTGCAACCCGAAATGTGTGGCAGGAAAACCTGTCACGTATCCAACCAAAGGGAATCACCGAAGATCAAAAAGCTATTTTCTATACGGCTCTTTTCCATACAATGCTTTTTCCACGTGAACTTTCTGAATACGGCAAATACTACAGCGCATTTGATGATGCTGTTCACAACGGCACTTCTTATACGGATTACTCTATTTGGGATACGTACAGAGCGGAGCATCCCTTATTGATTTTTACCCAACCGGACAGGGTCAATGCAATGATTGGCGCACTGGTGCAAATGTACCAGCAGGGAGGATGGTTGCCGATGTGGCCCAACCCTGCTGAAACCAATATCATGCTGGGCAGTCATGCAGATGCCGTGATTGCAGATGCGTATTTAAAAGGCTTCCGGGGCTATGATACAAATCTTGCTTATGAAGCCGTTCGCAAAGATGCCATGGTGCCTCCAGATTGCGACACAAAGTACAAGTGGGGTGACCGTGACCCATGGACTTCAAATGAAGCACGTGGCGGACTGAGTTATTACCACTCTCTGGGATACGTGCCCGTTGACAGAACTGCCGAATCGGTTTCGCGTACGATTGAATTTTCATTTGACGATTATTGTGTTGCGCAAATGGCCAGCGCAATGGGAAAAACAAATGATTATAAGCAGTTAATGATATGGAGCAAGAACTATCAAAATGTTTACAATACAGAAACCGGATTTTTTGCGCCCCGGAAATTTGATGGAAGTTTCTATCCACGCGAAAAGGAAAATGAAGGATTTACCGAAGGTGATAAATGGACCTATACTTTTGGCGCAATGCATGATGCTCCGGGTATGATTGAATTGATGGGAGGCAATAAAAAATTTGCAGCCCTGCTGGATTCAAATTTTAACGGGAATCATTATCATCATGACAACGAACCTGGCCATCACTACATCTATCTTTATGATTTCTGCGGTCAGCCCTGGAAAACCCAGGAGCTTGTGAGGGTGCATACAAGGATCAACTACCGCAACGAACCGTTGGGAATTAATGGGAACGATGACTGCGGACAGATGTCGGCATGGTATATATTCGGTATCATGGGTTTTTACCCTGCACCTGCGTCAGGACTATATTCGATAGGGGCTCCGCAGTTTCCGGAACTCACCATCAACTACAAAACACCAGACGGCCAGCCCCATAAACTGACAATTGTAGCAAAAAATCTATCGGAAGAGAACAAATACGTACAAAGTGTTTCATTAGATGGCAAAGTTATCGACAGGCCTTTTGTCAGCCATAGTGATCTGATCAATGGAAAATATTTGTTGTTTGAAATGGGCCCAAAACCCAATTATAACTGGAAATGATGAAGGTAAGATTCGTGCTTGGGATCGTCGGTCTTTTGATATGCTCGATGCAGGGAAGGGCGCAAGTCACAAGCAAAAAGGATCCGGTTGATTATGTAAACCCTTACATCGGTACTGATAAATCGAGCCATCCTACTGTATGGTCTTCACAAGGTGGCACTTTTCCCGGTGTATTAGTTCCCTTCGGAATGGTCCAAATCACTCCAAATGGATACAGCTATCCGGATAATAAGATCAGTTGGTTTAGTTTCCTGAATCATTGCAGTGGATGGTTTTCTACAGGAAATTTTCTCATGATGGCCTCCACAGGTTCTGTTGATTCTCCGTTTGTTACCGCGACTTCGGCTTTTACACACAGCAGGGAAAAAACATCTCCCTTTTACTACAGCGTGTTTTTAGATGATTATAAAATCCAGGTTGCTTACACCTCGACTGCAAGAGTTGGATTTTGCCAGTTCATTTTCCCAAAGTCTTCATCATCCCACCTTTTTCTTTCGGACCTGTCACAAACAAGGGTGTTGAGCTCAAAAGAAATCCAGGGAAAAAGCAACGGATACTATTTTACCGCACATTTTGACAAGCCGTTTATTTCAAGCAGGAATCTTCCGGGAGGAATACAAATCAACTACACTACATCAGAAGATGAAGTCGTTTTGGTAAAAATCGCGTTCTCCCATAATTCGTTTGAAGCATCGTTAGATAACCTTCAACGGGAAATGCCAGGTTGGGATTTTGAGCAGGCATGGAAGGACAACAGAAAGATATGGAACGACCATCTAAGCCGTATTACAATAAAGGCAACTGCAGCCACGCCATCCCTGCAGCAACAGAAGGAGCTATTCTATACTGCAATGTATCACAGCCTTTTCATGCCTTCAATAATTTCTGATGCAGGTGAAAAACTGAATACTTATGGCCCTGTATATCCCTGGGACACCTATCGCAGTGTTCATCCCCTGCTCACTATACTGGATCCGGAACGTGAAACAGACATGATTTCATCTACCCTTGCACAATACGATTCAACCGGGTGGTTGCCCACCGGAAATATGATGGGCAATCACAACTTCGAGGTGATTTTGGATGCTTATGTAAAAGGCCTGACTCATTTTGATGTAAAAAAAGCCAGTGAAGCCATTCGCAAAAGTGCGATGCAGCCTCCTTATGCACGAAGGCAAATGGCCTCTTATGCAGAAAAAGGATATGTGCCTTCCGACATTACCAGCAGTGTTACACACACGCTGGAGTTTGCTTATGACGATTGGGCGGCCGCTGATTTCATGGAATTGACAGGTCGCAATAAGAACGACAGTGAGGACTATAAACAATTGCTTCAACGATCTCTTTACTATAAGAATGTCTTTGATCCTGCTACATCTTTCATGCACGCAAAAACGATGGATAGAAAATGGACAACCGGTGGCTATGCCGAAGGGACAGAATGGACCTATTCTTTTTATGTTCCCCACGATGTGCAGGGCTTGATAAATCTGATGGGAGGCCCTGAAAAATTCTGCAAGAAACTCACTGAGTGCTTTGAAGCTGGCCACTATGTGCATGACAACGAACCACCCCTGCATTATGCCTACTTATTTGATTTTGCTGGTCAACCCTGGAAAACGCAGCAATGGGCGAGGCATATCGTTGAAAATAGCTATTCCACTGATCCCGGCGGCCTTCCGGGAAATGATGATTTGGGAGCATTGTCCAGTTGGTATGTTTTTAGTGCACTTGGCATTTACCCTGTCACACCCGGACGACCAGTTTATGAAATCGGCAGCCCTGTTTTTGAAGAAACTACCATCCATCTTTCAAACGGCAATAATTTCACTGTCAAAGCTCATCATGTTTCAGGGATAAATAAATATATACAATCGGCCACGCTGGATGGCAGGCCATTGAACAAGCCCTGGATTACACACGAAGACATTATGCATGGCAAGATCCTGGTTTTTGAAATGGGGCCTGCACCAAATAGATACTGGGCAAGCGATATTAAAAATGCACCTCCATCACTAACCAAAGGAAGCCCGTCTTTTGTCTTCAGCGATATGAAACTTTCAGCTAACAAAATAAAGGCAGGTGATTCTATCAGTGTTTCTGTGCTGCTGGAAAACAAAGGGTCTGGAACCGGCACCGCGACCTGGTCCATTTTGGTGGATGGCAAAATGAAAAAACAGGCATTTTCCATAATCGATCCGGGGACAAAAAAAAGGGTTATCACTGATCTGAATCTATACCAATCAAGCTATCATGAAATTTCAATAAAGGGCCTCAAACCTCAAAAGATCCTTTTGCAAAAAGTGATTCCTACATTTCAATACAGTGGTCTAAAAACACCGATGCCTCCGCTGGTCCACACGACGGATAGTTTTTTCATCAGTGCAACAGTAAAAAACAGAGGCAGTGCAAAGGGAATTGCCCTTGCAAAGCTTTACATCAATGACAGAGAAAGCCAATCCCGGAAAATAATGCTTGGCGCAGGTGAAGAAAAAGAAATTCGCTTTTTTTCTTCAATTGAAAAACAGGGATTATACAAAGTGAGCATTGATACCTTAAAACCCGCCATAATAAGAATTCTCGGAAATGAAAAACCAGGTTTACCGGATTCGTCATTCCTTGCGCAGCTTAAGGCGGCGCTGGTGCTGGACTTTGACTTGCCATCAGACCATGTGTTGAAGGATCAATCCGGCAGAGGCAATAACGCAATTGTCAGGGGAAATGTGAAATGGGTTGATGGTTTGTTTGGAAAAGCGATCCAAACAGATGGGCCGAACGGAGCTTATATAGAAATCCCTGATAATCCGGAAATGGATAAACTATTGCAAAGCCCCACTATGACTATGATGGCATGGGTATATCCGATGGAAGAACAGAATTTTGCAGATATCATTGCTAAGGGAGATTGGAATAGTCTCCAGATAAAAGGAGGGAATTCTGTCATCAATTTTTACACAGGCGGATGGGAAGGCAGGGAAGCATCTGCTACCGTGCCGGACAACTGGAACCGGCACTGGCACCATATTGCCGGGGTGACACAACCGCCGTATGAAAGGTTGTACATTGACGGCAAGCTGGCAGCAACCAAATTGATTGAACCCCGCGACCCCAACGGTGAAACGGGTTTGACAAACTACTCTTTCAACAAATGGAATATCGGCCGGAATGAGGGTGCTCCGGAAAGAGCTTTTAAAGGCTATATTGATGATGTCATGATTTTTGAAAGCCCATTGACACAGGAACAGATTTTCGATCTGATGCTACATATGAACAGTAAAAAGTATTAGGATTTCAGCATGCACTGATTTTGAATCTTTATTCAGGCATCTGGTTTGTTCTCTCCTTTTCGTTAACTGAGATAGATCATATTCAATTTTATTGAAGAGGCATAATAACTATATCCTTGCTCCTGCTTTGAGGCACAACTACTAAATGCTGGAGTTTGCCCCCTTTTAATTCTCCTGTGACGGTTGTTCCTTGCGGTGCATGCAGCTTAAAGGACACATCCCATGATCGGGGCCAGGCCGGAAATAGAAATATTTTTTTCTGGTCCGATTGGAGTAGCATGCTCTGCAATGCCATTTGTCCTACTCCACCATGGTCAAGATCGGGTAGCTCATCGTTATTAGGCCCCCACATGGCAGGGAAACGAAAATCTTTGTTCCAGTCAAAAAGACGTTTCGCAAGCCCATTGGCTGCTTCATGGGCAAGGCCAAGAAAGGCTGCCTGAATCTCATCCTGCCACCAGCAGCGGTTCTCCCTGAATTCCCTTTCAGCAAAACTGTTCAGGCCGGTTTGTAAACGAGGTTTGCCAGTGCCATACAATCGATATGGAAATACTGCATATAGCTCTGGATTTTCACTGTTTGATTTTTCACCAAACCGATCAGCAGGCGTCAGGAAAACACTATCATTCCTGATACTTGTTGGAACTGAAGGCAGATCAGCGAGCGTCCTCGTCCAGAAACTTCGCTGAACATCCGTTCTCGCATCATTTGGCAACTCAAGTAAACGTCCGAGAACATATCTCAGACCAGCAATTTCCGGCAATGGGTTCACCGCAGCTTGCCATGTTTCAAGGGATTGCGCTGAATCAAACATGATCTTTCCATCCGGGCCTTTTTTCCAGTGTTCACCATAAAAGCGAACAACTGCCCCAGCCAAAGGCAACAAGGTATCTGCAAGGAACTTTTGGCTTCGGGTTATATCATATTGATCCAGCATCATTGCAGACAATTCCAGCCCTCCTGACCAATAATGGCGAACGTAAGAATTTGTAACATAGCCAGGAGGCTTGTTTCTGCGATCGTATCCATAATCGCCATTGGTATTTGTTCCCCAGGAATATAATGTTTCCGCAAAGAAAGCTCCTTTATGACCATAATAAAGTTCAGCACGCCGGCTGGCCAATGGAAGTGCCGAAAGATAAGTACCGAAAAAGGGCGCTGTCATATCAAAGTCCCCGGCGGCAATTAGCGGCCAGTACAATAGCCGGACATTTTGAAACCAGTTGGCACTACCCCAGCGCCTGTAATCCGGATCAGAAATTTCCCAGGGAAGCGTAAAAATTGAACCGTTGAATTTAGTCCATCCATTACCCCGGCCACCGCAGGCAACTATCCAACGCTGCAGCCCGTAACTGCGGCTCATGATTGAACCGGTGTCACCCGCAGAATGTATATTTACCCAGCTTCGGTTCCAAAACTGGCTCCACCAGCCATAATGACTTGCCAATGCTTTTTCTGGATCCTGTTTCTTTATAATTTCCTCCTTTGATGTAAGTGCTTTTAACCAGGAATCAGAGGTAACGGGATGCTCTGTAAGGGCAATGATCATCACCTGCTGGTTGCGACCTGCTTTGGCGGCAACAAGGGTGGTATCATCTTGCTTTATCAATCCTTCCCCTGAAATACTGGCTCCGAAAATGCGATCTTGCAGCGGATCTGTTTCAGTTGGTATTAAATCTCCCAATCCCTGTAATCTTAATATTGCTGGCCAGGTTGAATGGATATTTTGATGATACCAGATAATCCGGCTTGGCTGGCTTTTCAATATATAGTCGGGGTATTGTATCGCAGCAATGGTTGAGATACTGCCATCAATTGAATTGGAAAATGGATCACTGAAAGCAGTGTCTGTGATCACATGTTCTTGCTTCCGCCAATCTTCTAAAGAGACTATTGTCCGAAACTCATTATTTCCGGAGATTGCTATTTTTACAGCCGGATTATTTGCGTCTACCCATATACGTAAACTCAACTGATCTGCGCCCTGACCCGCAAGGATATTCATTTCCCCGCGTTTTAAATTAAGTTCCTGCCGGAATGATTTCCCTGCAACGAAAGGATTGGGTAAAATTTTAACTCTGACTCTTCCCAGTTTCAGCAGGCGGTTGTTATCATCATAAGCATCTGTTTTAGAAATATAGAACACTAAGTCCCCGTCTTTCTCCACCCATGCACTGATACCGATATCCCCATTCCCAAGTGGTATGGCATCATGAAAATCTTTACCCTTTGTAAGCCATACCAGTGGAGCTTGCCCCATTACTTTCATTGTCATCGTCCCAAAAACAATTATTGCAGTTGCTTTTATAATCCAGTTCATCAACATAGATTTATTATGGATTTTTTTTACCCGCTGTTTTCGCCTAACCTGATGTTTGAATTATTGTTTTAATGCTTGTAATAAGATATTTACTCCGTTATATTTCCATCTCCGGATACAAGTATAATATAAACCGAACAAGTTGTGCATCATGAAAGCTTTCCCATTTGAATCTGTAGTTGTTGGCTCAATAGTAAAGCAGCCCTATTGCGCTTTATTTAATTTTCTTATCAGGTTCACTTCATCTTGCCTGTAGGGTGTTCCATCGGCACGGAAAATATCATGAAACCATTCGGTGGGCTCAGAGCCATCAGGTATAGGAGTATCCCATGCATAGATCGTGTTCGTTTTGCCAGCAACAAAACCCCAGTTGATGGCACCTACATGCTCGCGTTTCAATAGAGGAAGAATGTTTGCGAAACGGCTATTGCGGGTGCGGGCCATATATTCGGTGCAAATCAGCGGCCTTCCATGTGTCTTTAATAACTGGATGACAATTTTATGTGCACTGGTGTCTTCATAATCGTGATAGGTGATCACATCTGAGTTGTTGACCTGAAAAGTGTTCAATGTTTCATAGTCCCAGTTGTCGATTCCCGCTGTCAACGGCTGATCAGGATTGATTTCACGAGCCCATTGAAATACTTTTTTCAACAATGGCAAACTGAGTTCTCCATCAGGTCCTTTTCCGGGTTCATTATACAAATCCCACATGAGTATGCGTTCATCATGTGCAAACGAACGGAGTATATCTTTCACATAGTTTTCGAGTTCAGGATAGACCATAGAATCTTTGGAAAGCCTGACTCCGGGATCTTGCACCCATCCTGAATTATGGATGCCAGGCTTTGGATCCGGCTGCTTACCCGGCTGAGGATTGTCATTCCAGCAATCATCAAAAAATACAAACAGGGGTTGGATATGGTGGTTTTTCGTAATTGTCAAAAACTGGTCAATTCTTTTTTTGAACCCTTCAGGGTCCTCTTTCCATGCCAGGCTGTGGAGAAATACACGCAACGTATTAAAGCCAATACTTTCTGCCCAGCCTAACTCCTTATCAATAGTTGACGGATCAAAAGTACCCGCCTGCCACATTTCAAGTTGATTGATGGCAGTGTGGGGAATGTAATCCGCTCCTGTCAGCCATCCATGCGCATGATACCACGCATTTGCCCGCTCTTTCGTCCACACCTGAGCTGTTGCCGGGGCGTTTACAGGATTTTGCTTTTTACTTTTCTGAGCATCCGAACTGTGAATTGCAAAAATTGAGATGAGATAGAGAAAGCAACTTGTCCACTTCATAATAGTGAATTATTAGAAAGAAATTGAAAATACATGAAAGCTCGGGATAAATAATGAGTCAAACGTTTGCACCATTATTTTTTGGTAACAACCCCATTTCATTATGAAATCTAATGAAAAATATTTACTCCTGCTTTCGGTTTTATCTGTCAAGCGATATTATTCACGCGATGATCACAGTTTAAAGAATACTTTTTTGCGATACAGGAAAAACATCATGCCGCTTTCCAAAGCGAATATGGTGAGGCAACCGATGATTTGTGCAGGAACTCCTGCAACATGCACAATTTTTAACAGGCCACCCGTAATAGCAGTAACATATTCGTTAAACCACCTGCTGGCTACAATCTCAAAAAAGAGGTATATGAAAATGGAGTTCATTCCAAAAACAATAAAAAACAATAGTTTCTTCCGATGATTTAATACATCAACCCACCAATAGCAGGTTGCCAGAAAAAGCAAACACCAGCCACCTGAAGCGAGGACAAAAGTACTGGTAGCTATCTTCTTTATTATTGGCGTGATCCCGGCCCAGTCTATACCAAACCCAAGAGCGAGCAGCCCAAGCCCGCAGGCAAAAAGATATTTCACTTTTTCATTTGCAGTCTTGCCGCTTAATAAAAGCTTGCCTGCCAATACACCCCAAATGGTATGGGCACTTGTTGAAATACAATTTATAGCAACCCATCCTCCTTTGTTGATTTTATTCATCAGGATCAGATCCATATAGTTCCCAAAATTATGCTGATCGGTAAAGGGCTGATCAAACCCTGGGATATGGGTATACCGATATAAAAACTCAGGGATCAGAAGACATAAAAAGCTAATAATTATCTGGGCAATAACGGGAAAATCCATGATCAGAAAAGCCACCAATGTAGTAAATGAAAGTTGCGTCAATATATCCCACAATTCAAAGGATAGCCCGTTTGGCCGGACTGCATAATCAAGAACTCCCCAGAAAAATAACCATCCGCATCGCTTTAATATTTTACGAAAGGAATGAGACCATGTGAATTGTTCCTTCTGTTTTTTTATAGAGAATGCCATTGCAGTGCCAGCGACAAACATGAACACAGGTTGTATCAGATCCCACAAATGCAAGCCATGCCATTCATGATGCCAGAATTGAATCAGCACAGGCATTGCTGGTGTGCCTTTCAACGGAGGGCCGAGGACACTGTACAGTTCTGTTGACTCAAGCGTCAGCAATACCATGGTCAGACCACGAAGGAAATCAAGTGACAATAGCCGCTGGCCGGGTTCAGAAAGTTTAGCAGGCTGGATTGTAGGGGAGAAAGTTTTGCTCATCGTTATTTGCTTTTTATTGGTTGATTTTTAATTTAGAACTATGCGGGATAAGGTATAAAGATCAAAATGCTATAGATAGTCGCGGAACTTCAATGACAACAAATATTCTTATTGACCGCTCATATATTTCCAGGTGACCGAACCATACTGCCCCATGCTCTTTTGGCCTTTGGGCAAGCCAGCAATACATTTTGAATTACCCTTCTTGTCTTTTATTACCCTTAACTGATACCAATTGAAATCTCCTTTTTCATAATTAAAGGTCTCGCCGTCGTCGTCATAAAGTGCAAAATTACCGGTAGCCTCACCATAGTACCTGATCTCCAACGGCAACACTTCTCCTGTTCTTGGAGCATGAAGTACCGAAGGGATCATCGGAATAATTCCTCCATCACGAACATAAAGCGGTATGCGGTCCAAGCCGGGTTCTATCTCAATGACTTCTCCATTGCCTGCAAATTTGCCTGAATAGAAATCATACCATTTTCCCCGGGGAAAAATTACTTTCCTTTTTTTCTCTCCTGCAAACAGCGGGGCTACCAAAAGATTATCGCCCAGCATGAACTGATCTTTGCAATCTTCCCTGAGCGCAACAGCGTAGGGATTGTTGGTAGAATTAAGAGATGCCGTAATAACAGATGAATCGACAGAAAAACCCTCAATCAGATTCATCGCCCGCACAGGAGGTTTGCCCTCGAAATAATACTCAGCGAAAGTTGTGTACACGTAGGGGAATAATTGCATGCGCAGCATTGCAGCTTCATTCACCTGCTGTGCAACATCCGGATAGCTCCATGGCTTTGTGCCATCAGCCCAGGCATTGATCATGGCCATCGGTGAAAAACAAACTGTTTGTATGCGCCGAAGCCACTCTTCTGATGTCGCCGAAGCTCTCACTTCAGGCGTCCATAACACACCAATGAAACTACTATTACACATTGCCGTTATAAAATCGCGGTGATCATAATAATCGTCATAAATCACGTAAGGAAGGGATACTCCACCTGCATTCGAAGCACGTGCCAAACCATAAGTCCGCCTGTTATTTTCTCTGAACCAACTGTTAGTGAGCTTTTGCATCTCCAGTCCGAATACCTGGCGCATCTGTTCACCGCTAATACCAGAAGGAAAGGTTGCTATATCCGGCCATAGCCAGTTGTCATAGCCATCTACTTCATCAATCTTATACCCGGATATGCCAATATCAATATGCTCCTTCTTAAATAAATCACGGTAAAGATTAACCGCAGCAGGAAGATTTATATCCGGCACAAGCCCATTCCACACAGTATGGCTGCCAGACAACGGTTTCATTTGTTCATAGAGCGGAGAAGAGGGCGAAAGATAGGGATTAAGCCATAGGTTCAGCCGGATTCCCTTATCCAACATTTCCCGGACAAAAGTTGCAGGATTTGGGAACCTTGTTTTATCCCATTCAAAAGTGCATGGATAAGATTTGCTTTGCCACCCGGGTTCCAGGCCTATGAAGTCCAGAGGGAATTTGTTTTTTGCAAATTCTTCCACCTCCTTTCGCACGCTATCCTCAGTTGATAAGGTTGGCACACGTTGCGTAAAACCCAATCCCCATTTAGGCGGGAGCACCCCTCCTCCGCAAAAAAGATTAAAACGCTGCACCACTTCCATCGTATTGTTACCGGCAAACACATACACTTCAGTTCCATTTCCCGGGACAAGTATTTCCACAGCATCGGAGTAAGGCTGTGCCTCCCATCCCGAATCAGTATTCCTGTTGAAAACCAGCGGCGGATTGGGGCTATCCTTCCTGACGCCCGTTCCGGCATAAACTGTTATATATTGAGCACTATTGACAAATACACCATAACCTTTATCGGACACATAAAAAGGCACCGGCGCATGTGTGCGACCGTTATCTGTCCCTCCATAATGATCCATATGAAGTGTGAGCACTTCCCCCCGTTGCTGTATCGTTTTAAAGTTCAGACCCAATCCAAAAATCTGCTCATTTTTTTGCAGAGGAAGACGCAGGTATATTTTTCCTGTTTGCATTTCTGCATAACACGCTGTTTGCTCCGGAGGAAAAGCCCTTTCACCCAGAGTTTTCAGTGAAGCCATGCGAGGGATTGCGCCTCCCGCTTTGAGCAAATCGAAAGACTGTGCCTCGCCAATCTTCGCTTTCCAAACTCCTGAAGCCACCTGCTCCCATCGAAGTCGGACAGGTTGAGCCTGGGCTATCTCACCTGCGAGTAAAATCACCATTAAGAGAATCTTCATTGAATACGTTTTGAAGTTGTTTTTATTTGTATTTAGTTTTTCATGAATTAAAGAAACTTTATCTCCCCGCTGAAATCTGTTCATCATTTCCCCATTTCTCATTCGGTTTATTTCCCATTTTCAATTCCAATACTCCGCCCGACACTAAGTCGTCGTAATCAAGCCAGCAATGGTTATAGGCTTTGCCATTAAGGGTTGCTCCTTGTATATATACATTTTCCGGAGAATTGTTGCGGGCAATAATGGTAAATGTTTTTCCTTTCGCATATAAGGGATCCAGTTTGATCTGGACGCGGGAGAAAACCGGGCTGGTAATTTCATAACGTGTTTCTCCCGGGCAAACCGGATGAATGCCGATTGATGCAAGAATATACCACGCAGACATCTGACCCACGTCTTCGTTGCCTACAAGTCCTTCTACTGTATTGTGATAAGCTCTTTTGCAAATGTCACGGGTCCATTTTTGCGTAAGCCATGGATAGCCAATCCGGTTAAAAAGAAAGGCGACATGGTGCACTGGCTCATTGGCATGGTTATAATAATCATTCCACATCATTTCCTCAGGAGTGCGCTCAAAAAAATTAGTCAGATCAGCAACGACTTTTTCTTTCCCGCCCATCAACTTCACCATTCCGGGGATATCATGGGGAACAAACCAGCCTTGTTGATATGGATTGCTTTCCACCGTACCATAATCCTGTTTCAGCCTGCCTTCCTTTGGCCAGGGCTCCCACGAGCCATCTTCCTTTCTGGGGCGAAACCAGCCGACCGAATCATCAAATATATTCTGATAATCCATGGCCTTTTTGCCGTATACAGCTTCATCTTCTTTTTTTCCAAGTCTTGCCGCAAGTTTTGCGAGACACCAATCAGCATACGCATATTCCAGCGTTTTTGACAGGCCATCTTCACCATAAGTATACCCTGTTTGCGAATTATCAAATCGTTTGCAGGAATTTAGTGAATATCGGTAAGCTTTATCAACATCAAAATGCGCAATACCTTTCTCAACCGCATCTGCGATGAGAGAAACGGCTGGGTTTCCGATCATACAGCCACTATAGGAATTCAAGAATTCCCAACGTTCAAGGTAATGCCTTCCGCTCTCATCAGCGAGAGCTATCAGAGAGTTGATCATATCATTTACCACCTGAGGATTGATAATGGTCTGCAGTGGAAACTGGCTTCTGAAAACATCCCAGCCGCTGAAAATAGTACGCCGGGTGTACGCAGTTGAACTCTTGTTATTTCCGTCGGCTCCCGGGTAGCTGCCATCCACGTCTGAGAAAGCACGTGGGTCAATCATGGTATGATATAAAGCAGTATAAAACACTCTCTTTTCCTCTTCTGTTCCTCCTTGTATAGAAATCTTGCTGAGCGCCTGGTTCCATAGTTCGCGTACATGATTGTGCACATTTTCAAAATTCCAATCCATTATTTCAGCTTCCAGGTTATTCTTTGCCCCGTCTATACTGACAAAGGAAATACCTGCCTTGAAAAAAACCTGTTCATTGGGCTTTGTGGAAAATTCCGTGTAAAAACCAAGATGCTTTCCTTTTTTTTCTCTGACGCCTTTAAGTATATCAGCATTCGCCACCTTTTCGCGATATCTGTCTGTTCCAATATCTTCAAGTTTGCGGGCCCAATCATCCGGGATATCGGCGCTCCAGATACCAAAATCCTTGATTGCTTTACTAACTTTAGCATAGAAATAGACTGTGTAATTAGCATTGCCATCCCCATTTCCCCAACCTCCTCCGTCAGGTGTACATTTCATCCAACCCTGTATTGTGTGATCATCTACTAATTTCACATATTGCAGTATCGATGTGCCTCCCACCCTTCTGGCGAGGTCAATCTGGATCCTCGATTGACGGTTTTGGGGAAATGTAAATCGCAATATCCCGCTATGTGGCGCTACAGTCATTTCAGCGCGGATATGATAATCAGTTAGGTCAGTAGCATAATACCCTGCTGATGCCTTCTCTTCCTCTTTCGAATATGCAGAGCGATAGCCTTCCCCGGAATGATCTATTCTTCCGGCACTCGTTTTCAGGCGACCCGTAGTTGGCATCACCAGTAAATTGCCAAGATCTCCATACCAGCCCACTCCACTCATCTGGGTGAAAGCAAACCCTTCGATACTGGTATGTTCGTAACTATAGCCTGAGCCATTATCGCCGCCTGTGATTGTATTGGGGCTAACCTGCACAAGACCGAATGGTGCAGCAGCACCGGGGAAAGTCTTTCCAAGTCCATGGTAAACGCCAGCTTTACCTTCGCTGGTACTGGCTCCTATAAAAGGATTAACATAATCTGCAGGGCTTTTTTTGTCAGCATGTGGCTTTTGATATTTTGGGGTTTGTTTGCCTGTAAATGATACTAACACAAGAAAAATAAGTACATAAAAACAAGATCGGCTTACTGATGTCATAGTAATCGTTTTAGTTGATTTCATTCGCTGCAATGTTATAAGGTTCAAAGGCAGTCATAATAAAATGATAGGCAGTGATTTTCTTTCCATCAGCGTCGATTTTTTTGTGTTCACAATATCTGATCAAAGCTAAAAAGCATGGAATTGTGCAAGAATCCGCCAGAGGATTCATTCACTGCTCATTATAACCCACATTTACGATACAATCTTTCATATTTTTATCTCAAGCCTTGTCAGCTTTGGCGCACTGGCAGCCAACCTGCTATTGACAAAAACCTGCAGCCCGGTGCCTCTGTGATAATGTTTGCCGCTCCGGTCATAAAGAATGGTCAGTATTTGCCCATGATATAAAATGTTATCCAGACAAAAATAATCCCATGTATTTTCGGGAACCAGCGGATTTACAACCAAAGTTTTTCCGTCCTTTAGCATTGCATAATGAAAATATTGTTATCGAATTACTGTTACTACTACGTTTTCTTTTTTGGTTCTTTTTTCTTTTACAATTCACATTATTTTGTTGATAAACTAACCGGTGGG
>Ga0182030_10009818_pt1 | contig 19544 bp, 17 predicted proteins | sample 812S3MmetaG_FD_121299 | JGI IMG/M metagenome (GOLD analysis project Ga0182030, IMG submission 121299) | Permafrost microbial communities from Stordalen Mire, Sweden - 812S3M metaG (Illumina Assembly) | ecosystem: Environmental > Terrestrial > Soil > Wetlands > Permafrost | place: Sweden... | reverse complement strand
GGGTATATACCAGGAGTTCCAGTACAAGCAATTTGAATCTGATTTGTTGTAGATGAATTATTGATGTAAAGAATGTTAGTTGTCATAGTAATAACACCACCGGAAGAAGTGTTGCTAGAACCATACAGATATATATTTGCGCCACCAAAGCCAGATTGACTTGCCCCTCCTGTAAGCTTTAAATTTCCACCAGTAACGTTTGTAGATGCGCCATTAAAGGCATCTTGTCCCTTTAATGTTGTTAGATTTGTAGCAACATCGGTGATAGGTGCATTTTTTCCAAATATAGAACTCCCTGGACTTGCAAAATTAATATCACCTGTTGCAGCCGTTATTTTGTTTATTGTCAATACACCAGTGGTAGTGCTAATAGATGCATCGCCATTCATTGTAACGGCGCTCCCACTGCCCCCATTCACTACAACAATACCAGTGCCGCTTGGCAAATTTGCTCCGCCAGTACCAAATGCCCAGGCACTACCTGTCCATTGCAAGTATCCAGATGCAAGCGTAGGTAATGTATAACCATTAAGACCAATAACCTTTTGTGATGATGCTGTTCCTGTTAGGTCTCCACCAGCAGTAAATATACTACTTGGTACAAATGTCCATGCTCCCGCACTAAAATTTAAATTCCCACTAGGAGATGGAAATCCAGTAGAAATTGTAGATGCAACTCCTCCAGAATTTGTTAATACATATCCACTTCCAGTAGTATCAGTTAGTAACTGAGTCAGTGTAGTAGATGTAGGTGACAAAAAGTGACGTATTAGAGAGGTTGTATTTACTGGTGTTGGTGAATTAGCTTCTGCATTTATTTGAGATTGTGATAAGACAGCTGAAAAATATCTAGCTGAAAAAACATAGCATGTAGCTGAGGTGGTAAATTCTACATAATCTGCAATGCTTGATCCAGATAAAGAGTTTGCCACCGAATATTGAATAGGCGTCGTTCCAGTAGCTCCCCAATAGAAAAATAATTGACCAGCGTTTGTTAGGACAACACCTCCAAAATAACAAGTCCCAGAAACTATGGTAGGTACAGTCACTACATGTGCGACGCCATTCCAATAAACATTCATTGATGTAGCGCTATTATTTGCGAATCCGAAGTAATTTCCATACGAGCTAATTGCATTTATCGCATTAACAGTCGATGGACTGGTAGTCATAACGAAGCTGCTTGCCGATCCACCAATTGATGCTGAAAGAGCGGGTAATATTTGCGTGGAAGTAACACTATTTGTCGCAGATGGTAGCTTTATACCATATTGGTTTCCTGAACTAAGAGTAGGAACGGTATAACCTCTTATTCCGACAACAGTTTGACTTACTGAGGATCCAGATAAATCCCCACCAGCTGCGAAGCTCCCAGACGGAGCGCTAGTCCATGTAACGTTTGTTCCATTACTTGATAATATAGTTCCATTAGCACCAACATAATTCAACCCTGTGCCGCCTGATGCTACCGGTAAAGCGCCCCAAGTTGAATTTATATCTGAAAGATTTAGTGGCTTACACTGCCAGTTAGCTCCGGTCCAAATTAGTGGTTGATTTTCTTGCGCACCACTTAAACCCCCTACTGATAACACCCCTCCCTGTAATTTAGATACAGTTTGATTTGTAGAAGTTCCAGATAGGTCTCCACCTGCCGTGAAACCTCCGCCTCCACCACTAGCTATTGTTATTGTTTCAGTTCCACCGGTAAAGCTACCCGTTACACCGGTTCCAACAAAGTTTAGCTTTTTTACATTTGGGATACTCGTATTATTGACTGCTACGCTGATAAGTGGTGTCGTGAAAGATAATGAAGTGCCATTGCTTGACAATATAGTGCCATTAGCACCAATGGTATTTAATCCCGTTCCGCCGCTAGATATTGGTAAAGTTCCAATATTTGAATTAGAATTACCGAGATCCAAAGGCTTACAATGCCATGCGGAGCCGTCCCAAATTAGTGGCTGAGCTGCTTGACTCCCAGCAATACCTGATACAGATAATACGCCTCCCTGCAATTTAGATACCGTTTGGCTTGTTGATGAACCAGTTAGGTCTCCACCAGCAGTAAATGATCCTGAACTAGGAGCGAATGTCCAATTAGTCCCATTATAGTTCAAATACCCTGTTGATAAACTTGGCAGAGCATGTGATAGAATACCAACAACAGTTTGACTGGTCCCCGTTCCAGAGAGATCGTTTCCAGCTGTAAAATTGCCAGAACCTCCTCCAACCCAGTTAGTCATTGTATTTATGTCAGCAGCACATCCAACAGTAGCATTGCTCTCTAAACTCTCATTTCCAAAGAACATTCTATTGCCATTAGAATTTAGAACGAATATTCCAAATGTTTGAATATCCTGTAAATTAGTTCCAGCATTAATAGTGGATGTAAATTGAAGAGCTGAACCATAGGTGCCACTCATTAGTGGGGCTGTAAATGTAGCGGTGAATGTAGATTGATTTATTGATAATCCAGCATTTACTGTTGAAGGGGCACCGTTGGCATTTTTACCATCATAGTTTGTGCATGAAATAGACCATGAATTTATGTTAGTGGTGTTATTGATTTGAATGGTAATTGTTTGACCAGGAGTAGCTACATACCCAGTAGTTCCAGTGATGGGAAGTACGTTACCGTTTATTTTGCAAATTGCTGATGGCATTTAGATAATCCTTATGTGTAAAGTGGTATAAATTTATTTGTTGCTATGCCGCCTACCAATATTTGTATTGTTAACCAATTGGTGATGGTACTGGTATTTATAGGTGTGCCCGACGATCCCTGGTATTGGAAAGCGATATTTGACTGCAAAACGAGCGCTGCGTTAGAACCGATAGTACATGCTCCGCCTGGTATTGAAACTGAGTTAGACGTAAAACTACTTGCCGTTAACAAACTAGAACATGTGGCGGGTCCTTGAATAGTTAACGCATTACCTGAGTTACTTCCTAAATTACAATATGTATTACCATTTAATGTGGTTGATCCCGTAGAGGTTATTCCATAATTAAAATTACCAAGACCATTGAATTGTGTGGCAACTCCGAATGTTACCTGACCAATTATATTTGATGCAGAACTGAAAGATATATAACCATTGATATTCATCTGATCATTGAAAGTTGTTGTTGATCCGAATAGAACGGAACCATTCATGGTCGCAGATGAATCTATCTCAACTGTTGATGCATTGCTATTTATAGAGAATGTTGCACCAGAGCCAATGTTTAATGCACCATTTACAGTAGCAGTACCCGAACTATCAACAAGTAATGTTCCGCCACCATTAACTTCTAATGTTGCGCTATTTTGTATTTGCATTGAACCGCTGACATAAATATTAGTGCCAGCTTCTGCAAAAATGCTGCTGTATTGGTTTAGCGTTATTGTGCCAGCATTAATAGCTGTACCATCACCAAGAGATATGCCTGATCCAACTAACGACAATGACGTGTCAGTTATTGTAGAAGTGGTGGGAACTAATGTGTTTCCCAAATTGAATGTGCCTGTAATATCTAATTCGCCGGTACTACTTATAGTTCCAGTATTAGTTGTAGTCCCAGATAGTGTATTACTGCCAGACAATGTATTATTGCCGGAGAATGTATTATTACCAGAGAACGTATTTACACCAGCAAGGACATTGTTTCCACGTACATCCATAATATATGGAAAACTATTATCTATATAATTCGCTGATAGGCTACCGAAGCTTCCACTCCAAATGTAGTAGCCAGTTTGACTTGTTATTGATGAAGGTTTATTAAAAGGCATGTGTCCTTATTGATTGAAAATTTGTTGTCCGTCTAAATTTGGATGATCCAGGGTTAGCCCCATAATCCTATACGTTCTATTTGTGATATTAGAAAGCAGTGCAGTTGTTAGAGTTATTTGAGTATTACTTTGAACACTTTGGACATAATAAGTTTGTAAGTTATTGTTATCATCTACAATTTGTATCATTGGATTTACATTGGGGTATGTTACAAACCCAGCCGCAAAGTCTCCTAAACTTCCATTATAATATGATTGAAATGTTGTACCAACTCCTGTAAGAATTTGTGAGTTTATACTTCCAGAAACTACATTGTATCCATCATTATAGTTTTGCGATCCATCAATAACTCCTGGATGATAGTTATTGCAATATCCGTCCTGATTGCCTCGATTGGTAATGACGAGTAATTGTTGTTTTGTAAATGATGGTATCCATTTGTTCAATATTACATGATATTGATTGACTGTATTTTGGAATGTAATATTGTCCATTAGCAAGTTATCTTTATTATCCCTTGGCTGCCAACAATATACAAACATTTTTGAAAGAGGTGATTGATATGATGTTATTATTGGCGAATTGGTTGCCAGGTATTGCAACTGTGGGAAGAAAAGGAAACTAATAAAACAATTTCCTAATAATTTTTTTATAAACGCAGTTACATTACTTGTGTTAGGAATTAACCCAAACAATTGCTGATTTTGTTTTAGATATGGTAACAAAGCAGATGTATTAGGTTGAGCGTAAATGTCTGCATATCTATTTTGCAAATAATTAGCTGTACTCGCATTCAATTGTCTGGATAATAGAATACTGAATTGTTGAGCAGTATAAATAGAACGAGCAATTGTTAGGCATTCGCACCATGCTAAACTACCCTGTTCATCAGTTATAGCAGTGCCCTGATCCGCTAACAGATCATTTAAAATCATTAGCAATTCGCTATTATCTATACTTGTTCCGAATCCTGGCATTGACATTAGTATGCTACTATTAAGGCTATTGAGGTTGAATCTGACAAAACGTTTGAGCTATTGAATGAATTTACTGTTATTACATTTCCTACTGCTGAACATTGCAATGAACAATATGTAGTCCCCTCACTGGCGCCAGTGGCTCCAAGAAGTGCAACTGTATGATTTCCAACTACATTGAAACTTGCGTTATATTCATCACTAACTGTTGTAGGTAATGTAATCGTATAACTTCCCGTAGATGATCTAGATGCAACTGGATTAGTTCCGGTAGCTCCATTCCATACAGAATACCATGATAGAATGGACATTCCGCCAGTGCTCGTAGCTAACTTAACGCGGCATACAAAGCGAGGAGATACTTGCGTAAGCCCGGCAATATTACATATTGCTGGAGCGAGAGTTGTATTATCCCAATCCGTTTGAAGGTTAGAAGGCGGTAGATTTTGAGAGTTAAGTTTGTTCAGAGCCCCATATGATGAGCCACTATCTCTATCTGGTAAATAATTAGTCATATTATAATGCCTCGTTATGCACTGTTTTTATCATAGAACGCAATATTTTTTGGAATTAATATTGATGGTGGAGCAGAAGGTATTGGAAAACCTGGATTTAGCGAATTATATGATGAACTTGATGGATCCGATATTTCATTGTAAAAAACGGTAGCGGAATACACTTCATTATTATTTTCCAAGTTCCTTGTAAATTGACCGCCAATATTAGCATTGTATGCAGATCCTTGTGAAGGAGTTCTTGCGGCACCCAATGCCTGAATGCCAGCATTAGAAGTAACCTCTCCTGGACCAAGTAATGAATATGATTGCAATACATTATTCAAATATGTTTGTGCATTTATAGAGGCTGGGAATATGAAATCTCCAACTGAACAACCAATATTGCTGTAAAAATCAGTAGCACCTATGGTGTAGCTAAAACCTATTGTCATTCCTGCTGATGGCGGACTAGACGAGAATGTTAGAGATATACTATTAGATGCCGTATTGTAATTTACTGATCCAGAAACACTGTTACCACCAAATAGACCGCTTATTGCACCGGAACCGTTATCTGCTCCAACAATAGAACCATTTATTAGAAGCGATAATGAGCCCGGAACAACAACCTCTGATGTACTGTAAAAATATGATGATGCACCAGTGGCAACAAATGTATCAGTTTGTAGTGCAGCTGTATTTCCAAATGTTAATGGTGTATCAAGAATTAGTGTCCATGTATTATTCAAATTGTTTGTAGCATAAAGGATTGTAGCAGTTATTACTTGCCATCCAGTTTCTAACAAATCACTTCTATTTATCCACTGTATTTTAGTTACACCATTTATAGGAGAAGCTACTAATCCATCCGCTGCATTAGCTGATGAGCCGGTAGCGGCAGCGATAGTTATTTGATATCCAGATGGGGTAGTGGAAGTAGCATTCACGAACCCAGTAATTCCGGTAACTTGTGGAACATCATATACGCAGCCTATTCCAATCCATGTCCCATCTGGATTAGGGAATGTAACTGAATTCATCCATCCACCACCAGTACCATTTATTTGAGTTCCAATAGGATATGGCAATGTCAAAGAAAATGCCAAATCATTAGGACAATTATTTACAGTGGTTATTGCGGTAGCATATGGGTTTGCAACTGTAACTGCAATTTGTCCGTATATTGATGAAGTGTCATTTGCAAGTGCATTTCCATAATTGAACTGACCGATTGATGAACTGGGCAAAGAATAAATGCTATTTGGTAAAGTGTAATTATTATATACAGGAGATGATAAAGCCAAGTTTAAATTATTATCATTAGCGAGGTGTGGAATATCTCTTCCAATATATGACGTGGTCTGATATCCCACTAATACAATTAATTGAGTTCCTGCCCCATTGTAATCTGCATATACGAAGGCGCATTGAACTAATGGATCCACTGATTGTGCAAGCCTAATTAGGTCAGATGCATTATCTCCTTGTGGAGGATTTTGCAAAGTGAATAGAATTCTATTCCTAAATGTAGTGTCATCTTCGGCATTAGCCCCACCAGTGCAGGCGATTGATACGAATGACGTTGGCTGTGTAAGTGGGGGAATACCAACGCTCCATGATAAAAGTGAATTAGTTGCTAAATTAGTGGCAGACCCAACATCCACTGATTGAATTGCAAAATTAGAATTAGCCGCATAAATTCCTGGTTGGCTAACCTGATACACTAATCCATTAGGACCAGTTAGAGTACAATTAGATGATAGCGTCTGTGATGCGATTGATATAAGCCTTGCAAATCCACTCGCTGGAACAGCTCCTCGCCTAAATATTCCTAATGGATTAGCAATTCTATCAAGGTCGCTGCCAACAGCACTATCAATCATTTGTGATTGGAATTGCTGAAACGATTGATAATATAATACTGCAATTTGGTTAGCTACTGCTGAAAATCTTAAAGCTACTTCTGAGCCTTTATCAACGGAGATATTATAACCATTCGCATTAGTTATAGCGGAATAATCTGATATCATCTGTTGTAAGATGACTTGTGAAGACGGAACTACTAAATTTGTTGTCATATATTCATTCCACAGGGATATTTGTGTTAAAGGTGTTACCAGAGACATTATCTGTATATGAAAAGCCTATTATTACTTTGCCCGGTGGGGCAGATCCTGATGGAGGCTGCTGAATAACTATTCCAGGATTTAGAGTTATCTGTCCAGATCCTATCAAGTCTGATAGACATTGATTTAGCATACTGGATACCTGCGCAGAGAAATTAGTTTGATTTATCATCTTGATTGATAGAATGTTGTTACCAAATCCAGTCAATGAACTGCTATTGAATTTTGTTAGAACTGCTAAATACACTTCCTGTTGAATTGCATTCATACCAGCAAGTTTATTATCAGACGATACAACGTAATCCTTGGTAAGTGGATTGATAAACCTAGATGTTTGAATAGTAGAGCCATCCTGCCAATCAACAAGGTTCCTCCTATCAATAGGAGTTGGTGCTACATCGGGAAGCAGGTTTATAGAATAAGGGAAGCTCACTTTTTCGCTCCATTAGAGGAAATGTTATACAATGGATGAACTAAAATTTCTCCGTTATACCAGTAGATATTAAATGCTTCTTGCGTAATAGTAGCAGATGTAATAAACTTTCCGCTCATCCACCACTCGCATAGATTTTTCTGACCATCAGGAGCGACTTTAAACATCCTTGCTGGACCGTTAGTCCTACTACATAAACCCATGTCATGCCACTCCTGATAATTAGGATGAGCTATTGCTGGCACTATTCCATTTTCAGAATGTAGTTTGCCACCAACATGCGATATTATATGGTCATCTAATTTTACAGTTTGCATTTGGGTATATTTATTTGAGCGAGTATTGTATATGAAGACTTCAATAAAGCGTTTATAGCAGCAACAGCGATGGCTACTTGTTGTGCCGGTAATACATTAGGGATCGTTATAACTGGCACTGGTATTTTGAACTGACAGCATATCAGATCGCCAGGAGGAACACTTATACCGGGAAGAGTTACAGATGCATTTGGAAGTCCCAAAGATATTGGTGGGATTTGTGGAGTAGAGATAATCGCAGTTATACAGGGCTTTATTGTATCGGTCATTGGGTATAAACCCCCGAAGATGAGATTGTATTACCTACGAGCACTTGTGCGACCAATGCAGTTATTGCCGTTGCAACAGTTGTTCCAAATGCCGCAAATGCCGCCGCACCATTATCTGGTCCCTTTATTATGGAAGATGCCGCAGCAGTAGCAGCACTTGCGCAAGCGCTAGCTATGGCAGCACCAAGAGATGTAATCGTTTCTGATTGCCACCCCAATGGATTAGATGCAGACGCACCTAACATTACCGTAGCTGCGTCTAACGTAACATTAGAAGCAGTAATATTGCCATATGTAGGAGACATCGGATTAGGAGTTCCGCCAAGATGAAAAGCAGCACCAGTATTTGTTATTACATGAAATCCAGTTTTATTCATTGATATGGAACCAAATGATCCTAATAACTTCCATCCATCTGGTGAGAGTTCATCGGTAACCATATTACCATCACTATCACTGGTTATCCTCTGAATACTATCGTCTTTCTTTATTATTACCCTAGCTTTGCTATTAGAAGCTATCAAGGCAGTCTCACCGGCTTCTAATTTTCCGCCAAGTAATTCAGTTCGTGTATCCCTGAAAGAGAATGCTATACTCTGGTCCCCACGTCTAAATACAAGTGCTTGTGCTGCGTCAATATTATTAGTTGTCTGATTTGGCAGAGCGGGAATTGATATAACGCCTGGAACATGCCACGTTTCTGTATTTACTGAAACCACTTCACCAGTCTCGGCGTATCCCGTAGTAACTGTTGATGCCCCTGTTTGGGCAGATACTGTTCCTTCATTAGCCGGAGTGGTCGCTGAAAGAATATCTAATATATCAACTATTGCATTTGTCATGACACGTCCGCAATGGAAAGATAAGGTAAGTTAAGTTTTATATTCGTCATTGGACCGTCTTCACGTGTCCTCGTTAGATTTACTTTCTCAATCCATAAATTAGTATTCAATGGATTTCCTGCCGGAGATAGAATGGAATCATATACTTTGCACATTTGGTTAGGAACCCATACCAAATTGTTATCACCGTATGTATGACCTTTCAGTAAATATTCGCAATCAAAAAATTTGCTTTGTTGCATCTCTAACATTTCTCTTACTTCCATAGATAACTCTTGGCTTTCGTGCGCTGAATAACTTTCATGCCAGAGCGGTCTGCTGTAAGCGGCATCAATAGTTACAGGCAAGTTATCTAATACTGCCAATAAACCTTCATTATTTTCTAATGTAGAATACCCTTTATTTGTAGTCAGTTCTTTAAGAACAATATCTAGATTTGGAAGTATCTTACGGTTACCATTTTGATCTTCATACGCACCAATCAAACCAGTTATTTCATTTATTCCGATTACTTTATTAGATACTTTTTTATAACCAGCAATGCCGCCAGTCAGTTGTCCTATGACTGCCGTATATTGATCTTTGATTGAGAACTTCAACTTCGCATCAATGATAGTATTTTGTTTTGATAACTTGGGATCATTTGTATGAAAAACGTTATATGCCGATGCAATAGTTCTATCATAACAAGGTGGTCCAATATTTATTATTTCATTTAAATTCTGGTCGAGAGTAGTCTTTATGTTGCAACCTAAACATTTTGCTAATTTGTTTGCATATACTAGAAACGTATCCCCTGGATTTGGTTGAAGAATATGTTTTAGAGTATCACTGAAACTACGTGTCTGCTTTGAATATTTTTCTTTATTCTCTACACTGCCTCTTTGCAGCTTTTTTCGTACTCCAACTAGTCCGCCAGTCTTTAATTGAAGACTAAATCTATCGTCATTTTTCGAAAATTGAATCTGTGTTTTTGGTTGGAAATTATTGAATATCCTTTTGAATGCTGTTTCAAAGGTATCGCTCTCACTAAAATGAAAATTGGTAGCATCATTGGTGCCCATATTGGGGAGGACATGTCCCTGTGCAGCCTGCCCTAATAGATCTCTACCGGTAATAACTACCTTTGTACCACTTCCCCTTTTCTTACTTACACCGATATCATCCACATATCCTACCATTTGCGGATGATTATTAAGGGTTATAATCATTTTACTGCCTAAACCCAATTTAAGAAGTAATTGTGAGGCATCAACATCTTCCACTACTACTGTAAAGGCATCAGCATTTGTATAAAAATCTGATTCAAAATTATAACTAACTACATTTTCCAGATCTCGCTGGTTATCATCTGGATATGACCTATATGAGAAAACCATTTTGTCATTGCTGCTCATGATAGATTCACCGTTGTTCCAGCCTTGATATAATAGGTTTTCGTTATAAATGGATTCATAGAAAGGAACTCATCAAGGTTTTGTTGTTTTGTACTCACTAAACTTAATATGCTAATATTAGTAGGTACAGTGTAATAATATGTCGTATTTTGACCAATTGATGAAAATAATTGTTTCTTTACTTGCTGTACCTTTCCTAACAGTAGATCTAATTGCAACTTTATTGAAGATGTACTTACGTTGTTCAATGAGTTGTAGTAATAAATTAGGTTGCTAATAAAGTTTTCAGTCTTGTCCATAAATATAGCACCATTGCCACTGCTTGTATTGTTCAATGAAAACGCTGACTTATATAAATTTAACAATGCATTTGGATCTACATTTAGTGAAACATTCCCTGTAATATCTTTCGATATTGATGGATTGAATGAACTCGTTTGGAACTGGGGATTATTGCCATTTGATGGTGGAGTGTTTAGATTGAATGTCGAATTCCAATAAGCAACAGAACCACTTACCGTTCCATTTACCAATGAACCCTGTTGTTGTTGAGCAATAGATATAGCACTATTATATGTTTGAGGTATAGCAGATATGGGCGAGGCTATTATTTGTTGTGCCGAACTTTCTATTGAAGAAAGCTGCGAGTTCAACGAGCCTATTACGGCATTGGGATAACTCACGATATTATTTACAAAGCCCGCTATTGCAGATAGGAACTGACCTAGGTTCATATTTGGTGGAGAGAATGGAGGGTTATCCAAAGACGAATTATTAGAGACGCCAACATCATTTACGGCAGATGTAATAATTGGCAAAGAACTATCGTCAATACATTCGATACATTCAATCTCTAATATTACACCATCTCTCGGTGGCTCATGCCCAGTATATTGATAATCCCATGATAATATGCGACACCGTACCGCTCCCTTATCAGGATGTATAAGGAAACCCTGTTCTAATGTACTTTCGTTATAGAATAGATTTATTAATTTGGTAAATGTTGCAGGATATAAAGTTCCTTGTTTCCAAGTTTCATTTGATGAAGGATATATGTTATTTGTTAGTAATGCCGAGATATGGAATTTAGAAGGATTTCTACCAGTAGGTTCTACTTTGGCTCCATCTCTATCTGGATATTTATGAATAGACATATCCTGACTTCCAGACTCCTTGAACTGACGAGCAGGAAATGGAATACCTCTCCATGATAGTTCCAATAATGTATTGTTGAATACATCACCATTGACAATTGGAGCGGTGAAACCATTTAGAGGAGCGGTAGGACCATTATTTATATTCATACTACCGCTTGGTGCAGTAGGGGTAGTATTAGATGGGAAAGTGCCAGAGAAACTACCAGAAGGAGTTTCAAATGAAGCTCGTTGAGAAGGAGCCGCAACAGGAGCGGCAGTGGGAGTAGGAGCAGGTGTATATGTATTTGTTGTGTAGTTTGATTGACTACCAGTATTTGTAAAAGGCATGTTCATTTATTACCATCCGGACTACGACCATCATCACTTACACCTGGAACACTACCACCAGCGAATTTATCTACTGCTGTATTAAATTTATCCGCTGCTTTATCTAATTTTTCACTAGCCGCTTTTATAGCAAGTTCTTTATCAAGTTCTTTTTGTGTAGGTAATTCTGGGGTCTTCCAACCAAATGTTCCAGGACTAACTAAGCCAACACTTCCTAATAAAGGAGCATTATCATGCAGCGATGAATGTTCAGCGGGATTTTCTGAGCCAAACACTTTTTCCCAATATTTTTCATTCCTTTCAGCATCTCTTAATTGTTTTTCTAAACTATTTAATTTTTCATTCATCTTAGATTCATATGCAGACCCTGCCTCAGTGCCTATGTAACCAGATTCAGTGGCTGTTTTAATTTGAAGTTTAGCGGCTCTTATCTGCCCACTCAATGATGCTACATTATTATGTGCCTTTGAAAGATGTTCCTCTGAGGTTCCCGTATCATTTGGGTGCAGAAAATTATAAATGGATACCGCTGCCTGAGCAAGTGCCGATACTATTGTGGGAAGCATTTCGACAAGTCTAATACCTTCTTTTACAAAATCTTTAAAGAAAGTATTTACATCAGCTAAATTTTCAGGATTTTTGAACCAATCTGCAAATGACTTCAATTCGGGCACTACTTCATCTCTCAATATGGGCAGAAATATTCCTTCTAATTGAACGCTAATATCATTGAATGCGGCTTTTAGTTGATACTCCGTAGTATCTTTTATATTTTTCAATTTACCATCAAATTCATCAATAGTAACAGTTCCATCAATTACACTATGAACGAAGTCCTGTATTGCTGATGTTTGTTCAGCTATGGTCATACCTTTACGTAATGTTCCGGTTTCTCCTAATTGAGCGCCTGCTCCTATCAATACCTTTTTAGCCCTCTCATCAATACCCATCTCATTCAATATACCTGTATTATCATGTCCCTTCAAATCTTTACCAGTATAAGACATTAGTATTAATTTGGATATAGTATCTACGGAATCTTTCAGTATAGCCTGACCGGTTTCATCATGGGATATATAATTCCCAAGGTTAGCCTTCAATGCTCTATAGTGTCTAGCAGATGGCATAAGCAGCTCTTCCTGCATCTTACGAACACCAGTAACGGATTGGTCAGCGGATTGACCGCCAGTGAATTTTTGAGCCTGCTGGACTAGACCCATTTCAAAATTCAAACCTTTTTCTAATCCCAAACCTGACTTGCCAGCAAATCCTAATGCTTGCGTAATGGACGTTGCATCTTTCAATTCAACTGCACCAGCTCTACCTAACCCCCATAGATTACGTATTACTTGCTTAAAAGCATCTCCTTGTAATGATGGGAATTGAGTTTGTATTTGACCAAATAGACTACCAGTTTCATCCATGGACATGCCTGTCAATGAAGCGGTATCTGTCATAAATGAGGCTAATCCATTTTCTTTAAGAGGATTAAATTTACCCGTCTTTCCTTTATAAGCACTAAATCCTGCTCCAACTTCCATTGGGTTGAATTGAGATCCCATAGAAGTTGTCTTTATCAAATCCTGAACCTCAGCAGTAGAAACTCTATCAGTAACGTTTGCAGCAATATGGGCTGCAATATTCTCCGTATTAGCTGATTCCGTAATCATACCAGCTAAATCACGTGCCCCACCAATAGTAGATACAGAGGATAATATTGATGTAGCTAGGTTCTGGGCTGCGGAAGCTACTTCACTAAAAGCCTTCTGGACTATTCCTGATATAATACCAATCCCACCAACGGCAGCACCTACACCTAATATGCCGGCAGTAGAAGTTACTCCTAATAGAGAAGCACCGGTCATCATGTGATTTATACCATGAAAGCCTGCTGCGCCAGCTAACTGCCCCATACCTATTAGACCGAACCTTTTTTGTAATGCAACTTCTTTTTCTGCTCTAATTTTTTCAGCGGCTGCCTTCTTAGCCTCTTTGACTTCTTCATTATATAAATATCTATTATTTCTTAGTTCCTTATTCTTTAATACTTCCATCTCATTAACTAATTTTTTAGCTTCTTGCTTTATTTCGGCATTTGCTTTTTTAGATGCTTTGACTTCTTCGGCTGCTGCTTTTTCCTTTTCAACAATCTGTTTTTTTATTAATGACATATTAGCGGCATATAACTGCTTATCAGACATCATCTTGGCTCTATTAGCCTTTTCATGAGCCTCTGTAACCCTATTCTGCATTTGAATAGAGATTTCCTCAACACTCTTCATTTGAGCTTTTAGTTGAGGTATCCCTACCATTATATCAATATTTAGTTTAGCTCGTGCGACCATATTTAAAGTCCATTTATATAACAGATTTTGTCGATTGTCCAACCAACTTTATTAGAATTATTATTCTCTTTGCCTTGACTTATTCTTGCTTCTTCCTGTTCCCTATATTCTGGGTCTTCAATTATTCTTCTGTATTTTCTGATGGCGTGCCAGTGATACCATTGTCCGTCTGTAATCTCGCCAATCTTGCACCCATAATATTGATCAGGACGATCAAACTGAGTTGCGGCAGTGAATTCAAAAAAAAATGTGGGTCTTTACCATCTGCAATTATCTTATCAATCAATGCATTCACTTTGTCAGGATCATCGTTTGATAGGTGTTCAATATATGGCTGATTTACTTTCAACATCAAATATACATTAGATAGAACACCAATATGTTCATATGGCAATTCATTCACTGCATCGATGGTTGGAAAGAACTTCTTATTAATATCGGTTGGTAATCTAACCGAATAGAATATAGTCCAATATGCAAATCTATCTTGATACAAATCGTCGTAATTACTTATATCATCTTTCTTTGGAGGGTTCTTGCCAAATGAAGCAATCACTTCTTTATGGGCATTTTGTTTTACTTCGAACTCTTCTCGCCCAGATAATACTACCATTGGCAATTTTATAAAGGTGCCATCTGATCTTGGTAGTTCAGCTTCTCTTTGAAAGCGTTGTCCTAATTGATGAAATAGATTTGTTAGCGTTGGGTCTGTATTGCTCATGATATTTGTCCTGGTGATAGATATATAAAAAAAATGAGCGGGTAAATGAAAGTATAATAATGAGGCATTACAGGACAGAATGCTATCGAATCATCATACTAATATTTACCCGCTCATAAGCGGCAAAGCAAAGCTTTGGACATTACATAATTGGTTGTCCTGTTTCCAATTATAAAATGATTTTAGAAGCTGCTATTGAAAGGTGCTGAAATTGCCTTCAACCTGACAGTTGAAAGTAGTTTGCCCACCAAGAGAATAATCTACGTCAATATCAATTACATATCCCTTGAAGGCAAGCTGTTGAGCTTTATTACCGCCAATTTGGATTAGAAATGATACCGGTGTATTATTAGTGGCATTCAGGAAGGTTAACATCGTCTGGTCAAGTGATATTCCACCAGCAGTCATACCGCTGTTATTGAAACCACTGCCAGTAGTCGAGTCTCCTGCCTGAGGAGTATTAGGAACTAGACCAGATAGAGTACATGTTGCCTTTGGAGCACCACTAAATCTACCTGCCCAACCCCTCATAATAGTCTCTGCGGGAGCTCCACCATCAGATCGTTTTACCGATATTTTTTGAACTTCCGTATTAGGCGTCCCATTTAGAGAAACATATAGTGGAGTATATGTTTGACCAACATAGGCAGCTGGGTTTGAAATGAATTGATTTGCCATGATTGATTAATTTCCTTATTAAGAGACCTGATTTACTAATAGTGCAACGATGTGTAGGCAGTCATTTGTGTAAAGAGGCACTTCAACCGAAATGGTTGTAGTTGGATTCGTTTCCCTCTGAACAATGACACCTGGTATAATTTTTGATGCATCAACTAGGTTAGCAGATGCGTAATTATTTACAACCTCAATAACGACATCTCTAATTTGCCCAGCGCAAACAGTGCTTGGTGGATTGGCTGGCTGACCCTGTGTAGGATCAGTAACAATAACACATCGGGGATATCGAATTGAAATTAGCTGAATTAGATCATTTAGGAAGTAATCCGAAATAGTCACCTTACCTGAATCGACAATTCGATAATCAGATACGGTGGAAGCCCCAACTGTTTGCTGACAATGGGCAGTTACTCGCTTGACAACGTTTGTTCGTCCGCCACGGGTGACACGAACTGGGGACAAGCCACTTAAAATTGCAGTTTGAATATCAGTTGTCGATGGAGCAGACCCATCATCAGGAGATGGTAGGGACCAATATGAAGCAGATACAGCGTCACCACCAAATGAGTCGAAATTGACCCCTCCAACTGATAGTGGATATGTCTCAAATACTGTTACTGCGGCAGCCCATTTAGAAGCAAATTCGAATGGAGTTATATCGGCATTCTTGCACCAAATTGCTTCGCATCGAGCATCATTATTAGAGAATGTAGTTGTAATACTACTTGAAAGTGTATCGATAGAAGCGAATAGAGCCCTCTGGCGCAATCCAGAAGTTGGTTGCATCAAAGTATCAAGCTGAGCCTGAATCAATGATACAGGTCCATTAGCATAACCAGTAACCGAATTATAACCATCTACACTATCCCAACCAGCTTCTGGAATGTAGTAGTAATAAAATCCACCACTTGCGCCAGATGTTGCGAGAGTATTTAGAGCCGTAACATAACCAGCAGCGTCTGAACCAGCTCCACTTGTCATGAATGTTGGAACATTGACGGATAGAGTTACGCCAGATCCTGATAGAACCTTAGGATAAACCCTAATCCAATTACTTCGTTGTCCCTTTACCTTAGCAGTAACGGTAACTGTGGCAGCCAAAGCCGAAGCTGTTACAGGAAGTTTTACATTGCCATTGATGTTCTTTGCGATATTTGAAGCAATGGTACTGGCAGTATCAGTAGCTCCGACCTGAACCTGGACTGGAACTTTACCATCGACTTTGATCTGTACCAAACCAGATGATTGAACTGGATTGCCACTAATACCATTTGCAGTGACGGTAAAAGTCATCGATGCGGCAGTTCCCGCTGTTGCTTCGGGAACTGGTATGGCATAAACTGGCGTAGTTTTATTTACAGCCATAAATGCGGCAATTGCTAAATGAAGTGGAGAACCTGCTGTGAATAGATTGATAGCATCATTTTCTGATTGCATCGGCGTCTGTGTATCGGGTCCATAAACCACGTTACCGGCAGTAGCATAAGCTGAGCCAGCACTTCCAATATTCCCAAGAAAAACTACTGGATATACGGCTGATGCTACGGAATTTTGACTTGCACCTAAATTGAGCTGACCATATACCCCCGGCGCAGTTAGGGATCCTATACCTTGTAGTGTGATTGGAGATGGCATTTATTTATTTTCCTTTGACATATTATCTAAAAATATTGTTCCACTTACAGAGGCGGTTTCTTTATCCATTGGCAATAAACCACCCTCACGAAGCTCTTTGATGTAGTAACTGTGATATAAAACTTTCTGACCTTCTAATAGAATTTCGAACTGACCAGGGGATACTTCATCTTTTCCGACAAAGCGAATATTGCCCTGTATCATCGGTGAGCCTGTTGTTGAATCGATCTCTCTAACATTGACGCTAGTAGTCGCCTTCACCCACAGCACTCTTTTTGGACTAATCATAACTGAAAACTCCTGTAAGTGTATATTGGTTGCCAAGATTATCAGTTACCACTACATCTCCATTGCTAATTGGAATTGACCCATTAGTAATTAGAAAGATACAATTTGGCGTTTTGTAAGTAATCTTTGATGCTGGAACCCCGCATAATGTAACTGATACTATATTATTATCTGTAAAACCACTTCCTGATAGTATAATCAATTTATTACCGGCAATTGGGGAAGTAGTTGGCGAGACTGAATTGATTGATATTTTTGGAGCAACTATATTTGAACTAAAATCAACTATTGGATTGCCAGGTTGATATCCATCTACAATATCATCTTGTAAATTCGTCCCAGTGTAAGCCGGATATTGAGAACTTATATAATGTTCTCTTTCTGCAATTTGTATATGAACTTGTATAGAAGGATAGTGAGTTACGTCGCTTCCGCCTTCTGCTGACCTTAGATCTCCATATTTAGCCCCTATGGGCGCCATATAGGAAATACCAGCAGAGGCTAATACATTTTCACTATTATGATAGAATGCATCTTTGGTCCAGTAGGTTGCCATTAGTATTTTTTTACTCATGGCAGATAGGAAAGGATAAATTCTATTATATTGAGGAGCTGTGAGTGGAGGGAATGATATTGTTAGGAATAAATCAGATTCAACATTTATATGCATATCTGTTTGATCTGTATATTTTTCATTCTCTCTATGTGCCGAAAGAAGCGGAAACCTAAAATCTGTTGTTTTTACTAACGCTGGAATTGGATACGGTATAGTCTGAGCGATTATATAACCATCACTTAAGTAAGGGAAATTACTATGAATTAGACCTAATTCCTGAGTAACCGATGTCCATCTTGGTCCAAATTCAGAATTCAATATGGTTGAGTAAAAATCAAGTAATTTATATACCGCTTTATCTAAATCATAAAGTTCATTATTAGAACTTGTCGCTAATGGTGGATAATTATTTTCTCCGAAGTTCCATTGAAATGTCATTCTATTACGTCCTTAAGGCATCTCTCGAATATCATTGGGAATTCGGTTTCTAATTTCTCTCCTGCCTTTTCCATAAATTTATAAGGACCATGAGCCCTTACATATTTTGCAAAAATTACTTCTCCACCTATTTTGAATCGCAGTGCTTTGGCATTACGTGGAAATATAAGTGGTCCTGATTGAGCGTTCCCTTCTTCCAACCAACCAGAGTAGAACTTATCAGCTAATACATATCCGTGAAGGTCTGCACCATTTGAATGGAAGTTTATAGCAGCATTGAAGTTTTCCGAAGCTTTAAACAATCCGGTAGGTTGTCTTGCTAATTCTACGCCTCTTTCACCGGCAGTTTCAAATGCATCGCTTGATGCTTGTTCAATAGTCTGTTGCAGTTTTATCAACACCTCAGATAAATTATCTTTTTCCATTTTAGGTAAGAGGCTGAGATGAGGTTGATTTCAATAGAACACTATAATCGACATTTTCCATATCGCCTATAATTATTCTTTTCACTTCGAAGTAGGAACCTTGTGGAGGAAATGTTGGTCCAATAATCTTTATAAATAATTGATTATTAGAAAAACTGTCATCTACTTTTTGAAATAGATTAGGATCAGTTCCAAATGTATGACCATAAGGACTTACATATGGATATACGAGTGGTCCCAAGATAACCATATTATCTGTTAGAGAACCGCCTGATAGAACAACTTGTTCGGATGATAATTGATTAACCTGAGGATTTAGATAACCGTCGTCATCTCC
>Ga0182030_10009817_pt1 | contig 19544 bp, 16 predicted proteins | sample 812S3MmetaG_FD_121299 | JGI IMG/M metagenome (GOLD analysis project Ga0182030, IMG submission 121299) | Permafrost microbial communities from Stordalen Mire, Sweden - 812S3M metaG (Illumina Assembly) | ecosystem: Environmental > Terrestrial > Soil > Wetlands > Permafrost | place: Sweden... | reverse complement strand
GTAGGGCAGATCTTGATTGAACGACTTGATAACCCAGTCACGATAGCGATAGGCTCCCGCAAACGGCATGTAACCACGGCCTTTGGGATCGAGTCCTCGCACATCATCTTCCGCGTAGCGGGCGACGTCGAGCCAATGGCGCCCCCAACGTTCACCATACTTTGGCGAGGCGAGAAGACGGTCGATTAACTGCTCCCACGCGCGCGGCGACCTGTCTTTCTCAAAAGCCTCTACCTCGGCCAGTGTGGGCGGGAGACCGGTAAGATCATAGGTCGCACGTCGAATCAAGGTGCGGCGATCCGCACGCCCGACGGGCTTGATGCCAGCACTTAGCATACGAGCCAGGACAAACTTATCGATGGGAGTTTTTGCCCAGACAGAATCTGCTGGTTGCGGGATCGAAACCGTCTTGAGCTGTTGGAAAGACCAGAACGCACGCTGTTTGTCCGTGATAATTCCGCTTTTCAAGGAGGGAGAAAAGACCGTGCCCGGCGCGCTTTTTGTCCAAACAGCTCCGCGCTTGACCCATTCCGTGAGGTCCGCAACTTCCTGAGACGTGAGTTTGCCGCCCTTGGGCATCTTGAGCGGCGTAGTCTGATGCACCGCGGTGATCATCAGACTTTTTTCCGGATTTCCGGGAACGAGAACCGGGCCGTGTTGGCCTCCCTTCAATAAAGCTTCTCTTGAATCAAGTCGCAAGCCACCAGAAACACTGTCGCCATGACACGTATAACAGTTGTTGGCCAGTATGGGTCGGATGTCGTTTTCGAAAAAATCGGCGTCCGATAGCACCGCGGTGGAATGCGGAGTTACAGAAGCGCTAATCAGCTTCTCCGCAGCTGGTGTCGTAGCCGGGGCAGCGTTAAATGCTGTAGAGACCGGAACGGACGCCTGAGTTATATCCGGCACGGGCAATGTTCCAGCGGGAGTCAGCGGCATTTTTGCGCCAGCCCTTACCCATGCCACCAAGTCTGCGACTTCGTCAGGTTCGAGGGCGCGCTTGGGGGGCATCTTAAGTTTGCCGCCGCGGCGGATCATCTGAATGAGAAGGCTCGTCTCGGGGTCGCCCGGAACGATGGCTGGACCATGTCCTCCACCTTTGAGAATCGACGCATATGTATCTAAGCGCAATCCTCCCGATTGTGATTCCTCGTGGCAGGAATAGCAGTTATCATCGAGGATTGGCTCAATGCGTTGTGTGAAAAACTCAGGAGAATTGGGCGCAACGGATGTTTGTTGAGCGAATACTTTCTCGCCTCGCGGCACAGCGACCAATGCAATCAGTGCGGCCGCACTAGCGATGAGGAGAGTCTTGATGGACGCGCGCAGCATCATGCCCTTTCCCGCCGCTCGTATATTTCTTGCGCCAACGCAAAATCCTCTGGCGAAGTGCTGGAACCGTACGCCATTTTCTTCACGTACTCTCGAAGCTGCTGGAATTCCATGGACTGCTTTCTCACCGTAATCGTATCGTCGAACTTGGGTAACTGCATGTCGAGTAATACATTGGTTCGATTGCTTTCTTCTTGATGGGCCCCGAGGAGAATCAGCCTGGTGCCGAGCAGCAAGGCCTCGGATGTGTTGTGGGTCACGAACAGGATAGTGGGCCGCGACTCTTGCCAGATATCCCTTAGTTGCTGTTGAAGTGACGATCGAGTCGTCGGATCGAGAGCACTGAAGGCTTCATCCATGAGCAGCACTGGGGGTTTCATCATCAACGCTTGAGCAATGGCCACGCGCTGCTGCATACCTCCCGACAACTGGTGAGGATATTTGTGCAGATCGGTCGATCGCAGGCCCATGCGGAGAAGTTGTTGTTCTACCTCCAGCCTCAAGTCGCGCCGAAACCTTTGAAACGAGGGAAGTATTCGACCGAGCCACCCAGTGTTCGCATTTTCAGGTCCATACATTACATTTTGAATCATGGTTCGGTCCGGGAAAAGAGAGTACTTCTGGGGTACATATCCGCAGCGAGAATCGATGCGAGTCACTCTCTTGCCATCAACATCGATGCTTCCGGACGTAGGAAACTCCTGACCCAGGACAAGACGCAGCAAAGTACTTTTACCGCAGCCAGTCTCGCCGAGAACTACGACAAATTCGCCCGCTCGTATTTCGAGATTCAGATCTGAAAGGACCGTCCTGTGTCCCGAAGAGGACAATGGGTAGGACACAGTGACATTGTGCAACGCAATCTCGATGGGTGACTCTAGAGTCTGCTCGAACGCGGCAATTTCTGCTAATCGGGCGGCGGCTAGAACCATGGATGCAGCCTCCGGTTTGCGAATTTAAGCAAAGCGTCTACACCAAAGAGCAGAACCGCAACCCAGAGAAGGTAGGGAATGATGATATCCATGCCCATGTGGCGGCGCATGATACCAATTCGGTAGGCGAGACCATCGGTGGAAACAATCATTTCCCCTGCAAATAGAAACAAAGCCAGCGGCTTAAGATTCAACCTCAGGCCGTTGATGACCTGCGGCATGATCTGCTTGAGAATAACGCGATAGGCAACATCGGCATTTGATGATTTCAATGTGAAAGCTTTCACGACTTGCTCGCGCGGAACGGCTTTGGCGATGTTGTAGGTGTCGAGCATCATGGTGGGCCCTACGCCGATCACCATGAGCATAATCTTCGACCACTCATCGATACCAAACACGATAAAGAGAATTGGCAGGAGTGACAGGGCAACTATCTTGTCGAAGAATAATCCAAAGCGGAGAAACAGAGCTTCGGCATAGGGAAAGACAGCCATGTGCAAGCCAAGAAGGATGGCGGGAACCAGAAGCGCAATGGCGATAAAAAACCGTCTTGAACTGGAAACGGTGTCTTTCCACAACATGCTATGCGCCAGGCGTTGAGTAATTCCCGCTGAAGGGTCAAGTGCATCATCCTCTTCGGCCGGCTCAAGAAAAGATGCTTTGAGACCTTGCAGAAGTTGTGCACTGGACGGGACAACTCGATCCTCCGGGTTCTCTTTATGTCGCGCGATCGAAAACTGAGTATAGGTAAAAATTCCTACGAGAAAAAGCACCCAGGAGAGAGACTGCGTCCAAAGCTTCTGAGGCCTTGATTGCACGTCTACTATCTTTCCGAGGATGGGAATAGCCGCCACGTGTCAGAGCCTCCCTTTTTCGGCCATGCGCATGTACGAAGAATCGATGCGGAGTCGAACACGATCGCTCTTACCCTGTACCGTACCATCTGGATAAAGGATAGCTACATCGTTCACAGAAGCAATATTCTGCCCGAGCAACTGGTGCCGAAAGCAAAATTGGCGCACCAAATCCATCTTTTGCTTGATGGCTGGCCCCTCTGAGAATTCTGCCGCTGACTTGGCTGTGGAGTATAAGTAGGTTGTACGCAGTTGCTCCCGATAAGAAACGACAGAGTCGCCGGAAGCCGCCGCACTGCCAGCAATGGCCTGATCAGAAGCTGAACCAGCGCCTGCCAACTGCGCGACTGTCTCGTACCAGGCTCCGCTGATCGCTTTCGCAAAGCGAATTCCGGAACCGTCCGATCTCTTCAATACGTCGGTGCGAACGACCAGCAAGTCCAATATTTCCGCCGGGATTTTTGACGAGTCGAATAGCGACTTGACACTCTGGTCGGAGTTCACAATCTGAGACACTAGCGGCTTCCAGGTGACAGCAATCTGATTGCTTTTGTTGCCGAGGAATGCGCCCACGAGATCAGAATCGCTGGTGTTCATCAGGCGAAGCTGCGGTATCTGTGTGCCTAGACCATTGAGGTCCATCGCTCGCTCAAGGAGATACTCCGAGACCGTCTTTTGCACCAGCATGATCCTTTTACCGGGAAGCTGAGCGAGCGTCAGGTTATTGCGCGCGAGAATGGCGTCGTTGCCGTTGGAATAATCGCCGATGATCAGCGCGGTTGAATCAACGCCTGCCGCCGCCGGCATATCCAGCGCTTCCATGTTCGTCATGGTGCAGGCGTCAATGTTCTTGCCCACGAAGGCATCGAGCGACGCCGCGTAATCGAAACGTTGAACTTTGATCACAATGCCGTATTTATCAGCCCACCGCTTCAATATGCCCGACTTTGCCATGTAGAAATATGGATTCCAGCCGGCGTAGACAGACCATCCTACCGTAAACGTAGGTGTGGCAGCCCTAGAGCTCGCTGGATTCACCAAACAGCTCAACAGGAGCGCTGAAAACAGTACACAATAAGAAGCAAACCGTCGTCTTGGGGAAGCAGCCTTCGAATACCTTAGAGCAATTTCTTGAGCAATTTCTACTTGTATGGGGAATTTTCTACAGAGCATACAGTTAAGGTATCGCAACCCCTTGACGCCGGGCGAGAAGCATTCATTTCATTTATGCTCCGAATAAACATGCATGCTACCTGTACCCCTGGTGTCCCTCAAGCCTGGGTACATCCATGCGCCAGACCTTGGCGCCGAGAAGAAACGTGAGCCAGATCGATCCGTGCGCATAGCGAATGCTGTCTCCGCCCGTGCCAACCCATTGCTGAGTAACTCTGTTGGTCGCAGGATCAATGCGCGTGATGGGATAGTCAAAGACAGTCGCCCAAACTGATCCTCCGCCAAAAGCAATTTCGCCACCAAGGCCAGGTATACCTGCGGGAATAGTAGAGATTAATTTTCCGGTGGAATCGTCGACGCGAGAGACCGAGCCATCCCCCTGGTTCAACACCCAGATGGAACCTGCGCCGCTGGTAAGAAACCGAGGCTTCGGCCCGATACTCGTTAAGCCCAACACCGAGTTTGTGGTTGGGTCAACGCGAATCAATGCATTGCCATCATAACTTGAGACCCAGACGGAATCTCCGGCAAAGACAGGGTTATAAGATCCTTTCGGCAATTGAATGCGGGCTGTTACTTTGTTGGCGCTTGGGTCTATGCGATCAAGTTCACTGCTTGCCGATGACACAAGCCAGATGCTGCCACCTCCAGCAGCGATACCACCTTCAGAATCTGCTGGGCCCGCAGCCACGGTCGCCTGGACTGCCCCTGTCCGAACGTCAACGCGCACCAAGTTGTGCGCGCCACAGCTGGGAATCCAGAGACTCTTGAAGGCGACGACCAGACCGGAGCATGGCTTGTCCACGGATACAACCACGTCTGGCTTGTTGGTAATAGCATCAAGACGAACCACATGATTGACATTGGAACTTGTAACCCAGACGGCGTCTTCTGTGACTGCCAGCCAATCCGGATGGCCGCTCACTGGGAAAACGATGCTGGGATGCAACTCTGCCATGGAGTGTTTCAGAGATGCATCCGCAACACCCGTCTTCTTGGGGAAGCCATCGTTGTCCTGTGCGGCAGAGCAAAGTGGCGTCAGGGAGATGACGAGAATAGCGACAACACAAGCAAGTCGACGATGCGGAATCGCAGCGCGGAGTGGCGGCACTTCGGAAATCTTTGCCATGTTGGTGCTTACTCTAAAATGAAGAGCTCATAAATGCAACGCTGGCCAGCAAATGAATCAACAGGTATAGCCTTCGCACCCCGGAAAATGACGCGGGATCACCGAACACGAGGCTTCGCTCTAGCCGGTGTGGCAAGAACAGCGTCACCATCCGTAGCTACTTCGATGAACGCTTGTGCTGCACGGGTAAGTGTCTTATCTTTGCGAAAGACGAGTCCAAGTTCACGCTGCAGGCGTATCCCGTCGATGGTCATGGTCTTCAGGAGACCCACGGCTTCATCGCCTTTCACGTTCGTGTAAGGCAGAAAGCCCATACCGATTCCGGCCACAATCAGTCGCTTGAGCAATTCGCTTGACTCCAACTCCATTGCAATTTTGGGTTGAATATCACGGCTCTGAAACAGGTGATTCATTTTTTCGCGCTGACGCCCTTGTTTCATCATCAACATGGGGTACTGAACGATTTCATCAAACTTGACAACATCTTTCACCGCCAACGGATGCATGGGAGATGTCACCAAGCGCATTTCGTCCTTATGAATGCTATGGAGGGTGAGGCGGGTATCTTTGACGGGCAACGAGACTATCCCAAAGTCTACTTCACGGCTGAAGACGGCCTCGAGTGTGCGAGCCCGTTCTGAACGTACGATACTGAGGTGTACACGACTGTACAGTTTTTTAAATTGAGCGAAGACCGCGGGCAGTACATACAGGCTTGTGGCCTCGCTGGTGCTGACAGTAATCTCTCCGCGTGGAGACTGATAGAGTTCGCTGACTCCAGCCAGGATGTGACTGTGACATTGGATGCAATGTTCCGCAAAAGGCTCAAAAAGTCGGCCCGCCGCGGTAAAAGTAACTTTACCTCCCTCCCTGTCAAAAAGCCGCGCTCCGACTTCATTTTCAAGGGAACGAACCTGAGCGGATATGGCGGGTTGGGTCACGCCAAGCTTTTCCGCCGCTCTCGAGAAGCTCTTGAGGCGACTTACGAGTTGGAACGTCTTAAGCTGTTCGAAATCCATGGAAGAGCCTACCGAGTGGTCTTTTTCAAAGGGAGGAGGACATTGAAGTTCTACTACGCAGCATAAACCATCCTTATGATAGAACCAAAACAGCTCGATCAAAGGCGCCGGCATCGGCATTCACAACCGCCGCCGAGCATTGAGGACCAATGGCACGCCTTTCCAACATCCTGGCGTACTGTGCAGCCGGCATGAAGCAATCGTCGAGGATTGGAGCGATTGCCTTTGCAATACCGTGTGTCGCGAGTGCACAATGACTCGAGAGGAGCATTATGACTTTCCGCCGCCTGGCATTCTTGCTGATTCTTTTTTGGAGTTCCGCAGCGGTCGCTTCAGCTAATCCGGTGCAGGCGAAGAAGACAGCCTACGACTACGCACTGGTTGGACTTGATGGAAAAGAAGTTCCTCTTTCCACCTACAAAGGAAAAGTCTTATTGATCGTGAACCTTGCGAGTAAGTCAATTTATAGTCAGCAGATTTCTGCTTTGAATGACCTGCAAAAAATATATGCAGACAAAGGACTAGTGATCGTGGGCATTCCATCTGCTGATTTCGGTTCGCAGGAATCCGAAGATACAGCGACTATCAAACACTTCTATCTGGAAACCGAGCATGTCAACTTTTCCGTTTTTTCGAAGGCTTCCTTGCGCGGGAAGAATCCTATTCCATTGGTTCACTTTCTAACAGATCCAAAAGATGGAGCCGGGGGCGGAGATATCCACTGGAATTTCACCAAGTTTGTTGTGAATCGTGAAGGCAAAGCCGTGTTGCGCTTCGAGGCGGACAGCGATCCCGCCGATCCTGATTTTCGGGTGAAGATTGAACAAGTCCTCGACGGCACTTTCAAAAAAGGAGCAGAGGGCAAAAGCGAACCAAAGGCCGGTGACGCTGATGAAGAATCAGACGATGGCGAGTAACCGCCCGGTATATCAATGCTTTCTCTGAAAGCTCTTCGTTTCTATGATTGCATTGACTCAAGGTACGCTCTCCATCCACCCAGATGGGTGATTTCTCGTGCGCCAGCAATCCCAGCGGGTTCGCACAGGAAGCCTTTGACCTGCGTTGCATCGGATAACAGAATCGTCCCCAGGCAGAGCGGCGATGGTATCGCTTGCAAGAAGCTTCCTAGTGTATCTTCGGGCATCGCCCAAACTTCCAATTCGATTCCCTCCCCTGCGTATCCAGGATCGAAAACCAGGCCCGGTTTTGCCGGCGTTGAATTCGGCAATACGTAAAGACGATAGTCGACATGACTTCGGACAGTTTTCACAAAGCGTGCGCGGCGCGACCTCAATTGCCAGTTGAGGGGCTGCCCGGTAAGATGCGCGCCAACGACCGCCATCAGTACACATCCTGAGGTTGTTCCATCCAGGGCGCATGGTTTTGTCTCAGCCAGGAGTCGCTTTGATCCACCGAGAGTTATCGAGAGACTTCGGTGCAGGCGATCTGCCACCGCAATCAAAGCGAAGTCAGAGAATGCTTCGCCGATCAAGGAGACGCCAAAGGGCAGGCCATTTTCCTTCAACTCCGCCGGGACAGCTACGGCTGCAAGATCCAGTAGATTCACGAAATTGGTGTAGAAACCAAGCCTCGAGTTGGTTTCTATAGGATCAGTTTGCACTTCTTGGACCGTATACGTGGTTGCCGTCGTGGGCAGAAGCAGAAAGTCTACCTTCTGCATAACTTCAGAAACACTTCGACGAAGTTGCTGCAGTTTATATTGTGACGTGAAGGCATCGACAGCGCTGAAACGAAGTGCGCCGCGGATGATTTTGCCGACGGTAGGTTCAAGCGAGTCGACATTTGTATCAAAGAATGGCTTAATTGCGGCAAGACGCTCAGCGACCCAAGGTCCGTTATAAAGAAGACTCGCCGCCTCTCGGAATGGATCATAACTGAATGTGACCGGCTCGCCCCCCAGATTGACCAGTGCTTGTACCGCGCGTAAGTAACAATCGCGCGATGCCTCGTCACCGAAGAATTCAAGGGATGACTCTGTTGGAATTCCAAACCTAAATGACGAAGCCAGCCACGGAGAAGCCCCCTCGCCTGGAGTCGCAACCCGCGAGTAGGGATCTTTGGGATCGGGTCCAGAGATGACGTCGAGAACACAAAGGGCGTCGGCACATGTTTCCGCGAAGATCGATACGCAGTCGAGTGTCCGGCAGGCTGGAAGAAGGCCGTGTGTACTGACGAGCCCACGAGTGGGCTTTACGCCGACGAGTTGATTGAAGGCTGCGGGAACTCGACCCGAACCAGCGGTGTCAGTACCGAGCGAGAAGCTGACCAGTCCAGACGCAACAGCCACAGCCGAGCCGGAACTGGAGCCGCCTGATATGTATGCCGGATTGAAAACACTTCTGCAGATGCCGTAGGGAGATCGCGTTCCTACAAGGCCGGTAGCGAACTGATCCATATTTGTCTTGCCTATCAGAATTGCTCCCGCATCAAGCAAGCGCTGCACTGCTTCCGCAGTTTCTTCCGCCCCACGAGAAAACTCAGGGCATGCCGCTGTCGTCCGCATGCCTGATACGTCAAAGTTATCTTTAACCGCGAACGGAATTCCAAAGAGCTGCATCGAGGAAATATAGCCCGATGCTTCGAGAGCGGCCGCCCTAGCAAGACTCTCTGTCTCACTGACTAACTCGATCCAGACAGGATGTTCGCCCTGCGACCGAATCCGGGAATAGACTTGTCGTACAATCTCTGTTGGGCTTGAAACCCCATTTCGATAGTCTCGTTGCAGCGCTTCTATGTTCAATCCGTTCGCCTTTCTTGTTCAGCCTATTCGTACAACGCAAAGAGACTGGCCCGGATGCACAAGCTTTCCTTTTTCGCAGCGAATACGTTCTACAGTTCCCGACACTGGTGAAGACACCACAATCTCGGTCTTCATGGCGTCGAGAACGATCAGCTTGTCTCCAGCACGGACTCGCTGTCCAGTCTCGACCGATATCTGAAAGATGCTCGCTGTCATCGGCGATGTTATGTTTTCACAGTCTTCCTCCGTCAATCCATCTTCGACGGCCGGCGCCGCATCATCAAATACGCTTGCCACTTCGAACAATCCATTCACCGTCCAACGCTCTCGCTCTTCCTGGAACGCCGCCTGTTGCTTCGACTTGAACGCATTGGCAGACGAGGCAATGGTCCCCAGGAACTCATGATACTGGCGCAGATTGAAAGACTGTTCTTCGATGGCCAAATCAAAACGACCATGAAGAATCTGACTCCTGAGTTGAAGCAGTTCTTCACTTGACACTGGATAGAATCGAATCTGATCGAAGAAGCGCAAGGACCACGGTGTACCTGCGGGATACGTCTTGGTTGATCGATGCGTATTCCATACCTGAACGGTCCGCCCCACTAACTGGTAGCCTCCGGGACCTTCCATGCCATAGACACACATGTATGCGCCTCCGATACCAACTGCATTCTCCGGAGTCCAGGTGCGTGCTGGATTGTATTTCGTGGTGACGAGGCGATGACGCGGATCAAGTGGAGTTGCGACCGGAGCGCCGAGATACACATCGCCTAATCCGAGCACGAGGTAGTTGGCTGCAAACACCGTCTCATACACCTGCTGAACTGAATCCAATCCATTGATACGTCGGATGAACTCAATATTATCTGGACACCACGGAGCGTCGGGACGCACAGAGCGCATATATTTCGCTTGAGCGAGCCGAGTCGCAGGATCATCCCATGAAAGAGGCATGTGAACAATCCGAGACGGTACCGTGACATCGGAATTTTCAGGAATGCCCTGGTTGATGTGATCCAAGGCTTCCAGCAATGCGGTACGAGGAAGGAGTCTGTTGTCGTAATGTATCTGCAAGGATCGAACGCCGGGAGTTATGTCGATCACTCCGGGCAATTGAAGAGCGCGAAAGCCTTGTTCAACAAGATGCACGTGGAGCCGAAGAGCGAGATCGAGAACCCGATCGCCGTACTCAATAAGTAGATATTTATCGCCATCCGCGCGATATACCGCTTGAGGCTTGCGCGATGAAGACACTGGCAGGATTGCCGGTTCACCTTCGACCTCTTTCGGTTCCAGAGGAAGTGAGCCGCTCAAATCATGGATGAGGAGCTCTGTCTGCGCTTCCATTGCTTGAGCCTGCTGCTCGGTCACGCGATAAAAACGGATGGTATCGCCAGCTTTGAGCTGACCCAACTTCCACAACTGCGATGAAATAACGACCGCAGGACAGACAAAACCTCCAAGACTTGGTCCATCTGGGCCAAGAATAATGGGCATATCGCCAGTAAAGTCCACAGAGCCAACTGCGTAGGCGTTGTCATGGATATTGGAGGGGTGTAAACCTGCTTCGCCTCCGTCCTTTCGTGCCCATTCGGGCTTGGGACCTATGAGGCGAACACCGGTTCGATCGGATTGATAGTGAACGCGCCAGTCGGTGTCGAAGAACATTTCGATGTCGGCGGGTGTAAAAAATTCAGGCGCACCATGGGGGCCATAAAGTACAGCGATGCGCCACTGATGAAGAAACTCCGGGATCGCCGATCCTGCGAGTGAAACAATTGACGATGGCGATATAGATTCACTGAAATGGATCACGTCGCCAGCGCGGAGCGCCCTGCCAGCATGCCCCCCGAAGCGACCCAGCATAAACGTGCTCGCGCTTCCCAAATACAAGGCTGTATCCAATCCGCCCCGTACAGCCAGGTAGCTACGGTTGCCCGCTGAGCGTGCCGCGGAAAAACTCAACCTTTGCCCCGCGGAAACTTTGAAAGGCTGCCAGAGGGGAGCTGGATTTCCATCAATCGTCGCGGCCATATCCGCGCCCGTGATCGCGAGGAATGCATCGTGGTTGAAGAGAAGTTTAGCGCCAATCCCAGTCATCTCTAGACCAGGCGCAGATTGTGCATTGCCAACAAGGCGGTTGGCCAGTCGAAACGCCAGGCCATCCATGGGTCCTGACGGTGGGACGCCGACATGCCAATAGCCCAGCCTGCCTGGATAATCCTGGACGGTGGTTTGCGTCCCGCCTTCGATAACTTCAAAGGCTCGCCGACTGACGGTGAATCCCGCTAAGTAGTTTGTCGTCAATTGTCCCTGGCGAAAAGCTTCGGAACTTACTACCGAACGAAGATAGCGAAGATTGGTCTCGGTTCCATGGATCGACGTCGCGGCAAGTGCCGAGTCGAGCTTAGAGAGAGCGTCCGCGCGATCCTCGCCGGTAACGATAATCTTCGCAATCATCGGATCGTAATAGGGACTGATTTCCGTTCCGGATTCCACCCAGGTCTCTATACGCGCTAAGTCAGAAGCGGGAAAGACAACGCTCGATAACTTTCCTGGCGATGGAGCAAAATCTTTAGCGGGGTCTTCGGCATAAATACGAGCCTCGATGGATGCTCCGCGTGGTTCTCGCCATAGTAAAAGGAGGGGAGGCAACTCTCCAGCCGCTTCCTGGACCATCATCTCGACGAGATCCAATCCAGTCACTTGTTCAGTAACTCCGTGTTCCACCTGTAATCGCGTATTTACTTCGAGGAAGTAATAGCTTCCTGAATCGCTATCGAGTAGAAATTCGACCGTGCCCGCTGATCTGTAATTGACCGCGTTTCCCAACAGGATGGCTGATTTGAACAAGGCGTCCTGAATGTTCGCATCAAGGCCAGGAACAGGAGTTTCTTCCAAGACCTTTTGATGGCGGCGCTGTGCTGAACAATCCCGGATGCCCAGCGCGATAACATCCCCTTGACCGTCGCCGAATATTTGGACTTCAACATGTTTTGCGTTTCGTATGAACTTTTCCAGGTAAACACTGCCATTGCCAAAACTGTTTTGGCTCAGGCGAACGACAGATTCAAATGCATCGTTTAATTGCTCGGGAGTGTGGCACACCCGCATTCCAATGCCGCCACCTCCCGCTGAACTCTTAAGCATAACGGGAAACTGCAATGCAATGGCAGCATCAACGGCCTCTTGCAAATCAGCCAATATTCCGGTACCGGACAGCAGCGGAACTCCGCATCGCTGGGCAATTTCTCGAGCCGTATGCTTCAAGGCAAATGCTTCTATTTGTGCGACGGACGGCCCGATGAAGGTGATGCCCCGCTCTGCGCAGGTGCGCGCAAAGTCGAGATTCTCGCTAAGGAATCCGTAGCCTGGATGTATCGCCTGGGCGCCCGACTCGAGGGCGACTCGAAGAATCTTCTCAATAGACAGATAACTCTCCGACGCCGGTGCCGAGCCGATACAAAACGCTTCGTCGGCATCGAGTACATGACGTGAATCTGCATCTGCCTCGGAATACACAGCGACCGAAGCAATCTCCATTTTTCTGAGTGTGCGAAATATTCTGCAGGCTATTGCGCCGCGGTTGGCGACGAGGATCTTATTGAACATTCGAATCCCAGACAAGGATCTGGATGGGCGTAGGATTGTAGCCGTTGCATGGGTTGTTCAACTGCGGGCAATTGCTGATGACCATCAGTACATCCATCTTCGCCTGAAGTTCAACATATTTTCCCGCGTCTGACACTCCATCTTCGAACGTCAACTCGCCCTCTGGAGTAACTGGAACATTCATGAAAAAGTTAATGTTACTCGTGATATCGCTCTTGTCCATGCCTCGATTCCAGACCTGGATACCTTTCATGAAACTGTTCCTGCATGCGTGCATGTAGCCTTTCTCAAGGGCGTAGCGAACCATGTTGCTTTCCGTCGCGCACGCGCCGCCCAGGGTGTCATGGCGTCCGCATGTGTCTGCGGTAATCGTCAAGAGTATGTTGCCCTTTGTAGAAAGCAGGTTGGTCCCCGTGGTGAGATAGATGCACCCCTGTTCTCGAATCGTATCCTGAGCGCTGTACCTGTCAACGTAGTCATGAGCGTTGTAGAAGATTGTATCAACCGCCTGGTTCCCTTCCAGATCGACTATTCGCACGGTCTGGCTGCGACGGATTTCGAGAACAAACGGATCTCCGGCCTGCACAATGTAACTATGCAGCGCTGCTTCTGGCTGGAGCGGGCTATTTTGAAGCTTTTCTATCGACACGCTTTCCTCGCGGGAGTTACAGAAAATAGAGTTCTGTGAGAACGAAGCCTCGCGTGTTCTCAGGGCATGACGTCCTACAGCGGTCATCAAACATGGCGTTGGGAACGCGCTTGATTTCCAGATTGACTGGCTTTGGACTGTAGACAGGGTCTGGATCCAAAGGGTGCGGCAAGGTATTCAAGAGGACAAGCACATTCATTTCCGCGCGCAATTCGATGTAACTCCCCGCCGGCGAATTCCCAGAGACATACTGCATTTTCCCCTCGTGGTCGACCGATACCTTGCTGAAGAAATTTACCGTTGCGTGAAGGTCGCGCGGTCCCATTCCATATTTGCCAAGCTCAACCAGAAAACCTTCCCGGGTGTTCTGGCGCCAATTGTTGCGGGCCTCTTGATAACTCAACTTACCGTATTTTTTTTCGACCATCGCCGCATTTGAGATACCTGCCAATGGGTCGTGCCAGCCAACGGTATCTTCAGTGATGGAACATAGGACGCGGCCCATATCTGAAAACAGCACATGGCCTGATGTAAGTCGAGCGGTGTGCTGCGCTTTGAGCGTATCGGGAAGGTTGAAGCGTTCCGATGGAATCTCGAAATTCAAAAAATAAGCGGCCACATTGGCGTTGCCTAACGTGTCCGTGATGCGAAGCGCGGTTCCGCGCTTGAGGACGTGAGACCATGTGGCTCCGCCAGGGAGGATTTGGGAGTGCAGAACAGATGGATCCATTGACAAGTCCCCTGTAGCGCTTCAGTCTATGAAGCCGACTGGCGCATGCCGTAGAGCAAATGCATCGATGGGCACGCCGGGAAGAAACGTGCGTCTACGTGGGGTTTCAAATCTAGGCGGACGGCGGTCCGCAGCAGACATCCATGAAGATCATGCGCAACTGGACCTTGATCGAAATGAGTCTAAGAGGCCTGGGCGTGATCATGAACGTAGAGTAGCACGAGCGCGGAATTGCGCAAGCAGAAAACCTGAAGAACCAGAAATCGGGTGTTGAAACCGGGCGCCGGCGCCGACTCTCACAGATGCAGAACGGTCGAAGGATCCTGGCTTCACTTCATTGCCGAATCGATGGTAGATGAGCTCGAATCCCCGGAAACAGGTCAATGGTAGACTGAAAAGTGCCACAACTCTTCCTCGATTGCGACGGAGTTCTCGCTGATTTCGACACCTTGGCGATGCAGATTTTTGGTCAGCATCCGAACGAAGCAGAGCGCACGGTGGGAACGAACGAATTTTGGCGGCAACTCAGACAGCACGGAGCATTTTTCCGGGATCTTCCACTGGTGGCTGATGCGCTTGAGCTTTATCGTGCCGTAGCTCACTTGCAGCCGATCATTCTGACAGGGTGTCCGCGCGGTGGCTGGGCCGAGCCGCAGAAGATTGATTGGGCGGCTCGCCATTTTCCCGGTGTACGCATGATTACTTGCAATTCCCGGGACAAACGTCTGCACATGAATCCAGGCGATATCCTGGTGGACGATTTAGTGAAGTATCGCCATCTGTGGGAAGAGGCGGGCGGAATCTTTGTTCATCACAGGTCAGCGGCAAGCTCCGTGGCTCACTTGCAACGGCTCGGCCTGGATGTGGAACCCGTAACGATCAATGCCTCAAATGAATTTCCCAGCACTTGATTCGCGAGCTTCTTTTCTTCGCGCGACTAAATTCAGAGGGATCTGTTGCGCATCTCAAGAGCCCAATTCTGGCCGATTCCTTCAAAGTCTGCCTGGATCTCCCGAGCACGCGCGAGCGCAGCCTGGACGTGAGGCAAGACGTTCTCTGCGCCAATGTGCTTGATAAAGTCCGAGCCTGCGATTAGACGGGCGGGTTGATCGCGCGCGCCGCACAGCAGCAGCGTTTTTCCAGCCTTGTGCAAACGATCGGAGAACTGCTCAAGGGCGTGAATGCCGGTGGCATCGATTGCCGTCATGTTACGCAACCGCAGGATGACCACCGTTGCAAATGGCTTCAAATCCGCGGTAGCTTCGCCCAGCTTCTCCGTAGTTCCAAATAAAAATGGGCCGTGGATGCGCAGAATGCTCACGTTGGCGGGGATGTCTTTTCCTTGCAGAATATGAGCCTCTCCGTCATCGATATATGCGGGAGTAACTGGAACGACGGTCGTGGTTTCGGCTACACGGTAGATATAGAGCAATGCGGCCAATGCCATGCCAACGCCAACGGCGACGGTGAGATCGGCGATGACGGTGAGCGCAAAGGTTGTGAACCAGACCGCGATGTCAGTCCGCGAGAGTCTGAGAATGGTTGCGATTTCGCGCCACTCTCCCATGTTGTAAGCCACCACGAAAAGGACTGCTGCCAACGTTGCTAGCGGCACGAAACGCGCCAGCGGAGCTGCTACCAGCAGAATGACGAGCAGCGTCAGGGCATGCACAATGCCTGAAATCGGCGTTTGCGCCCCGGAACGAATGTTGGTGGCTGTGCGAGCGATGGCCCCTGTCGCGGGAATTCCACCGAACAGAGGCGACGCGATATTCGCGATTCCCTGAGCGACTAATTCCATATTTGAATTGTGCCGGTCTCCGGTCATGCCATCGGCGACCACAGCCGAAAGCAGGCTTTCGACAGCGGCAAGCATGGCGACTGTAAAAGCTGAAGGTAGCAGCGGCAGGATGTGTTCCGCGTGCAGATCGGGCAACTTGAGATGGGGAAAACCCAGGGGAATGCCGCCAAATTTCGTGCCGATGGTTTCAACGTGGAGGTGAAACAACGCGGCGACGAGGGTGGATAGCAACAACGCCACGATGGTTCCAGGGACACGTTTGGTAATGCGCGGCCATAGGAGGATGATGGCCAGCGACGCTGATGCCACCAACACTGTTTCCCAACGAATCGTGCTTGCATAGTGCACCAGCATCACCATGCGCAGGATGATTTCGCTAGGCACTGGAGGGGTGGCCAAGCCAAGAAAATCCTTGATCTGTGTCGAGGCGATAAGCAGGGCGATGCCGTTGGTGAACCCGATGGTGACAGGACGGGGAATGTACTTGACCGCGGAACCGAGACCGGTGAAACCCATCACGAGCAAAAGAAAACCGGCGAGGATGCCCACCATTGCGAGTCCGGCAACTCCAAACTTGAGGACGATGCCGGAAACGATCACGACAAATGCGCCTGTGGGGCCACCGATCTGCGTGCGCGAGCCTCCCAGCGCGGAGATCAGAAATCCTGCGACAACTGCCGTATATAAACCGGCTTGCGGAGGCACCCCGGACGCAATCGCGAAGGCCATCGCCAGAGGAAGCGCCACCAGGCCTACGGTCAGCCCGGCAATCAGATCCTGAAAGAATTTATGCAGCGTGTAATCGCGCAGGCAGGCAATGGATCGCGGCAACCACGGCGGGCTTGGACGGAGGGGCGTCGCGCTCATCGACTCGCCTCCGAGGAGTGTTCCATCTCGTCGAGCATACCCAGCGCTTCTTTCAGATGAGCCTGGAAATAGCGCCGCATCAATGCAAGAACCTCAAGGATGAGTGGGTCTCGCACAGAATAAAAGACCTGATTGCCCGACTTGCGATTCAGGACCAACTGCTTGGAACGGAGAATCGCCAGATGCTGCGAGACGTTCGCCTGCTCCATGCCCAGTTTCTCGATCAGGACGCCGGCCGAGAGTTCCCCGCCGCTCAAGAGCTCAAGGATCGCTATGCGCGTGGGATGCGCAAGGGCTTGAAAGATGTCTGCTTTGAAGCGCCTAAGTGTATCTTGCATTGCCTTTATATTAACATATTCGAATATACTTGAATTTATATAAACTCTAGAGGATGGCCCCGCAAAGTAGAATTCGGCATGCTCGTCAAAGCGTTTCGTTCGCCGATTTCGCTGCTCTTTTTCCTGCTCATCCTCCTTGGCGCCACTCTGCCCGCATCAGCCCAACCGGTTTCAGGGATGCATCAACTCAAGGTCAACGGGGATCACTTCGAACTGGACGGCAAGCCCTTTCAGATTATTTCCGGCGCGATTCACTACGCACGGGTACCGCGCGCGTATTGGCGGGATCGTCTGCAAAAGGCTCGAGCCATGGGATTGAACACCGTGGAAACGTATGTCTTTTGGAACCTGCATGAACCGGCGCCGGGTCAATTTGACTTCAGCGGTCAGAATGATATCGCCGAGTTCATCCGCGAGGCTCAGCAAGAGGGGCTTTACGTGCTTCTGCGCCCGGGGCCGTATGTCTGCGCTGAATGGGAGTTCGGCGGTTATCCTTCGTGGCTTCTTCACGACAAACACATGGTGGTGCGTTCGCAAAATCCCGGGTTCATGAGAGCCACCACGCGCTGGCTGCATCGGCTAGGCAAAGAACTGGCTCCTTTGCAGAGCGGCAACGGTGGGCCAATTCTCGCAGTGCAGGTTGAGAACGAGTACGGGTCTTACGGTTCGGATCATGTGTACATGGAACGCATCCGTCATCTGCTTGTAGAGTCTGGCTTCAACAAGGCATTGCTCTACACGGCGGACGGAGCGGCCGAGCTGAAAAACGGCTCCCTTCCCGAATTGCCCGCGGTCATCAATTTCGGCACGGGATCGGCCAAAGACGAATTTGCTTCGTTAGCAAAGCAGCGGCCGGGCTCTCCACGGATGTGCGGGGAGTACTGGGCGGGATGGTTCGACCACTGGGGTGCCAAGCATGAGAAAACGGATGGAGCCAAAGAAGCCGAGGAATTGAAGTGGATGCTGGAACAAGGTATTTCAGTAAATATCTACATGTTTCACGGCGGTACGAGTTTCGGATGGATGAACGGCGCCAACAGCAACGGCAAGAACTACGAACCAGATACGACCAGCTACGACTATGACGCACCTGTCAGTGAAGACGGAACGCTATCGAAAAAGTTTTTCCTGCTTCGCGATGTGATTGGACACGTGACTGGCAAGGTGCCTCCCGATCCGCCGGTACCGCAGCCGGCGCAGCCTCTATCAACGGTGGCTTTGGAGGGCGCAGCATCCTTGTGGGATCACCTTCCGGCGGCCATCAATTCTTCAAGGCCTCTGAGCATGGAAGACGTGGGACAGAGCTATGGGTACATCCTGTATCGCACTCACATCGACCGCAACTTCCATGGCAAATTGTCAATCGACGAATTGCATAGCTATGCGCAGGTATTTTTGGACGGAAAACTCGCCGGCACCATCGATAGACGTCTCAATCAATCGAGCCTGGACATTGACACAAAAACAAAGACCCGTCTCGACATACTGGTTGAGAACACCGGACGCGTCAACTTCGGTCACCAACTGGCCTTGGAACGTGCGGGCATCACCAGCAAGGTGATGCTTGGGGATAAAGAGCTGAAAGGCTGGCAGATCTTTCCCCTGCCGATGCAGGATGTCGGTGCAATGAATTTTCCTTTGAAGGACTGTGCAGGAAGTTGTTTTTATCGAGGCAGCTTTGATGTGAATGAACCTGCAGACGTCTTCGTGGATACGCGATCGCTCACAAAAGGGGAGGTTTGGATCAATGGGCGGACTCTCGGCAGATTCTGGAATGTCGAGCCGCAGGGTACGCTGTACCTCCCTGCTCCCTTCTTGAAGAAAGGCACAAACGAACTTGTGATCTTTGACCTGAATGGGAAGCCGGGAAGAACTGTACCTCTCATTGCGGAGCCAATCTTGGACAAAGGCACGACCCATGATTCGAAGTAGTACATCGATCCCTGAGCGGAGCATCGTCCTTTAGCAAGAGATTGGCTGCGCTGAAAATCTCTCCCTGAGGACCGCTCTGGTTTGCATGGTGAATCGAATCGTCGCCAACACAACCTCGCGACTCGTGCTCAGGAAGAAGTGATCGCCTGGAATGGAATTCAGTCGAAAGGCAGCGTCGGTATGCCGGCTCCATTCCTCCATCATGGCGGGTTGAATTACTGGATCCTCACAACCGGCAAAGGCGGTGATCGGGCACGCAACCCGGGTGACGCGGCTGCGATCAAACGTCTCATGGGCGGCGAAGTCGGCCTTCAATGCGGGCAGAAACAACTCCATTAGCTCCGGTTCGCTCAACACGGCCTCTGGGATACCTGAATATCGTGCCTGCACCGCCGCAACAAAGGGTTCATCG